>VFQT010000946.1_pt1 | contig 38240 bp, 63 predicted proteins | sample 3512381 | NCBI WGS metagenome assembly VFQT01 (sample SAMN10412376, study PRJNA504923) | tailings metagenome | isolation source: Relicate 2 Philex TSF3 active mining site | place: Philippines: Tuba, Benguet | collected 2017-08-29 | reverse complement strand
TTCTGGAGACTACTACGCATCCATACCAAAGGACATGATTCGACTTGCCAGAGCCGTTGAAGCGCATCACGGCATCACAGGAGAAAATAAATGAAATACAGCATTGGTCGCATTTATTACGACACAGCAAAAGAGGAAGCATTCCTTGAATACAACGACAACTTGATGAACCAAGACTGGGTGATGATCGCTGACTGCATGAAAGACATCATGTTTATTGCGGAAGCAAAATACAAAGATCACTTAAAAAACGGCGACAGAGGTTTTGTTAAGTGTGTTGAAAAAACAACAGATCAAAAAAAATAGTGACACTCACATAAAGTCGTGAGATACTGCAAGTTCTTTAACAGGAGTCAATCATGAATGAGCAAGATCAATTTGAATACGAAGTCTGGGCAACGTACCAGGAATTGCAAATGGACGATGTGTGCAATGCCATCAACGACTCTCCAGCAATTCTCAGAGCAATTCACAACAACAACTTCTACGATGCGACAGCTCTCATCAAGCATCGCGTAGATACGTCTGTTAAGCGTCTTGCAGAGTACCGTATGCATGGTAAATACATCACGCCACAGGTAGATCCAAGAGAAGAAATGATGACCTATCAAAAAGTCATCACAAATCGTGCAAATTCTGTGCAATCACCGTTTGGAAGATTCCAGTGAAAGTCGCTTACCCATCAATCCCAATCACAGATCAACGGTTCAAGTACTACGACTCATCAAAAACAGATGTAACACGTACTTGGAAAAAATTCACCACGGAGAAATCAAATGAATGTCTATCAGAAACTCAACGAAGCACGAGCAAAGTTCCACCAAGCGCAGCTCAAGAAATCCGGACACAATAAGTTCGCCAACTACTACTATTTCGAGCTTGGTGACTTTGTTGTCCCTGCTCTCCAGATCTTCAAGGAAATCGGCTTAACTTCTGTCATCAGCTTCGGCAAAGAAACTGCCGACATGCGGATCATCAACAATGACAAACCCGAAGAAGTCATTGTCATCGAGACACCCATGTCCACAGCAGCTCTCAAGGGCTGTCACGAGGTCCAGAACCTGGGTGCTGTGCAGACATATCTTCGTCGGTATCTGTGGGTTGCTGCACTGGAGATCGTTGAGCACGATGCCTTAGATGCAACCAATGGCAAAGGTATGAGCGATTCTGAGCTTGCAGACTGGCTTGCAGCCATTGAAGAGACCACCAGTGCTGAACAACTCAAGACAGTGTTTGCAAAGGCTTATGCGGCCTCTCAAACCGATCTGGACGCACAGAAGAAGATCGTTGCTGCCAAAGACAAGCAGAAAGCGAAACTGTGATGGAGCAGCGTACAGAGGACTGGTATGCCATCAGAGCTGGTAAGGTAACAGCATCACGTGTTGCTGATGTTGTTGCCAAAACAAAGACGGGATACAGCGCCAGCAGAGCTAATTACATGGCTCAACTTGTATGCGAACGTCTTACTGGCAAACAGCAAGAAAGTTATTCAAATGCGGCCATGCAATGGGGAACAGAGACTGAACCCCTTGCGCGGTCAGCATACGAGATGAAGGCAGATGTGTTTGTCAAAGAGGACGGGTTTGTTATCCATCCAACCATCGAGATGTCTGGTGCGTCTCCTGATGGCCTGGTAGGTGATGATGGTCTCATCGAGATCAAGTGCCCAAATACAGCGACTCACATTGAGAATCTGCTAAGCAACAAGGCTCCTGCCAACTACGTCATTCAGATGCAGTGGCAGATGGCTTGTACAGGACGAAAGTGGTGCGACTTCGTATCTTTTGACCCACGTATGCCTGATGACCTTCAAATGATGGTTGTCAGGGTGGAAAGAGATGATGAACAAATCGCATTTCTCGAGTCCGAAGTCGTCAAGTTTCTTGATGAAGTTCAAGAGAAAGTAAATCAGCTCAAATCCTTGGGCAGTTAATTTAGGAGTGTTACATGCAAGCAAAAGACAATTCTGGTGTTCTGTTCACCAATGACCAGCGTAAAAACGACAGCCATCCAAACATGAAAGGGTCACTCACTATTGGTGGTGTTGACTACTGGATCTCTGCTTGGACGAAAACAGGGAAAAATGGCAAGTTCTTGGGTCTGGCAGTGACCCCAAAAGACGCAAGCAAACAAGCAGAAAAGAAGCCACAGAAAGGCTCACAAGGCTCTGGTTTTGATGACATAGACGATCCACTTCCATTCTGATTAACGGCCTGAAAAGACGGATGCTGTGCAAAGGAAATGAGATGCTGTCCTCTATGACAGCCACAGACGCAGACGAAGTAGGGCCACCTTTTGGAGAAAACAATGAGTTCATTTTCTGATGTTCAAAACGACATCATCAGATGGTCTGAAGCAAGAAAAATCATCCCAAACAGCACTCCTCAAGCACAGTTCATGAAAATGGTGTCTGAGATTGGAGAGTTGTCTGATGCAACCATGAAAAACGACATGGATGGCATCAAAGACGCGGTTGGTGATGTGATGGTGTGCTTGATTAACTATTGCGCACTCAAAGACATTGACTTGGTTGAATGCATTTATGTTGCCTACGACCAGATCAAGCACCGCAAAGGCGTAATGCTGCCAAGCGGTATCTTTCAAAAGGAAGTCTGATGTCAGCACTTGAGAAGCAGATCTCTGGCTCTCATTACAAAGAGCAAGGCATCCAGCCAATCATTTACATCTTGTCAAACAACCTTGGCTTTTGCGAAGGAAATGTTGTGAAGTATGTGACCAGGCACAAACTCAAGAATGGACGAGCCGACATAGAGAAGGCCATCCATTACCTTGAGTTGTTACTGGAGCTTGAATACCCTAAACAGCAAGAGCAGCCTTGTAGCGTTTCTCACGATCAGCCAAGCCAATAGTGCCACCGTTGATTCTCTTAGTTAAACCAACAAAATCATCAGAATCAGCGTAATGGCCACACTTATTTGCAGACCAAAACCATGCTGCGCTAAGTGATGCATATTGAGGTTCAAGCAACAAATCAGGGTTGTTAACAAGATCAACACCAATAGCGTTTCCGCAACGTGTGTAGTTGTCTTTCCCTGTAAGTTGCTTGAGTCCTCTTCCTCGATATTTCCAGCCCTCGCCAGACTCTGTTGGACCATTGCCCATGCGAGACGCATAAACAACATTGGCAATCATCTCAGGCTTTCGCTCAAGAGCAAGTGCAAATTTGTTTGGAACTCTCGCTCCTTTTGCGTCCTTTGCCCATGTTCCGTCTGGGTTTTTAACCCCAAACCGATTTGGCCAACAAACAGCCATTGTTGAAGCACGATAGTTCAAGTTCTCAACAAGCATCGTATAGCCGCCAGACTCATGAGCAGTTTGAGCTAAGAATGCGGCTATTTGCTTGTGCGTATTGATGCCAAAACGCTCCATAGCAGCCATAACATGAGGCTCCCATACCTTGGCTACTTCTGGCTTGATTCCAACGGCTATGAGCTTGTTAATCATTTCTTGTCCTTGTTACGGCTACCCAAAGATGAGCCAAGCAGGAACTGGAACATGGCAGCGACCATCGTGCCCAACACAAACCCGAGGATTGTGTCGGCAAAGCGGACATTGGCCTCTGGAATTGTTGCAAAAGTAATCGCACCAACATAACTGGCTGACAAGATAGACCAGAAGGTGATGAAGTAATACACGAAACGCCTCACCAATGGGTCATCAGACTCCATGGCCTTGAGTTGCATATTTCGTGCGCCCTCCATGTTCTTCAAGTCCATTTCAGCCGTGAACTCCTCGTGCTTCATGGCAGCTTCTTTGAGCTTGGCATTGTCTTCAGGTGTGGCCTCACCCTCTGGCTTGAGTTTGATGCCCAACTTGTCCTCAACAGCCTCTACGCCTTTCTCGATCACTGCATCAGCGACCTTTGGCATACCGTTGGAAATCAGGTTAGAAACGATGGATGCAACGATTGGCAACATGATTATTCCTCGGCAATTTTTTCAGCAGCGGTAGAGATAACCTTGCGGCCTGCAATACCACCCAAAGTGCCAACACCCATGAAGGCGATAGCTTTGAGGATTTCAAGGAATACAGCGTCAATCGGAGCCAGTGTTGCCTCTTGAGGCTCAAACGCCACAGCGTACAGGATGCCAGCAGAGATAAGCAAAACCATGAGCGTGATGGACTTCACGACAAAGGCCCACACACGCACCTCAATGTCTTCAGGCGACAAACCACGATAACCACGCATTTTCAGCTCCTTACAAAGTAAACAAGAACAATGACAGCAACAATGCAAGCAACTACTGCCACAGCCTTCAAAATGTGGACAGAATCCACGCCTTCTTCATATCCGGCAGCATGGCCTTCTTCCCAGCACTGTCGGTGAATCATTTTTGGCTTGTCAGCATAAATACTGTGCCACCAGTCATCAAACTTTTTCATGGTCATTTCGCCAAGGGGTTATCCAAAGCCTTCTGAACTTTGGCGTTGATACGATCCTCAAGTTCCTTTGTATCGGCTTTTTGAGAATTACGAAGTTGCTCTCTACGAGCCTCAAAACGTGCATCAGCATCGTCAATCAGTTTGCGAACATTGCCCTCAAGACGATCTACCTTCGTCTCAACACGCGCAGAAACAGCGTCAACTTTATTGTTTGCACGTTCTGCAACAGACTCAACACGGCTAATGTCAGCTCTCATTCCATCCTTGATGTCTTTGGCATATTTCAAGGCTTCTTCAACCTTTGCATCCATCACTTCCATCTTTTGCTGATACTCACCCAAATCAAGACCAGCAACAGATTCAACCTTCTGATAGATCACGAACCCACCGTATAAAGCACCCACAACCGTAGACAAAAGAGTAACGGCAGCTCCAATAGTCACAGGAGTAACAGTGATGCCAAATATCTCAAATTCCTCATCTTGGAGGTCATCGAGTTTCTTCAGTCCTTTGCCAAGGTCAGCCATTTCAATTCTCAAACTTTCCTGATTTCAGCCTACGAAGGTTAGTAAGTTCAGCTTCTAGCTTTTCAAGCTCAACCTGCTTCTTGCGCAGCTCAAGTTGATACAGCGCATTGCAGTTAATACGCTCTGGAGGCTCATCAATAGGGATGGTTATCCGAGCATAAACACCAATGTCCTTTGTCCGTGGCGTATTTGGGTCAGCAGTTGAGATAACACCACTTGCGTTATTGATGATGCTGGTGACACCAAACTCCACGTTCTTTGTGCCGCCAATGGCGTTCTGGCAATCGAGTTCACCAGCACGAAACTTGTCTGACTGATAGTTGGAATACCCATAGGGCATTTGCAGGTTCAGAGAACTCTGAGCGCAGGCATTTCCAATCAGCAGAAACAAGACAAGACGCTTCATTTCAGCTTTGAGCAGATTCGTGATGACACAACAGGAGCCTTTGCAGGCTCACCACGGAGTTTGGACATGGAGCAGACGTATGTTGCATGTTTCACATCCTCCTCGCGTATATACACATCAACTTTTACCTTGCCGAGATAGTCCAATTTCACAATCTTGTAGCTGGACACAAAAGGCACTGGCTTCCAGTTATCCTCAAACACACCAATCTCGTAGAACTGCACATCAGCCCTACGATTAAACATCTCAAGCGAAGCCTTGTACACGCCTTGAACGTATGAAGGCTCCAGCTTTGGATATGCTGGTGTCATCTCGTGACCGTAGGCCAGAGACGAAACCAACAGCAGGATCAGCGTGCGATACATTCGGCGTTCACAACAGCGCGATAAGTACCACCAGGCAGTGCTTTGTTGTACCCATAACGTGCTGTAGATGTGATCTTGAACCATGTAGATCCAGCCAAAGCCAAGTTGTATTCAGTAGAGTCACCAAACACTACCTTGTTTGTCTCATAAGCAGACATGGCAGCATCAGAAACAGACGACACGCTTGACGAGCCAGTCCAGTTGACCACATCGTTCAAAGAAGGAGATGTCGAGAAACTTGTGGGAGTGGTAATCCGAGCCTTGTAAGCATTAGCAAGAGATACGTCATATCGGACGATAGGCATCACACCACCGTCAGCAGGCAAGGTACTGAGCTTGTCAGCAGTCGGGTTTCCGTACACGCCAGCAGTGTCAGTAGTGATGACACATTTTGATTGGACGTTGCCCTGAATAACGACTTCTTCAGCGTACACAAAGGGGCAGAGTGCCAAAAGAAAAACAGCGAGTTTCATATTCACCTTTCAAATTGCATGTCCACCATCTTGGTGTGCAAGAGTTGCTGTGCTAAACCATTTCTTAAACCGAGCTTACTTTCAGGTAATTTGGAATCTTTTAGGGCTATTGTTTCCCTGTAAACTCCGCCATCAATTTTAAGTGAATAGTATGAAGATATATTCACTGATGAATTGAGTGCTTCAAGCAAAGACTTTTGAGCATCAGATTCGGCATCTTTTGCCTCCTTTAACCTGCGCTCTTTAGCTTCCTTTACATCGCTCTGATAACGCCTAACCTCGGTTTTTTGCATTGCCTGTTTAACGGCATCGTCATCCATTGCGTTGTACGAGAAGTCTGGAATCTTTGGAACAAATCCAGGACAACCAGGAGTGTTCTTAGCGTCAAAACACTCGTCTATTTTGTACGAATAGACAACATTTGCCTGCTCAACAGAGCCACGCCCTTCTACCTGTATTGAGCCATCCCCCCAGTACTGGATTGGGATGTCGTTTACAGAAACAGCCTTTTTGATCGTGTTACCCGGCAAACCAGACCAGTTATCAGTCGATCTAAAGATGTAACCGCTACCCTTTGCGTTCAAGTTCTGCACATGGACAAGCATTGGGTCGTTTGGATCTTTTACAGCAGTGTACTGATAGATCACATTGTTGACCACAAGCCCAGTTTCCTTTGGCAATATGCCCATATTCCACGTTAAACCGCTTTTGGCAGCGTTTTCCGTGTATCCATATGTATATGGCTCAGAGTAGCAATAAGAGGCCCAGAGCACCGAGGATGCCGCCAGCGCCAATGCTAGTCTTAGACTTTTCATCTTTGACCTCCGCAGGTTTCTTTGCAGACTTCCAAGCAGTCTTTGCCTCTTGTCCAATCATTCCATCGTATGGACAAGGTGTGCCAGCGTTCATCATCGCATCAAACACGTTTTTGTCTTGGCACATAACAGATACAGCAGCTACCTTCATGCCCATGTCATACAAGGTTTTTGCGTTCTTCAGGCGCATACAGTTTTCTTCTGTAAACGTAGTACCCATAGAGATGCCAAGAATCTGCGTTTGAACAGCACCAGCAGCACTGATTGTGCAAAGGTCAGAGTTGGCATTTGCGCCAATCTGAGGTGAAATTGCAGACGGTGGTGGAGACTTGACCGTTGTAGTCATTTCGCCTGTCGTGGTGACAGTCGATACAGTCTCTATTGGTTGCGCAATAGCTGATGAGCTGACAAGCAAGATCAATAGGATTTTGCGCATTTCACCCCCAAAATAAGATGTATGCAACCCAACAAAATAGAGATGCCAGCGCGATTGCAGCCAGTATCTCTATTGTGTATTCGTCCATCAGTTACCAAACGTCTGGCCAAGGAAATCCATGATGTTGTACCCTGGGCGCAGTGATTCTTCTTGAGGCATGTTTGCCAAAGGAGTAGCCTGTTGCTGTGCAGCACCAAGAGTCACGCCAGTAGCTGGAGCAGGGGCATTTAGCATGTAACGTGTTGCAGCAGGAGAGCTGAGCATCTCATCTGCAAAACGAGCAGCAGTAGGAACAAAAGGCGTCATGCGACCAGCAGATGTCATCCACTCAGGAAGCAAAGTGTCAGCCTGAGATGTCATGCCAGTCTGTGCTGTATTGGCAATATCACGCACCGTAGACAGCTCATCAATAAGTCCAGGAGTCTTGCTAAGAATCACACGTTGAGGTGTTGGGTTGTCAGGGATGCCAAGGTTCAGTTTGCCAACAAATCCTGGTACTGATGGATTTGTAGGATCAATCTTCATGCCAGCAGCACGAGCATCGTTTACAACAGAGTATTGAGCAGCTTGCTGACCTTTTGGAGACATCAGATTCATCGCCAAATCTGCTGTTTCTACGTTGCTTGTCAGCTTACGAGTAAATGTCTCTGCCGCTTTATCGTAGTTCATGCCGCCAGTTCTGCTAGACACCAATTTATAGATGTCAGGATCTTGACGGAACGGAACAACCGTTTGACGGAACTGCTCCATAGCCTGTGCATGAGTTGCACCAGCAGGCGTATATACCTGTTTACCGTTAACAACACGTGGAGCAGCCCAAGCATCAACGTCTTGAGAAATGCTTGCATACATACGAGACAGAGCATTCTCTTGAGCAGGACTATATGCACCAGTAGGAACACCTGAACGCACTCGATCAAGCTCAGAACCAATGTTCTTTTGCAAGTCACGAATCTCTTTGTATGTGCCACCACCAGAAGCAACGTAATCAGAAAGACGATCAAGTTGACGCTTCAGCACGTTTGTTTCAGCAGTAACAGGGAAGTTGTCAGCAACCGCATTAGATGCCTCAGCAGTGCGATCCAAGCTAATGCGCTGATTCCCAGCCTGTTGTTCAGCACGAGTGAACTTCGGAGAAACAGCATCCTTGGCTTGCTTGTACTGAGTGCGCAAATCTTGAGCAACAACACGAGCCTCATTTCCAGCCTTAACAGAAGAAGGCTTAATGTTCTCAGCAGTGCGGTTAATCAGACGCTCAATCTCAGACGTACGCTCTTGTGCAGCTTGTTCGGCAGTACCAGCAATCTTGCGCAAAGAACGCTGTGTTGCAGATCCGCCTTGCACATCAGCAGCAGTCAAATTAACGTCACGAGCACGTGCAGACTCTACCAACTGACCAGCTTGAGTTTTAGGTGCAGCAGTAGAGAAACGAGATGTTGCGGAAGCAGCAGGAACACCAGCAGCCAAGTTAATAGCTGCAAGTGCGTATGGGTTTGTTACATCAAATCCCTGACGTGCGATTTCAGATGCAGTAGTACCAACAGTAGTACCAGCCAACTGAGCGCCAGGAGCCTGTGCAATAGCTTGGCCAACTTGTTGAGTTGTTGTGCGTGCAGCAGGAGCTGCCGTTCCAGCCAATAGACGACCAGCAGCCACGTTTGGAGCAACACCGAATCCAGCTCGTGTTACAGCGCCAACAGACTCTTCTAGCTTACCTTGAGGCTGAGGAAGACCTAATGCTGTAGCAAACTGAGACATTGATTGGCTAGGAGTATTGGCCTGCATACCAGCCATGCGCATCATGCTTGCAATGGGAGCGCCACCAATATCCAAAACTTGTCCAACACCTTCAAGAGCGTAACGGCCAGTTAAACCAACCTGACGACCAAGCTCTTTAAGAGTGTATGGAGATTTCTTTTCCTGCGTTGCCTTTTGCTCAGGAGCCAAATCTTGCTCAGATACAACTGCTCTACCACCAGTTTTTGCAACAGGTCGTTGTTGCTCTTGAGGAGCAATGCCAAGATCTTCTTCGCTGATAACTGTTCGTCCCATGTTACTACCCACAACTTTCTTGACGTAATTCTGAGTCTCTTTGAAGTTAGGAACACCACCAGCCTTTACCACAGCAGTAGGGCCAGCGTTATATGCCGCAACAGCAAGAGCAGGGTCCTTGAATCGCTCCATCAGTTGGCCAACATACTTAACACCACCACGGATGTTGTCTTGCCAATCATTGATGTTTACACCAAGACTCTTTGCAGTGGCAGGCATGAGCTGCATAGGGCCACGAGCACCACGATGAGACTTGGCATTGATGTTGCCTTGGCTCTCTTGACGAACCATACGCTCAATAAGGTCGGGAGAGATGCCCTGACGAGCAGCCTCTTCCCGAGCGAACGCAAAGACTTGTTCTTTGGTAGCCATCAGTCAAACACCACCCACTCTCCAGAAGGAGACTTGTAAGCCGTGCGTCCATCTTTGGTTTGTTTCTGAGGCAGATACTTACGCAACTCTGGAGACTCAAAAATGCTTGTGCTACCAGAGGAGTTCTTCCAGTTGCGTTCTGCATCAGGACCGGCGTTTTGACTCAGATAGTCATACTTCTCAATGCGTTTCTTATTGATTGCACGTTGCATATCAATCTGGAACTGAAGAGCATTCTTAGTATCAGTAATCTGACCGAAACGCTCTTTAGTAAAAGCAATGTCTTTGTCAGATGTTGCACCAGAAAGGTCTTGAATGTTGTTTGCAGTGAAATCAGACAGCCCAGTGCGCAACTGTGTATAACCAGTAAGCATTTGATCTGCACGTTGACCAGTCACTCCAATGCCAGACAGCGCAGATGTAATAGCTGCTTTTTGTTGAGCAAAAGCGCCTGTTGGGAAGCTATTAAGACCAACCTGAAGCTGGTCAAGAATTGCACCCTGCTTTCCAGCCATGTCTGCATCAGTCTGAGCTTTCTTCAAAGCATTTGCAAATGCACCCTGAAGAGGAATGTCATAAGCAGTTTGAGGCCTCATTGCTGGAGTAGTTGGTTGACCTGCAACACTGGGCTGTGCGGAACGTCCTTGAACAATATCACCTTGGCGACGATACTGAATGCTTCCATCAGCCATTGTGACTGGAACAATCTTTTCTGCTTCAGTTGCAGAAGTTTTTGTGCCTTCTCGTTGACCCAATGCCTGAACAGAACCAGCTACGTTTCTGATGCCAGCAATGTTTCTGTTTGCGTCAAAAACATATTCCTCACCAGGAGCAAGAGTAGGCAATGCAGCCTCAGCACGTGCAGTTCTTGCGCCAGGGATAGAAGACATCTGAAACACTGGCTGTCCATTTACAACTTGACCAGTGGTAACAATACCTTCTTTGGCATCAACACGAGGAGCAACACCAACGATATTACCTGCTGGGCTAACAATGTATCCATCTTTAAGAGTGTTTGCAGTTTTACCGAACAAGTCAGCAAACTCTTTAATGTTGCCAGTCTTAGCACGAGGGCCAGCCTGAGCCAATACAGCAGGCAGTTGTTGCAAATAGGCTTCAGGGTTTAGCTTCTGACCAACAACCATTTGAGGCTGAGACTCACCAGGCATTGCTGGACCAGCAGCTTCACCCATGATGTTTTCAGTTGCACTTCTGCGAGCTTGCGCAAGTTGACGATCAAGTGCTCGTTGCTCAACAGCAGTCTGATATTGCTCAGGAACAGCCTGTGCAGCATTCAGACCTGACATAACACCACCACCAAAGATGGTGTTAAGCAGGAACTGTTTTGTAGCCTGTTCTTGCAAGCCTTGCTGAACTTCAGGAGGCTGGTTTGACAGAGATTGGTCAGAAAGAAGACCCCAATTCCAAGGCATGTTATTCCCCTTATTTCAGGCTAAAGCCAGCAGAACTAGAAGAGCCAGTAGAGCTGGATTGCATACCAGAACCGCCACCAACATTGAGTCCCAATGCTTGGTTGATGATCTGTTGACGCTCCAGTTCCAGATTGCGCTGTGCATCCAAACGTGCTTGTTCGATTGCTTGCTCTTGACCGCCCATACCAAACAATTGCTGAGCAGCCGCTGCACGTTGTTGCGCACCCTGAAGGCCAGCTTGCTGGTTAGCCAAAGCCGCTTGTTGCTCAAGAGAAAGTTCTTGACCCATAAGACCAGTTGCAGCCTCGTAGCCTTGAGCACGAAGTTGAGCAGTACTACGGGCAGCTTGTTCAAGAGCAGCACGGTTAGTTTCAGCCTCAGCAACGCCATGACGACTACCACCAAAAGCCTTAGCCTTGATAGCAGATGCAGCACCTTGTTGAGCACCAAGCATACGAGAACGCTCAATATCTTGCAGCGTTGTATCAATCACAGCCTGCTGATACGGATTCATGTAGTCCTGAATGTTTTTATTCAAGAATGAACCTGCAACAACCTGCTGTGGGTTGTATTCAGATGCAAGACGAGTTGACTCCATTGCACTGGTCATTCCTGGTGTAAATCCAGCAAACGTACGTGCCTGAAGGTTCTCTGCAACACCAGTAGCTCGAGCAATGTTCTCAAGCTGTTTAGCCTTCAGTTCTGGGTCAAGACCGCTAGAACTCTGTTGCGTGCTTTTACTCTTACTTGCGCCCATGTCAAAGCTCCTTTGCCATCCAATAATGGGTAGGCTTCATATCAAAAATTCTTAGGAAGGTTCGTGACCATCCACGGCGACCACCAAGGATGATTCTGTTGCATCCCATGTCTTGTGCGAACGTCACAATATGGGGAGCTATTTCTTCAAGCTCTTTGATGTCACCACCAGCTATGGAGACAATCATTATTTTCTTTAACGGATAGTCATGGATTTCTGTAACTATCGCAGACCTTTTTCCTGGCCATAGTTGCATACTACCATCTTCAACTCCGTCTGCAAAATCTTGCATTGCGTGAGTGTCAGCATATTTTAATGCTGGCTCTAGGTATTTCTCTACATGTTGGAAAAGCTGTGCCCAGTATGGAAGTTCACCATTGATCTTGTATTTCTCGTAATCAACAGAACTCACCGTAGGCCACCAGCCTTCCCTTCAAGTCGAACAACACCAACTCGCCAGTCAGAATACCTTGCAGCTTCAAGACGTACTGCCAACTGACGACCTGAAATGCGAACAGATGTTGGGCTATTGAGCGTATATGGCCCATAGCTGTATTCAGTGCTGTTCGGGTAGAACTTCGTTCCAAAGCGTGCCTGAACATCTCCAGCCGTCTTTTCGTCAGGAATAAGACCAGTCAGGCTGAACACACGCTCACCATCTCCAATCTCTACAGGTCCAGATTCAGCAAAGATGGTGCTCGAGTCATAGTTCAAGCCAACTTCATGCTCGTAAATGTATCCAGATGGAGAAATCCACAAAGGATTAGTGAATACGCCTCGATCAGTGCCACAAGTACGGTCCAGAGAACCAATAGCCCAATGACCTTCTCGATAGTTAAACACTACGTAAGAGTCGTTTTCAGTGCTTGATGCGCTTGGATAAAACCACCAAACCTCGCCATAAGACGAGTTATGAACACAGTAAATCTTGGATGATTGCTGTAAGTTCATGTTGGAAAACACATAGTCACCAACATCACAAGGCAATGGCTTTACATAGCCATCATATACCCAGAAGCCAGAACGAGACATCCAAACACAGCTACTGTCATTAACCGCAACAGCCTGTTTAGAAATAACACCGCAACCAGTTGCAGCACGTTCAAACGAGTAAATGTAAGGCGGTCCAATGTATGTTGAAAGATGAACATCGACATCAGTAAAAATCAAAGTGCTGCCACGAATACGCTTTGCACACTGAATGGTTCCAGTTGTGGTCAGTTCGTAGTCACCAGCTTGTGTTGTAGCAGTTGGAGTCCAGTTTGTGTTGTCTTCTTGGTCAGACCATGCAATCTTGCGAGGATTTCCATCAGCACCCAATGCAAACATGATTCGTTCTTCGGTGACAAACACGCCAGAACAATCTTCAGGGGAGTTTGAAATCTGAGCAGCATCAGTACCAGAATCAAGAGTCCACTCGTACAGTTTTCCATCAGAGCTAGAGCAGCCAACCAGGTACTCTCCCCAAGTGTCTAAGCTCCATGTCGTGGCAGGAGTTACGCTTCCAAGATCAGGACGAGCAACACCATAGGCAAAAGATCCATAAGGGCCATATCCATAGCCAATATAGCTTGTTGCATCAGCAACACCAGTTGTGAACCCGCTTGGAGTAATGTCAATAACACTACCAGCCTCATTCATTACATAAAGGCCGGAATGTGTGCCAATGCCAATCCAACGATCGCCAGAATTGTCTTTCCATACCAAAAGACCTCTGGCCTTGCCAGTTACAGCATTGTCTGAACGCTTACGCCATCCACCGACAGGACGAATAGTCCCCTCAAACCAACGAACAAGACTTGACTCATTCCAGCGCCCTTTGGTCTGGTAATCAGTGCCATTCTTGTAGACACCTGGAGGAATTTGGAGTGTTAAGAGTGCCATATCTTTGCTACTTTTCAGGCATTATGCAGTCAAATTAGACACAAACCAAACAGTGACGATCACCGATGGAGTGGCTGGGATTGCTGGTGTAGAACCACTTGCGGATACAGCAGGAAAGTATTCCATTGATACGCCAGAGTTTGATACCCGCCACATTATCTCTACATAGTCGTTTTCTGTCATGTCAACAGCAAAGTTCATTGCTGCAATCAATCTACTAGATACGCCAGAACTCTTCCTTGGCTTGATGCCAAATTGACTGTTTGAGCTGTCAATATCAACCCCGTTTTTACGGAACCAAATATCAATATCTTGAACATCGTTTGTAGAGTTTGCAAACTGATAACTAAACTGGATGTTGTACAGGCCAGATTGACTAACAACAATCTTTGACGGAAGACTCCCGGAAACTGTAGTAGATACAACCGTCTGAGAAACGCTAACCTGATATGTTCCAACACCACCAGAAGTACCAGTAAGCTGGCTGACAATGTAAGTTCCGCTTGTAATTCCAGTGCCAGACAAAAGCATTGATGGCTTCAATGTCCCACTAGAAACAGCGGTAACAGTCATTGTTGTTAGCAATACACTCGCAGTGCAAGACACAGTATGAGACTGAACAGACACTCCATTTGAGAAGTCTGTTGTATTCATGCGTGTGTAGTACGCAACAGCAGTAGATCCGTCAGCCTGAACCGTGCTGTCCTGAAATGCACCATAAGGAGCATTCAGGTACTGCATACCTTTTGGACCAAATAAGGCAGAAAGACCGTTAGTCAACTTGATAAAGAACGTACGAAGAACGCCAATAAACTGGTTATGAGTATTCTTTGAGTACGCATCTTCACCCGCTGGCATTGATGGCACAGCAGGAGTATCAAGTTGATATTTAACGTCTGCCATTATGTTTTTAAGTGGTTAACAATCCAGCCAAAAAAGCCACCGGCAGCAGAAGCAATGGTCACTCCAATCCAGAAACCACCACGACCTTGGTTAGCCAATGCAACGAGGGACTCAAGCTGAGACTCCATTTTGTCCAGCTTTTTGTCCATCGTATTAAATCGGCGCTCGTAGTCTTCTACTTTTTGCCAGAGTACGCCATAACGAACCGGGTCGATTTCACCCGGCTCCATTACGCCACCTCGTCAGCAGGCAGCGGCGTGTTTCCAGCCTCAAGCCATTTCAGGTATTCCTGTCTCATGCTTCAATCCTTTCTTTGCATTTGTCGAAATGCCAGCGTTTTGCACCGCCGTGATCTTTAACGACCTTAGTGCAATGTGGGCAAGTAATCATTGGCCGGTTGCGATTTGATGCGGACATTTTAGCCAGCGTATCCTCAGAGTGCGACCAGCCTGAACCTCTTGTAGCAATACCCCGTTTGGCGGCTGAAACATTCCTGCAAAATTCAGGCGACATCTTTTTGCCAATACGCGATTGACGAACCTTTTCCACGTGTTCAGGTGACAGCTTTTTGCCTAGCTTTGCTTGGCTTTGCTTTTGTCGGGTTTCAGCAGAAACGGGTCTTTCACTGATTCGCTTGGAAACATCATTCTTCAAAGCCTCAACAGTTCTGCTAGGCAGTCGTGACCCGTATCGTTTTATACCACTCATGTAGTCGAACGCAACAGCCATAGATCCACCATAAGCCTTCCAAAGCATCCAATGCGCTATGTAGTGCTGTCGCACTGTCAGGCAAATAATGTTGGACGGGTCATCACTACCGCCAAGACTTCTGGGCAAGATGTGGTGTTTTTCACAATAGCCATCAACCACCTGATTTCTCAGGCGGTCAATAAACTTGTGATAGCGGTTAAGCTGAAGGCTGCTCATTTTCTACCATTGGCTCGTCAGGAGGCAATGGTTGATTCCCTTCGCTCAACCACTTTAAATATGCTTGGTAGCAAGTGTTGGCGGGGTCGAAGGGGATGAAGGCGTTGTCGGCGAGGCGCCGCACAATGTTTTGGTTTGTAAGTTTGTACATTTACAACTCCGCAGAAAGGTTATAGCTAATTGCGTATGCGCCATACTTTTGCCCCGTAGACCCACCAGTAGAGACTTGTAGTTGAACGCTTGAATCGCTAGTGCCAGCCACAGTCAAGGTTCCGGCATAAGCGGTAGAAGCAAGATTCAAAACCGTAGGTGTTGCTCGCATGGTTGGAATCAAAAGATCATTATCAAAGCCAGTGTTTGCGGCAGCATAGAAAGTCCAACGCATATTCCCGTACTTCTGATAATACCGCTGACACAACGCCAACTCAGTCCCATACGGCCTGCGCTCAAACGGCGTGGCAACAGAGCCTGCCTCAAGTTGAACGCCGGTGATGTAGAAGGTGGCTCCGTTGGTGCCGACTACGCTGGTTGCGCCTGTGGCTGAATAATACGTTGTGCCTGCCCATGCTCCAGCAGTTCCGCTGTATGTTGAACCTACACCAAGCCCAAAACGAACACCAATGCCAAGGCCGTTTGTGGTCAACCACGTTCCGCTTGTGTCTCCAGCAATAGTGATTGTTTTTTGCTCCCATGTGTCCGCTGTGTTAATCGTGTATGTAAATGGGTAGGAACGAGAAGCGCCGGAGTTATTTAAAGCGCCTCCGAACGTACCTGTTAAGCTAGAACGAACCCAGAACGACAAAGTTACTGTCTGCGCATTGGCTGTTCCCCACCCCAAGTCTGCAACATTGAAGCCCTCGATTAGCTGTTGGATAGCAAACAAATCGCTTGCGCCAACAGAGTACGCCGACAGGGAAGTTGCGGCCAAGCTGTTTACAAAGCCAGCCGGAGCGGTTGAGCTTTGTTGGATACTTGCCTTTGATGCTTGGGTAATACCAAACGACCAGCGATCTAGCGTGTACGCAGAAGCGGTAGGAGTAACACTCGCCCCAGCATTACGCTGGTCAATCACCATCGCGCCGTTGATGATGCGGTTGCGGAAGCCAATACCAGTTGCAGCATATCCATCAAGATTTGCGCTATAGGCTTGGACATTAGTTCCGATTGCAAGGCCAAGATTGGTTCGAGCAGCAGATGCCGTTGTTGCCCCTGTACCGCCTTCAGATACTTGTACTTGATCTCCAGTAAGTGCAATAGATCCAGCAATCGCCAGAGTCTTGCCAGAGCCAACATTCAGGCCAACAGAAGTACCAGTACCATCACCCTTGAAGATGCCGTCAAGCGTATCAAGATTGGTATTGATCTTAGTGCCCCACGTATCCGTGGAGGCTCCTACTTCTGGCTTTACCAGACTTAGGTTGGTTGTATTGCTATCAGCCATTTATCACCTCTTCAAAAGTATTACCAGCCAACTTGATTCCAAGACTCACTGGTGTCAGAAACATTAGTCCAAATCTCTGATGTGTCTTCAACTGCTGACCAAGACTCTGATGTGTCTTGATTATTGTCCCACTTGTACACACCACTTGCCACCATCAAAGATCCATCAGTAATGCTGATTCCTTGAATATGTATTCTCTGCCCACTTGCAACAACTGTACTTGCACCAGTAAATGTTGCAGGCTCATTGACAATGACGTTACTGTCAATAGCAATAGCTGAGTCAGAAGCGACCGTTGCAGATACAAATGCAACTCGCGTTGCATCAACAACAATCGTGCTTTCAGAAATGACCTGTGCAGCACCTATTGCGTACCGTAGACCTGACACAGACACGCTAGAAGCATCACTAATCTGAGCTTCGCCAACAGCGTACCTGCGTCCACTTACAGATACAGTAGAGCTGTCTGAAATTGATGCTTGGCCAACCGCATATCTCAAAGCGGCAATATTTGCCGTTGATGTGCTACTTATTTGAGCAGCACCAACAGCAATACGCTCAGCAGATATTCCAACCGTTGATGTGGACGTTGCCTCAGCCTGAGCTGAAACAATAGCATTTCCGCTGATTACTACGGTACTGGCTGAGGTGACAGCATCCTCGCCAAGGCTTACGCCATAGCTGTAGTTGCCACCACCGTAATAGCCAGAGCCGTAGGCTGCCATATTAGGTCAGCGTGACAGTCAGAGAGCCAGCAGGGATACGGAACACGTCACCGTCATTGATGGTACGGCTAGTGGTCAGTTGCGCCCAAGCAATCATGTTGCCGCTTGTAGAAGCGTCAAAGATTGCGGCGTGAGTGATAGCACCCCAGTTACCACCGCTTGCAGGATCAAATTCGATTGCAGCAGCATTGGTTGCGGTTGTATCAGTGCCAGACACGGTGATAGTGCCAGTAGCTTCACGGGCATAACCATTGCCAGATACTTCAGTGCCGCCACCAGTGTCGCTAGGAGCAGCAGTAAATAGGCCAACGTACCAAGCTGTCGGACGAGTAGCCGAATTGGTGGTCAGAAGCCAGTTGAGAACCAGGTTCTCTGTGTAATCGGTAAAGGAAGACATTTATTACCCCAAAGACCGGGCGCGAACAACAGGAGTTGAGGAGACAGACGCCCTTTGATCTGCCAACTCAATGTCTGCTTTGGAGTCTGCGTACATTTGGCCCCAAATAGCAAGACGTTCATCGTCTTTCAAGTACGGAGAAGCCTCAAGAAGCGCACCGTACAAGTACAAGTCTGGGGCATATGCCAGGAGCCAGTTGCTTGTGTTTGAATCACTCAGCGCAGGAATCTTAGCATAGTACGACAAAATACCGGAATACGATGTATCTGGCGTTCCAATGACTTCAATCTGACTGCCTACAATGGTGTAGTAAGCAGGTTTCCCATTAGAAACAATGGTGCTTGCACGAAGCTCATTTGCCTCAGATTCGGTAACAAACTTCAGATGCGTAATTGGGTTTGTGCTCAGAATAAATTCACGAGCCTCAAGCCAATCAGCAGGGTATGCAAAGTACTGGCTGTCAATCGTTGCAGTTGCACGCTTAATCATCTGACGAGCACGCAGCTTACGGTTGAACTTTGCTTCTGCCAAAGCAATGAATCCGGGAATAACCGATGTAAGGTCATCCCGGTTCAGGTAATCAGCAACTGCGGCTTTTAGACCGCTGAATGTACTAAGATCCATTTGCAGTATCCTTGCAAATCAACGTGTGTTCGTGCTTGTATTCAAAAGTACCGATGTGGTGTACATGATGGCTAAGATCATGATCAACATAGGTATTGAATCCGTTTTCCTTGGCTCGTCGGCAGAACCAGACATCTTCGCCAATATAGCCTTTAGCGGCAGGAACCCAAGGAATTGCGAACCAAGGATATTCCATCTTTTTGTAGACTTCAGCTTTGACAAGCATAACGCCCATTCCGCAGTAGTCAACCTCTTCTAGGCCAGAAGAGTTCTCATCAGTATAAACCCGAAGAACAGACTTTTCATCGTCTTTGTTCTCTCGTGCTCGCATAGCAATGGGTTCAGTAGGGAAGCGGCGTTTGGCATAGTTTGCGCAAACAATAGCTTCATCTCGCTCAAGAAGCTGAACAAGAGCCTCTTTCGGGAAACGCATGTCGCTGTCAAGCCATAGCGTATGGGTGCAACCAGCCTCTACTGCATCGGATGCTAAGTCCTGACGCTGGGAGGAAAGCAGTGTGCCTGAGCTTGTATAGATGACTACCTTGTTGTTGGTGGTTCCAACTGTATAACCTACAAGACGGGCAAGATCAAAAGCAAAACCAGAATTAACGAAATCTCGTGTTGGGACAAGAATCCCAATGACATTCGACATTAAACTTCTCCAGGACGGGTTCTAAAAAAACGGTTGTCAGGATCATTGAGCCAACGCTTCATAAACGCTTGGTCGTCAAGTTTCCCTTCAGCCTTCCACTTCATGTACAACTCCATCGGAACAGAAGCTACCAGGTGCAAATCACCTTTCCAGCTTGCTCGTTCGTCATAGCTATTGAACATGGCCTTGTTGTTTGCAACAAGCTCGGATGCATCCACAACAGACTCGATGATTGCCTCATCTTTGTCACTGTCGTAGTGCCAAATTTTTTTAGTCCCTGTCAGGGGATCAATATCAAATAGTCGTTTGTCCATGTATTAAGGGGGAGGTTTTTAGCCTCCCCCGTATTCAGTTATTACTGAATGGTGCTGTTCAGGTCATAAACAGCGCCGTGTGCCTTCTCGTTGTGAACCTTCAGGCCCCACTCGACGACCAGCATACGCTTCTCGGCATCGCCAGTCTTGGCCAGTTCCACGGTCTGGAACGGACGCAGATAGGCAACCGATGCGTATTCGGGGTCCAGCACGAACACATCGCGTTCACGTTGGAAGCGGTTGGGAACGATGGACACGTTGCCGAAGTCGCTAACGTAGATGTCAGCAGCGCCAATGATGGTTGCAGGCTTGTTACCAGTCACGTTGAAACGCGAACCAGCAATACCAGCCATCTTGGACAGGTTCTGCTTGTTGATGGGACCAGCCATAACGATGCCAGGCTTACCACCTTGCGTCCACACCTTCTGGATCACGTCCTTCAGCAGAGCTTCGCTGAACGAGCGCAGGTCGCCAGCAGTTGCATCGGTACGGTCATCAGTGGGGGAAGTGGTGTAAGAAGGATCGCCACCGCCAGTGCCTTCGTTCGTGTTGGTCTTCAGGAAAGCCAACAGAGCGCCGGTTTTACGGGCAGTAGAAGCGTCACCAGCAGCAGCGGCTTGGTTAGCCAGCATGGTGGTTTCCATGTCGCGCTTGATTTCAGCGGACTTCTTGGCCATCTGGTAGCTCAGTTCGCTACGACGACCTGCCTTGTCAACAGACTCCAGAGTGCCGGAGATGATGACATCTTTACGGCTGATCTGGGTGTAGTTGCCCACGCGAGTGGTAGCAGAGGTCGAAGAGAAGCTGGTGATGTCGTCGCCTTCAATTTGAGCATTGGTGGTGACGGCAGCAGCCAGATCATCGGTTTGCCATTCAAAGAAAGTGTTCTTCACGTTCTCACGACCGATGTTACTCATGAATGGAGTTTCTTCGGGCGAGATCTGATAGATCACATTGGAAAGGTCCTCACGAATGCCTTTGGCATCGTATCGGGTGTAGGTGTTGGTCACTGCGGCCATGATAATTCCTTAGATGAATTTGTCGAAAAGTGCGGCGGCGTCTTTGACGCTACCAGTGTGTGCAAGACGATTTTTTGCACGATTAATATCAACACTCTTCTTGCCCAACGAGTTACCGGAACCTGGAGCTGCCATCTTCGGGGCTTTTTTAATCTTCTGCTGAAGCTGAGGCTTCTTACTCATCATCAGGTCAAACTGCCAAGCCTTATACAAAGCCAGCAGTGCCCGAGAATCAGTAATCTCTCCCAGTTCACCTTCAGAAAAGCCCAGAGTCTGTCCGTACTCCAACAGTGCTTTGCCATCGGCTTTGGCCTTCTCCGGAGACTTCCATTCAGGGATTTTCTCCCGAACAATTTCAGCCTCTTTCTTCAAAAGCTCCAGCACTTGCTTTCTGGATTCCTCTTGTTGCAGTTGACTGATTCGTGCCTGTTCCTGTTTGATAGCGGCTTGTTGCTGTGCCCTACGTTGGTGGTGCGTCCATTGACGGGCGTACTCAATAGGATCTTCAGCTTCCAGTCGCTCCCAGTCAGGTTCAGCAGGAGCCATCTCTTGCAAACGCTGCTCTAGTTGGGTCAATACTTGTGCGTATTGTTCGCGCTCTGCTCGTACTTGCTGAAACTCAGACTCCACCAAACGGCGCTCTTCTGCTAGTTTCTGCGTTTTCCGAGTGTAGTCAGCCTCGCGTTGGTAGCCTCGTAGCAACTCATCCTTCGTGACCTCGAGTTCTTCACCATTAACTTTAACGATGAATTTATCGGGTTGAGGCTCTTGCTCTTGAGCTTCCTCTTCTTCGCCTTCTACTTCATCCTCAGAATCTTCCTCTGCCTCGTCCTGCAATTCGGCGGATTCGTCTTCCTCGGTTTCCTCAGCCACTTCCTCTGAGGATGCTTGCTCTTCAGTGTCAACCTGACCTTCGTCTTGGTCTATCATCTGAGCAAAGGTATCTGCTGCTTCGTGTACATTCAAACCGACTGCTTCTGCTTGATCGGACATATCTACCTCTTTAGATTAAACAACTTTTGGAGGACGGCCACGGCGCTTCATTGCAACCTCAGCCATTACACCAGTGTCATAAACACTACGTAACTTTGCTCTGAAGATGTCTACCGTGGTCAACAAAAGGTACGCTTGCTCACGTACCTCTTTCTCCATCAGCTTCGTTGCTCGGATTTCCCGGTAGCAATCATCTTCAACTTTTTTCAGCATCTCAACGAGCAAGTCATCTTCCAGTAGACGCTTTGCCCGTTGTCCTCGCTCAAAATTCAGTTGTTCTTCGTCCATCTCACATCATCGGTTGTGGAGGCTGTTGAGTTGCTGCGGCAATCGCAGCCTGGTTCATTGCAGCCTCTTGTCGAATGGCCTCGCGGTCAATATTCATGGCCGCTTGGATTTCGGCGCTTTGAATTTGTACGCCGTATTTCAATTCTAGTTCATATCTACGCAAAATACCATCTTGCTCAATACGATCTCGCTCACGGTCATCAGAACGCATCATTTTTTCGCGCTCAAGATCCAATTCAGCCGCTTTTTTCTGGATGTCAGCCTGAATAGCCTGAGCTTGTACCTGAGCCAGCATTTCCTCTGGGGTTGGCTTATCAGGTTCTGCGGCAGGCATTTCAAAGTCAGCAGGCAACTGGTTAAAGTAATTCTGAGAATCCTTAAAGCCAGCCAACTGGAGCATTTTTGCCAATGTGTTGGTGTACTGCTGGATTTTGACAACTGGGTTGTCAGCGCCATACGCTTGCAGAATCATTTCCTGACGAGCAGCCACTTGAGTAAGCATGGCCATACGCTCTTCAAGAGTTCCGTCACCAACGCCAACATTGACGATAACGTCCATGCCAACATCCCAAGACCGTGGGTCAACGGGCACAAATGTGTTGCGCAGACGGATCATGCGCTCTTTGTCTTGATTCTCAACAACCAGCTTGAGCACACCACGGAACAGACGACGAAGGCCAGTTTCAGCAAAGATACGGGCAATCATCTCAATGTGCTGGTGAGCAGCACTGACGGTGGCAGACACGGCTGCTTTTGTCGTGCTTTGCAGTGCATCAGCATCCAAACCAGAAGCGGCCTTGGAAATGCCTGTGCGGTTTTGCTTAACGTCATCCAAATATTCCAGCATCGGGAATGCAGCTTCGCCAACAAAAGGTGTGGCAAAAGGCTGCACCATGCCAGGAGCGCGCATACGGATAACAGCACCGACTTCCGTGTTCATCACGTCTTCGATGTTTGCCTGCCCCTCTACAACAGCAGTACGGGGGTAGATGGACTGAGACAGGCTGTCGAGCATACCGCGCTGCACATTTGATTTGATGCGCTGAATGTCCATAGTGACATCTGCAGGGCACATACCAAAGAATGTGTGCGGCTCTGGGTCAGGACAGAACGATGCAAACGGACGCTCATCCGTAATCTCGTTATGAACGACCTTATGGCTGTTGCCAATAGTGCAAATCTTGCGCAGCTCAGCAATACCATCACCATCAAAGTCTACGTTCTGGTACGACTCAATGTACAGAACATGACGAACAGATGGATCTGGGTTAGTGCTACCACGGACAACAGCCCAAGGATTACGTGCCTGATACTCATCATTTGTATCAAACTCATAGTTATCCCCAGAGTTATCCACAACCATCTCGTAGTCGTAGCCCATTGCCACCAACTCAGAGACGGTCTTCATCGAGCGATGAGCAACAAATGTAGCGTCATCAATAGATTTGGCTCGTCGGTCAATCAGGAACTCTTCCGGAGGCAGCGTCTCAATACGTACTTTGCCACGCTTGATGCGGCGTTTGATCTCAACGTCATACATCATTGGAGGCGGAACCATGATGCCCATAGCTTGGTTCTGTTGCTCAAAACCAGGCATCTCGTATTCACGAACAGCGGAGATCTCTACATCAGGATCGCTGGTCAACAGCATCATGCTTTGTTCGTCGAGCATAGTGAACGACTCAGCACGAACATCTACTGACTCATCCCACCAGTATTTGATAACACCAGTCTTGCGGACCAAGGCATCTTTGAATGCGCTGTGCAAGATCTGAAAGCCAGGGTTGTCGCGTTTGAAGATAAAGTCAACGTAGTCCGTTGCTTGCTCGGCAGTGGCAATGTCTTCAGGACCGTTTGGTGCAAACTCAACAACACGCTCTGGGCCAAAGAAGATGCGCATCAGGCTTGGCAACATCCCCTGAATGGTGTCGCGCACATCCATAGAGACAACTTGCGAACGACCATCTTCTTCGTCGCCAAATGGATCTCCAAAATAGTACTCCGTGGCTTGTGCTCGACGGGGGGCGATGTCTTCGTCAATAAACGAAATGGCATCAACAATCTCTGAGCTGACAATGCCTTGAAGTTCTTCTTCAGACATGGCCTCTTCTTGCTCATCACCCATCTCCCGCTGCATCATCTCTGCCATCAGCATTGGGTCCATGTTGTCATGATCGTACATTTTCTTTTCCTTTTAACCTTCGATGTATTTCAAAAGGCTTGCAGACGGTTCGCCATATGAGCGAAGGATAACCGGAATGCCTCCAGCGTACTGAAGACCACCACCACCAACAGCGCCGCCACCACCACCGCCAAGGCTAGGAGCTGAAACGCTAGGAATGCCACCACCTCCGCCAGATCGTTGGTCTTGTGGGGCTTTGTAGTTAACAGCATTCGGGTTAAGAACATCAGTCTGAACAGGCTCTTGCGGCATACGAGCACGGATATACGGGTCTGTTGCATCAGCCTGACCCATCCATTGCTGCTGGTTAGGAGTCAACTGGTTGTATGCAGCTTGACGATTTTGCTCATACAGCTCAGGAGTCATTTGCTGACTAGAGCTTGGTTGCGAAAAAAAGCTAAATAGTCCATCAGCCATATCAATCCTCGTCTTCTTCCATGTCGTATTCAGTTTTGGCCATCATCAGCATTTGCTTTTGACGGCTAGACATAGGCTTGGTTATTGGACCTCCTGCAAGCCATGCAGAACAGGTACGGTCACCAGCACACTTGAAATCAAACAGCTCGCAGTAACCAAGGTTTGCCGCATCTTCAACTTCCGCTGCATAACCTTCTTCGCCCTCTTCATCAATGCCATTGAGAATACATTTAAGCATCTCAGGAGTCTGGATAAAGGCAGCGCAGTTGCCGCAGCGCATGGTCTGGGCTTCATCAATGTCGGTGTTCCACTCTTTGGCACGCTCACCCCAGTACTCCATGTTGTCTTCTTCGGGGTTGGCCGGACCATAATTGACGTTCTTGAACGCCCAGTTACGGTTCTTGAGGTTGACCTTGATGTCAACAGTAGCGAGGGGGCAATAGTCTTTCATCACCATTTCACCTTGTCTGAAACTGCATTACACAGTGCAATAAATTGTTCTTGACTAAACGACTGCTTCATCATGTTGATATTTTTGTGAACCAACTGAATATTGCCTTTTGTGTAGCCTTTTTTGCTGTCGATTCGATCAATAGATGCTGTGTGATTTTGTCCAACTTCAACCCATCCGATCGGCAATCCAGACAATGCACAAACACCTTCCTGCTTGTCATAAAGGTCAGCAATATCTTGAGCAACAAGTTCCCAGTGAATACCACGCGTCTCAGCGCCAACTTTGCACTTGTTCAACCAAGATGATCTTATCGACCCAACGAATCCGCGATGAGAGTTTTCTGTTTTTCTATTTGAGCACTTCTTGCACTCTTTTCCAAGCAAAAAAGACTGAATTGCGTAATTTCGGCGCAGATAGTCTTGTTCTTCACCGCAATTAGGGCATAGCTTGCACCAACGGCCATCGAGTCGTTTGTATAAACCATTTGGCAGCTCAAGTGCTTGCATATTCACCACTTAGTTTTGTTAGCCCAGTATGCGGCTGACATCTTGCCTTTGGCGATGTTCTTGGCATGACGGGCTTTGAATGCTTCGTTGCGTTTGGTCCCTTCTGGGGAACCTTTAACGCCCTGCTGACCAAAGCGAATTAGCTTCACTTCTTCGCCAGACTTGGCCAATACAGCATGGCTTTTCGTAGGGTGGCCAGGAGTCTTCTTTGGCTTGTTGTAGCCAGAGAACTCTTCTTTGCCACGCTTAATCACTTCTTGCCTCGATTGGTAGATGTACGGTCACCACGCTTAGGCATAGAACGTCCAGCCTCACTCATGGCAATGGCAATAGCTTGCTTACGGCTTTTGACAACAGGACCACCACGACCAGAATGCAACTTCTTGTCCTTGTACTCGCCCATAACCTTGCCAATCTTTTCAGCAGCTTTGTCCATTCGCATAACGATCTCCAGAAATTGACCCGAATTTATCACAATGCCTAAAAAAAGAGCAGCCATTAAGACTGCTCAATCTCCCACGGCAATTCATTGTCTGTTAAACAACGCCACGTATCAACCGCTTGATAGGTTTTTTCCAATCAGCCTTACGTCCCCACGATATTGTCGCAGCATCAGAAGCAAAGGTTAATACAAAAGCATCTGCTTTATCGGGAGATTTGAGTCCTCGTCGTCTAATATCGTCTTTGGATTCAATCTTAATCTTGCCATTCGATGTGAATGTGTACCGTACTGTCGCCAGTTCAGCAATAAGGTCTTCGTCGTTTGTGATCTTGCAGTCTCGTTTTTCAAGCCATGCTTTGGCTTTGTGCCAGAGTTCTGCTCTCAAGTTGAGATACGTTTGCCCCATTGCAGGACTCTCAGAGACGTTAATACCTCTTGCAGGCAATCCAAGCTCTTGAAGTCGGTCAACAACACCAGCGCCCAAACCGATAGAGTCAACCAAGATCTCGATTGGCTTTTCTTTGTACTCAGCACTGTTGTACTCAGAAACAACAGCACCAGTTAACTGCATCAAGTCCAGATTTCTCCATCTCGTACTGTTTATCAGGATATTGGATTTCCTTTTACACAGCACAGACGAGTCAGAACCAAATCGAGCAACGTCCAAACCCCAAACAATCGGGGCATCCTCATAAGCAATTACATCCCTGTTTTTGGCGCTCTCCAAAAGCTCCATAGGGATTACAGTGTCATCATCACTTCTCGGGAACTCACCAAGCACACGGATACGGAAAGCATTCGATTCCTCACCGTAGCGCGTCTTCATCTCATTGACGTAATCCTCAGACACACGAGGAGAGTCCACACAAGACACCCTCTTGGTCCACCACTCATCCTTCAAACGGTTATGCGTGTCAAAAAAGAACCCGCTGCTTCTTACAGGGTTCCCAAACAAAATCGTCACCGCATTGTGGCCAGACATAGAACCAGCAGCAGCTTCAAACACCTGCTCAGGCACACCAGAAGCCTCATCAGCCACCAACATCACATTGTCCGAGTGAACCCCTTGCAAAGCCTCAGGCTGCTCAGCACGGCTCGTTCTGGCAGATATAAACGCCTCAGTAGGACTAGCCTTCAGCTCAATCCTTTCTTGTTTCACATCCAACAGCTCTTGTATCGGCTTCGGTAACTCCTTAACCCACCTCTTGAGTTCAGCAAACAAAGCATCATAAAGCTGAGAACTCGTCGGAGCCGTCACAACCACCTTCACCGGATACCTGGTCAACAAATACCAAAGCATCGCCCAAGAACCACCAGTAGACTTACCAACACCGTGGCCAGAACGAATACTGATCTTCCTGTTACCAGCAGCTACAGCCCTCAAAAACTCCTCTTGCCAAACATCAGGCTCAACACCCAATACCTCTTTGACAAAAGCTACAGGATCATTCCTGTACAGCTTAATAAACTCAATAAACGGATTACTCATTCGACTCAATCACAACCTTATTGAGCTGCTTTAATGCATCCAAATGCAAATCCCCAATATTGATATTCACGCTCGCTTGCTTCTGCTCACCAAACCCCTCAGGATCTAACTTCGCAGCCATCCACTTCCTCACATCAACCTGAAGCCTAGCCTTATTCACACCACCATTACTCAACTCATCAGCCTGATCCGCTATATCCACAGCCTGCTCAGCCAAAAACTCAGCCTTGAGCTTCTTAGCCCTCAATACAGCCTCTTTACGCTCATCAGTCTGATTAATCCAAAAACTGAGCATCGGACGAGAGCACTCAATAAACTCCGCCAACCGACCTATCGTCATACCCTGCGCTATATGCGCACACACAAACTCAATCCCACCCAGCTCCTCAATCTTCTTCTCAAGAGCACGCCTCATCGGTTGTCCAGCCATATCTAACCTTTCTATAGCTATAAATTCATTTCTCAATATACCAAAAAAATTTTTTCAGGTATATGGCTTCGACTAAATAACTTCAAGGGGGGTCTCAGCCTGTGTTGGTATGTGTTTGATGTGTGTTTCCATCTGTGTTTTATTGCCCCTCCAGCCACCCCCCACCCATACCTTTAAGGGGGGGGTTTACCTGTACATCCATCCAGTACTGTACGCCCATACAGTTGTTTATATGCAACACACTGTACGCTTGCCCAGTGGTATAGATACAACACTGTGCGTCCATCCAGTGAACCCATGCTATAGGTTTTTGCTATCGATATTGCTGGGTCGATAGGTTTTGTCTCGTGTACGCGGTAGCAACATTGGCGCGATGTGTGCTAAAGCCTTTATGTGCGCTTGCTGCTGGCCTAGTCTTAAGCGGTCAGCCTATGCTTTCCCTATGTATTTCCCCTATGTAAGCCCCTTATACATTCCCTATACAGTCCATTACATGAAGAGCCAATGGCCTACAGTTTTCTCTCTCTTTTCTTTTGTCAATTGTGGCCATAAAATCAATAGAAAAATACAATCATCTATCCGTTGTATTTGCGCAACAACTTAGGGTTTTCACTATCTTTGCCTGGTGCGCATAGCTTATGATGCACAGACCGACCTACACGGCATGTAGGAATCTTTGAAAGGCGTCAATCATGAAAACATATCCAACCGAAACATTCGAGTTAGACACATTGCACAATGGGCAATTGGTCACGGTCATTCTTGGCATCGATGTTGACTATGACGAGTACGGCGCAAATGAGTACCGCTACTTATGGGCCGTGATGTATGAAGGCACGGATGTGCTTCCCTTGCTGGACAAACAAACACAAAACGCTTTGGAGATGGAAGCCGAAGCCGCAGCCAGTGACTGGTTTTCCGGTGTGCGTGATTTCTCTGCCCGTTCTAATGCTTTCCAATTGGGTGAATAACATGAAATCATTTTTCATTGACTTGGCACATGCCATCATTTTTGCAGCGGTTATCGCTTCGCCATTTATTGCTTACTTTTTGATCTATGGGGCCTAATATGAAAAAAGAAAAATTGACCATGAAAGCCGCGCTACCCGCTGAGTCTGTATCAAATGCAATCAACTATGGCGGCGAAAAGGAACGGGTTAGCTCTTATACCGTAGTAGGCAAGAAAAGCGGCGAGCTTTGCGCCTTAGTAGAAGCCCGCTTTTACATGGGTCGTAGCTCTTCCGCTTCCACGGTTTATTGCTCGCTCTGGGTGAACGGTGAGCGCTATTGCTCAGGCACTGGTAAAGCCGGGGGATACGGTTACCACAAAGAAAGCGCCGCCCTAGCTCAGGCGATAACCTCAGCTGGAATAAAGCTCACGGGCGCCAACTATTCGCACCATGAAGGGCGCGTAGATTTCAAGAAACCCGCTTACATCTCAGGCTGTGGCACTGGTTCTATGGAAACCGCATTAAAAGCTATTGCACGGGCGGCGGGGCTTCGCGGTCAACTTTTGATTGTTTAAGGGGTACATCATGAAAGCCTTTATTTTTGAAAATTGGCATTGCTGGGAAAGTAACGGGCAAATCTTGCTCTCTAATGAGCTTACAAAAAGCCTCTATAGCTTCTGGAATACTGACCAAGCCGTAAATTGGCTATTTGTAAGCGGTAGAAAACCAGCCGCCCGCGCTCTCCACAATCACTGCAAGGGATAACTATGAAAAAACCAAATTCTGGAATACAAATAGGCGCTTACGGGTCAATTCTGACCATTAAAGAGCCGAATTTTTGGATTGTCACCGGCGTGCACGCCTTTAACTTGATTGTCACTAATGCAGCAAACCCTAAAAAATGGCGAGCGGTACACCCTGACGATTTTTGGGTGTTGATTGACAAAACCTAACCAGACAATCCCAAGCATTCCCGGACCAGATCCGGGATTTTTTGGGCTTGCTAAGTTGGTGAGTACTTACTTCATGAAATCGGTGTTTTAAGGCGATTTTTGTGTCCGGGTATGCCAAGGTATTGACAAGGCAAGAAAACGGCTAAAAACACTGTTTTAACGCGTTCTAGCGGCATTCTCTTAATTGAGACTCACGCTATAGCGTACTGACTGGCTTTTCTAAGTTAGTAAGTGCTCACTGACCAAGTGTTGCAAAAAAACAACAGGAGGTGTCGTTTTTAGGATTTCAGAAAATTCGGGACTTCAAATTTTGAAAGTCATGTTAACCGGGACAGTTCTGAAATGGTTTTGAAATGTTTAGAAAATGGATTGCCCGTTTTCCAGTAGACGCTCGATGGTGACATTTAATGCATCAAGCTCATCCATCTTTCTGATTGCCCAAGCTCTTTTTTGTCCATGCCAGCCAAGTACAGATCCTTGATGGCAGTCTTTACATAAGGCTATACAGGTGTACTGGAGTCCTTGTTTGACGTGATGGGCATCACTTGGGCCTGGTGCATCACATACTGAACAGGGCAAGGACTTGACTCTACCTAGGTGCTCTCTTTGTTTTTCAGTGAGCTTGTTATTCATGTCCAGCCCTTGAACTCTTTGACGCTTTGTGGAATTTCTCTGTATCCACGACAGTGCTTTAGGAAGTTGGCAACTTGATCTGGTATCTCTTTGCCAACAAATGGATGTTCTCTGCACCAGGTCATCAGTAAGTCTTGTTGACCCTTTGTTAATCCCTTGTCATCAGAGATCTCATCAAGCCACTCTCTTGTTATCCTCATGTCTTATCCCTAAGTACTTCTCTGTGGTGATTGTTTGAGCAAAGCACAGCCTTACCGTAAGCAAATACAGTTCGCTCTGTGCTGTGACGTTTCTTCTCTGCGGAGCCATGTCGTCGCAATCGCACTACCTCAGACTTTTTCAACCACCCGGCTCTAAGGATTCGCCCACCGTCCCTGCTTTGGCTTGCTCGTGTAGCAGGGTATCTCATATCCAACCATCGACGCACCGCATTGGATAGTCCAAAAGCAAAAACCCCGCAAGATGCTCTGTGGTCTTGGCTCTTGGCGAGAGCAACAACAAGACGATTGAAACAGATCAAAAGACTCGTCATGCTGTACGACAAGACCACACAGTACCCTGCGGGGTTCTAATCTGTTTCATCGCCTAGATGCCACTCTAGACGGTTTGAATATATCACTGCTTCCACTTACAGCCAACACATTTTTCATCTTTTTTTCCAAGATCTGTGTGTTTGTATTGGCAATCTGTAGTCATTTTGTGCTCAATCCAGATTGTCTTCCTTCCATCTTGCGCTTTGAATGCAGGATTGAAGGGATCTCTGTTGTAGCAACCGTACTTCATGCACCAGCCCTCAGCTCTGCCCTATTGGTGTATTGCTCGGCCTTCCAAACTTCCACACGAGCTTGCGCTGCAATCAGCAACCAACGGTACTTCTCTTCCTCCATAACAGCCTGCTCAAGACCCTTTAATAAGGTCTCGTAGTCCAAGTGGCTGTATGCGTAGATCTCCTGCTTGCCCAAGACTGTCTCCTCGGACTGCTTCATCAACTGTGCTTTTTTTGTCTTCCTGTACTCTTCCAGATAAATCCGGTTGGCCTTCGCCTGTGCGTACAAAGGTGCGGTGTCGATGATGTACTGTATAGCTTTGCTTGGGTTGCTCATTGTCTGCCTTCAATTCTCCGTGGATAAGTCTCCAATGCTTGTCTGCCAAACGGCGTATCCCCTCAGAAATACTCCCATTTCCTGCCAACAACAAAGCATTTTCATGGTGCGGAGCTACCCTGGCCCGAAGAATCCTCTCCTCCGGACCAATCTTTTTTCGACCAGCACCTTTACGAACACCGCCTTTTTTCTTCATTCATAAATTATAGCCATAGAATCAAAGAAGATTCTCTGTGACCATAACTTCAACCATGCCAACAGTGCCGTAGACCTTTGTTGCATGGAGGCACACTATTTGGCTGTCATCCTTGTAGACAATGCCATTCATGCCATCTGTAACTGCTTTTACGCAATTATCAAGGTCTGGTTTCTTTGCTGGCCTCTCAGAACCGCTTAAACAGGCCTCTGTTCGCTTTTTAGAGTACGACTGAGGCACTGGCATGGTTACGTAGACAAACACGCTTACAGGCGTTTCTAGTGGATCTGAGCTTCCCATTGCTGCTTTAGCCATCATGCCAACTTCGTCTTCGTAGTTTTTGGTTTTGGCAGGGGTGTAGGCTCTTCCTTGGCGAGTAAAGCGTGGTCGGCCTTTGGCTACGGGTTCGCCATAGATCTTGAACATGACTTGAAGGCTCATGCTATTGCCCTGGCTTTCTTGTTGTGAATTGTTTTGAATACAACCTTTAGGGCGTTATCCAGCTCAGCAATCGTGCAAGTATCGAGCTGTTGGTCATGGATCTCAATCCCAACATTCATTGCTTGCATTTCTGGACCAGTAAATCTGAACAGTCCTTTTGACAAAGACCTTTTGCCCATAGAGTGCAAGGCATCTTGTGCTGCCCTGATTTCCTCTTCAAGATGGCCACCAAGTTTGTCAGGATTAATTGTTGCTAACCCTTCTGCCATGTTCATAGCCGCAATCAATATGTCAACACAATGGCGGTTTCCATCACCATTGACCATATCAAACATTGCCTGATGGTTTTTAATCTTCAGCTCAACAGCTTTTGGCTCTGTTCTCATTGGCATAAAACCATTAAGAACCCACTGAACAGGATTTGCCAACACTTGACGTGGTTTGTATTTGCTTTTCTTACGCATAGATCTGTCTGAGTGCTGCTTGAAGACCTGCAAGACCACCAACACGCTGGTCTCCAATAAAGATTTGAGGCATTTGCTTAGCGTCAGGATATGCCTTCATGAAATTAGTTCTGCGCTCAACAATGTCCATGTCGAACTCTTCATATTCAAGGCCCTTTGATTTCAAAAGAGCTTTTGCAGAATCACAATTAGGACAGTTTGATTTTGTATATACAGTGATCTTCATACGGGCAGGGCAATTACGTCCTTGGTTGCAGTTGTTTGTACAGGGTGGGCAGCTCATTTCTTCTCCAAGAAGCTGATTGGAATGTAAGAACAAGCCTCGCTCTTGCTGTTTTCAACAGAGCAAAAAGATTGTCCATGTGGATTGAATGTTTGACCTTCCAGCTTTTCCCACCTCTTGCAGTTTTGGCAGTAGTGGTCTGGTGATTCAGGACAGCACCTGAAATAGTCATATGGGAGTGTTCTCATTTAACGCCTTTCTTTTTGACATCATCATGCTTGGCAATTGTTATGTCAATTCCCCATCAAGCATTTGTTTCATGTACTGTCGTATTCTTACAACAGAACCTCTTCCGTATCGTTTCTCAATGAACTCCATGCGTTCATTTGTCAACATACGGTCACCAGTTATCTGCCAAGTAGTAAACAGAACTCGAGCCTCTCCCTTCTCGAGTTGTTCTCTGTCTCCTAAGTGCTCAACAGACCTTCTGCTGTATGTCATTTCTTCTCAAACCAGATCTTGTATATGCCAGCACGATTGAACTTCATCTGACGAACACAAATGTTTTTTAGACCCCTTGTGTCAATGTATCGCTTTGCTGCTCTACGAATAGCCTCAAAGTCATCAGTCCTGACTTCATAAGCCTCCTTGCAGTCCATGAGCCTGGTGAAGATTGAATCAAACTTAGATGTACCACGGCCACGTATTGGGCGGTCTGGTATCTCAGAGAAGACCTGATCCATCTCGCCAGTCCAAGGGTTTGTGTGTTTTACAAATTGCGTTTTCATATTGTTTTGTCGTGTGGCCAGTTAAAAAAAACAAGTGGGTCTAGATTTGGTGCTTCAATGTACTGCTGTGCATCACGGTGGAACCACAGCTTAATCGTTGGCTCACCCTCACCAGATCCATCGTAGTTACGCTGTTTGCGGCAAAGCAGGTAGTGGTCAGGATCATCTTTCTTTGATGCATAGCTTCCATTGGCTTTTATGTCATCTTCCTTGACCTTGTTACGCCAGATAAGCATCACATTGTCAACTTGGTCTGTAATAGCACCAGAACCCTTGTTGTCATGCTTGTCAGGAACAGCATTCTCATTTGCAGGCTTCTTCAGGTGATGAACAAGATGGATGTGGACAGCATAGTCACGAGCAACAGATGTCAGCTCATCAACGAATATCTTCTGACCGTTGTAGTCATCCTCGTGCTTAACGCACTTTGCCAAGTTGTCTACAAAGATGTGCGTGATTCCAAGCTCTTTAGCACAGTACCTGCACATCCCAATAACGTCATCAGAGTTTGCAGTTCCCCTTTGGTCGTACAGCCATAACTTGTCTTTTGTCCAACCATCAAACTGGTCATACAGGTCTTCAAGGGCTTGAATGCCAGCCTCTTCATCAAACTCCTGAGAATGTGGATTCATTCCAATCCATTGACGAGCCATACGCTGCAATGTTGTCTCTGGCTTCATCTCAAAAGATGCAACACATACTTTTGCACCTTGACCAAGAAGAGAAAGTGCAACTTCACCAGTCATCAGTGACTTGCCGTGTCCATTCTGACCAGCCCACAAAGTTACCTCGCCACGTCTAAAAGCAAAGTTGTCTTTTGTTTTTGGCCAAGGAAGAAAGTCAACGTGCTCGTTTTTCTTATTCCTGAGTCTTTCCTTGATGATGTAAATGTAGTCTGACGCACCTTTTACCTTTGTTTGAGCATCAGTTTCTTTCAAGTACAACTTGAAATCTATTGTGTCTGGGATCATTTCCATTTCAATTCCATTCAATAGTATTTAGACCGCAGACCATAAGAGATTTGTCGTGCGTGAAATTTATGACACTGGGCAACCAACTGTTCCATTCGCTGCTGGTTGTCAGATGTGATTCCAACCAACATGCCTGCAACAAATCGCAGGTCCAACATGTGTAACTGGTCTCCAGTAACGTCAACGTCACCGAGTTCAAGTGGTGCAGTGTCTGGGTAATCAATGAAATAGATCGCACCAGGTGCTCGTCCAGAAAGACGGGCTTGGATGATTTTGTCATTGCCTCTCATATCGCACCTGCCAATCCATTGCTAGCAGGTTGACCAGAAGGCTGTTTATTACGAACCCAGTCAGCCTTGAAAGACTGCCATCCACGAACAATGCTTTCCTTGAGCGCGTCTTCCAAAGTCCAGTTAATCAAAGAAGCCTGCTTTGAGATTCCATCAATCACCAGTTGCGTGATTGGTGCTTTGCGAGATTTTCTGAACGCAACAAAGTCATCCCAGACTTGAGTAGATACGCCTTCAGGCGCTTCTATTTGGTTATTGGTTCTTGGTTTATGGTTATTGGTTGCTATAGGGGAGGCCTTTGGGGTTGCTATAGGGGGGCTATCACTACCCTTTGCCCACCTCTTAGCTGCCCCACGCTTACCACCCTCAGACATAGAGCGATAGTTCTCAATCTCTTTATCTGCTCTTGGATTGATGTATCCAGCTTCTGTGGACAAAAAGAATTCCTCAAGTACCGTAAGCACTTCTTGTTCATGCTCACGCATACCAATCTGACGAGCAATCTCCCGTTGTTTGATGGGTTGCTCATGCAGGTAATAGTGGTCAAGCAAACGCCTGTAAGCCAAATCCTCGATCAGAGAAAGGTGGCGAGTATGGGAAGCATAGTCCCCAATGTGGAATTGGTAATAGTGCATTTTTACCTCACGTTGTCGGTTGCCGCTACTGAAGAAACATCGGCAGGACGGTAACGAGTCGTCTTTTCGGGAGCTACCCTAGCCGCGTTTCGTATCAGTGTATCACTGCTTTGGTGGAGTTCCAAAGTAAATTTTGGTCTTGTTGTCATCACACATCTTGTGAGTGATGGTCCAGCCTTCTTCTTTAAGGTCACTAAGGCGTCTGTGAGGAGTCACTGTTGGCAGCTCCTTGACTATCTCGTAGGACTTCACACCCTGCTTGCGAAGCAGTAGTTTCTTGAGTTTGTCCGCTTGTGTCTTTGGTTTCAGGTTGAAGAACATCTTTCTTTCCTTTGAAGATTGCATCCCAGTTAGATGCAAATTTGTCTTGAGATACCTCGAAAGGTCTTGGAGTTGAACCCTTGCCCATCAAGCCTCCAGATAAACACGCTTGTTGCGATACAAACTCGGATACTTCATGAAGTCGTAGCACCCAGGACGTGTGTGGTTGTTTTGCAATTCCTTGCCATCGTATAGGGCGTTTGTCTTCCAGGTTGTGTACTTCTCACCTGATGCAAAACGTGAGTTTTCAGCCTCTAAGTAGTGACGGCCAACCTTCGTGATTGACCATTTGCCATCTTCCTCGTACACATACCCAGCTTGTTGCATTTCTGACAAATACCGTGGGTAGTGAAACGACATCTGAGAAGATCCTGTGTCTCCGTGACTGAACATTCTGATGTCTTTTGGACCATTTGTAAGACGAGCCAAAAGATTGCGTTGGGATGGAGTGAGCCTCATTTTTTCCTTTTGCTTAAAGTAAAGATTGACTGTGTTGTTTTTTCGCAACACTTGTTAGAGTTCTTAATGCAACGGTCCATTCTTGTCATCAGAGTCTCGTATTCAACCGTGCAGTCATCGCAGATTGAAATACGTTCTTTGGCGACTCTAGCCAAGTGCATCCATTCATTAAATTGCGCTCTGGTTCTGAAGCATGGAGGATATGAGTTCATCCGTCAATGGTACTGTGTTGTAAAAAAACATCAATAGTGAAAAAAAGTTTTGGAGTGTTTGGTAACTCTGTCACACTGTTGGTTTCAATTTGAAAGGAGTCAATCATGTGGCCATTTCCACAACCATCAGGCCCTGAGCCTTGGACAGCAAAGCAGGAGCGCGAATATCAAGAGAAGCTGCGAGAGCAAGCAGGTGAAGCACCGTTTTGAAAAGAAGGCGGTGTGGAACAACAAGTATTTGGAGTGTATGAAATGAGCAAACTGAAATCACTGACATTTGACGAGTACAAAGTGGCGGCCAAAGTTACACTGAACGAAGCTATTGATGAGGAGCCTGATGCTGTCATCGTGCTGATGTTCCACCGAGGCTCCGGGCAGTTCAAAATCAAATGCTCCAAGGTCGAGAACAGACTTGAACTTGTCGGCGCACTGGAAGAAGCAAAGAACCATGTATTGGTAACGGGGTACGCATCATGAAACCACTGAGCAAACTACACCAAGAGGCGGTACTTAAAGCCAAGACAGAGCAAGATCGGGTCAAGGCCGCAGCCAACGCCATGATCGAAACGCCGATGGAGATGATTCGCGCCATCCTTATGAAGCATGAGCAAGCCGTAATCGAAGTGATGTCAGACTTGGCAAGGGAGCGTGACCGCGCACGCGAGCTGGTGGAGCGATGTGAAAACGAAATGCGGTACGCCGGGTGGACAAAGTTTGAGTCGGACAACCCTGCTCGCAACGGCGTGTACGAACAAGTGAAATATTTTCTGGAGAAGAAATGAGCACATTCCAATCGAAAGTAACAGAGATCACCATCGAGATGGACGGTCTTCACATCACCTCGGTGACGAAGCCTGAGCACCATCATCACGAGACAATCGACCAAAACGAAGCAAGAATTGGCGACTTCCACATGAGCCTGTTCACGGCAGCCGAGTGGCAAGAGCTGTCGATACTGATTGAGGCCGCCATACGCGAGGTAACGAAATGAAGATCACAGTTGACAAGGAAGTTCTGGAGCACGCGCTGGATGCGTTGGAGGACGTAAGAGGTGGTCAGAATTACGATTGCGATACAGATCGCTGTGATGAAGCTATCTCCGCCATCCGAGAGGTATTGGCACAGCCAGAGCGCAAGCCGCTGACGGATGAGGAGATCGGTATGGCTTTTCTCAAGGCGTTTCCAGTCGGTGGTGTTGTGTTCACAAACGAGGTATTGGCACAGCCAGAGCCTGCTGTGCAGGGGGAGCCGGTTGGCGAAGTGCTGAACGAGAAAGGTGAGGTTGATTGGATTTCGTTTGTTCCACCCATCGGCGCAAACCTCTACACCACACCCCAACCTGCTGTGCCAGAGCGCCATCCGCTGACGGAGGAGGAGATTGTTCGACTTGTTCCGGGCTTGCTGGACTGCTTGTGTGACCCGTGGGACTACAACAATTCTGGAGACTACTACGCATCCATACCAAAGGACATGA
>VFQT010000945.1_pt1 | contig 38251 bp, 33 predicted proteins | sample 3512381 | NCBI WGS metagenome assembly VFQT01 (sample SAMN10412376, study PRJNA504923) | tailings metagenome | isolation source: Relicate 2 Philex TSF3 active mining site | place: Philippines: Tuba, Benguet | collected 2017-08-29 | reverse complement strand
ACGGGAAACTGGATGCTCCAAAGCTCGAGGGCGACATTCAAGTGCTCTATGCTGATATCGTGTTTCCTCAGGAACGGTCGACCACGAAGTCGCGCTACACAGCGTTCCAGTATCAGCGATCGACAGATTCATCACGTCGATTCTCCAGTGTTCTTGATGCCGCAGCGCCGGTGATGCGCCTTGCTTCAGATAGCTCAACGTCGGTGACGTCAACCGCACAAGCAGCAATCGAACAGGTTGTGAAAACCACAACGGCGGCGTTTGTCGATCTCCTGCGGTACGACCTGAACGTCTACCTCAAGGGGCGCACAATCATGACCATGGTCTTTGGTATGATGGAGATCCTCATCGCTGATCTCGAGCCAGTGGATCAAAAAGTGCCGCTTGTGTTTACAGGACGATTCCTCGACAACAGCACGAACCTGCGCGGTCGCGTGCGGGTGAAAGAGGGGACGTCGACGTACAAGTTCTATAAGCCATTCCTTGCCAGTGGCACGCTCGACTTTACAGCGGGTGGTATCTCCAATCCATCGCTTGATCTCAAGGCTGTGTACCGAGATCGTCGTACACTCAATAGCGGTGAGCAAGAGGACTTCCGTGTGGAAGTAGCGATCAGTGGTACCAAGCAGAAACCGGTCACACGTTGGTCGGTATATCGACGTGATCGCAAACAAGAGGGTGATTCGGCGAAGATTACCGGTGATGCGCTAATGCTAATCCTGCTGAACAAAACGCAGGACGAGTTGGTGTCGAGCGGACAAGGGAATCTTGTCGGTGAGGTCAACGGAGCGATGTCGGCCATGGCCACAAGTGCGCTAGGCGACATTCTGTCGGGGATTGGTGGAATTGTCCAATCCACACAGATCGACCTTGGCTCTGATCTCAATCAGTCACGCTTGACCGTATCGGGACAGCTGTGGAGCGATGTAACGTACCGCCTCACAGGACAAATCAGTGATTTCGCTGGTAACAGCACGTTCACGATCACCGTGCCGTTCACGGTGCTCTCCGATGCCGAAGCGATGCGCTACTTCATGCTTGATGTATCCCGCAGTGTGAATAACAGCGGTAACATCACGCGTTTCCAGCGCTTGTGGGAAATCAAACTTGGAGCGCGCCTGCCTTAGGCGAGTTCCTTCATCAGCTCACGTGCAATCACGATGTGCTGAATCTCGCTCGTTCCCTCGTAGATCTCGGTGATCTTCGCATCACGCAGGTAGCGCTCTACCAAGTACTCGCGTACATAACCGTACCCGCCATGCACTTGGATTGCCTCAAGTGCGCAGTGCACCGCTGTTTGTGAGGCAAGCAGCTTGGCTTGCGCAGCAGCCTTGATATAGTTCTGATGCTGATCCTTCATGTAGGCCGCCTTGTACACGAGCAGACGCGCTGCTTCGAGGCGCGTGGACATATCAGCAATCTTCATCTGAATAGCCTGAAGGTCGGCGATTGGCTTACCGAATGCCTTACGCTGTGTCGAATAGACAAGTGCAGCTTCGAATGCACCCTTTGCGATACCGAGTGCTTGTGCAGCGATGCCGATACGACCACCGTTGAGCGACTCCATAGCGATCTTAAAGCCCGTGCCAACGCCGCCAAGTACCTGGTCGTCTGGGATGAACACGTTCGTCAGACCAATAGAGCATGTATCGCTCGAGCGAATGCCGAGCTTGTCTTCCTTTAGCCCTGGCTCAAACCCAGGAGTGTTACGATCGATGATGAAGCACGAGATGCCCTTGTGGCGAAGCTCACGGTTGGTCTGCGCCATCACGAGATACGTGCTGGCCGTTGTTCCATTTGTGATCCAGTTCTTTGTGCCGTTGAGGATCCAGCCACCATCAACCTTTTCCGCTGTTGTGTGCTGTGACGTTGCGTCTGATCCTGCCTCTGGTTCCGACAAACAGAACGCCCCGTGAATCTGACCGCTCGCAAGCGGCTTCAACCAACGTTCCTTCTGCTCGTCGGTGCCGTAGGTATCAATACCCCAGCATACAAGCGAATTGTTGACCGACATCACGACACCAACGGATGCGTCGACCGCGGAGATTTCTTCCATGGCCAGCACATAGCTCATCGCATCGAGACCTGAGCCACCCCATTGTGGGTCGATCATCATGCCCATGAAGCCCAGCTCACCCATCTTCTTCACGATGTCTGTCGGGAACGTGCCCGCCTTGTCGCGTTCGATCGACGTCGGAGCAACTTCCTCGCGCGCAAACTGGCGTGCGGTATCGCGAATCATTTCGTGAGTCTCAGAGAGCTGGAGCGTAAACATGACGCAAACCTGTCGTTAAGTCAGTGAGTTGAATGGGCGCAAAACTACGAAACACAGCAGTGTGAAGGAGAGTTCACGCAAGGAGAGTTATACACGGGCTACTGTTCCAAGAACGGCATTCCGACGTGCTCCGGTAACGCTTGGTAGGTTGCCGGGCAGTCCGTTAAGGGTGAGCCACCCCAAATAGGCAAATGCCATAGCTTCTTTGGCTTGCGAGTGCGGGTGAATCCTCACCGTAGCATCGAGTGCCTGCTCCATGCAATGGAATGCAAGCCGCTCCATCAGGTAGCTGTTTCGTACCCCGCCGCCCGAGGCAACGATTTCGGTTGTCGACGGCGCGTAGCGACGAATATGGTCTGCAATGGACCACGCGGTGAGTTCCGTCATTGTTGTCACCACATCCTCGAGAGGAGCCGAAGGGTGGGCATAGCGCGTGATTAAACATCGTGCCTCTGCCTCGGAGAACATCTCACGTCCTGTCGACTTCGGAGGCTCTGAAGCAAAGTAGGGCAGACGCTTGAGTTCTTCGAAGAAGGAAGCAATCACAACGCCAGCACGAGCAGTGGCACCATTCGCATCGAAGGACATACCGAAGGTGATCCGTGCTGCCGCGTCGATCCATACGTTTCCAGGTCCGGTGTCAAAGGCTCGCACAGCAGCATGTTTATCCGTCGCAGGAAGAATCGTGATGTTGGCCATACCGCCAATGTTGAGCGCGACGACGTCGTGATCGCTGGCAAGCGTAGCAGCATCAAACACGGGAACGAGGGGAGCCCCTTGTCCACCGAGCGCAACATCGGCATCACGGAAGTTCGATATGACGGGGAGGTTGATCAGAGCCGACAGAGCTGGGCCGGAGGCAGCCTGCCATGTTGAGACGGGAGGATGATGCCACAGCGTCTGTCCGTGAATCGCGACAGCCTCAATGGTATGTGCAGTACAGTGCTCCGCAAGCGCAGCCGCATAATCACGTGCGAGCGCAAATGGAATATCACAGAGATCCTGCATTGACGCTTGTTCTGCCACAGCCGCACGAATCATCGCGATCGTTTCATCGGCGTAGGGGTGGCTCGAAAACGCAACAAGGGAGACCGAATGACGGTCTCCCTTGTGTTGAATGTCGCAAACTGCAACGTCGATCGCATCGAGCGACGTGCCCGTCATGATGCCGGCAATCAGCATTATGGCGTAACGATCAGGTCTGAGCGACGAATATCGCCGCTATCCTTGCCGAGGTTGATCAGCTGTGGCTTTGAACGATCAACCTTTTCCTGGATGTACATCAGCGCCTTCATTAGCGCTTCTGGACGCGGAGGGCAACCCGACACGTATGCGTCGACCGGGAGGAACTGATCAATACCCTGAACAACAGGATACGAGCGGAACATACCACCGGTAGATGTGCACACGCCCATGGCGATACACCACTTCGGATCAGGCATTTGATCCCAAACCTTCTTTACAACCCAAGCCATCTTGTATGTCACCGTACCGGCAACAATCATCAGGTCGGCCTGGCGTGGCGAGAACGAAAAGCGTTCCGAGCCAAAGCGTGACGAGTCCGCGCGCGGACCGCCGAAGGCCATCATTTCAATGGCACAGCAGGAAATACCCATCGGCATCGGCCAGAGCGAATTCTTCTGAGCCCACGTTACAAGGGATTCGACTGTTGTGGTAACAAACCCGTCGCGTGCGATTTGCTCGTTCAATCCCATCGGAGAGCACCTTTCTTAATGACGTAGAGGTATCCGCTGAACAGAAGTACCATGAACAGCACCATGGCTGCAAGTCCGTATCCACCAAGCTCGCGCATTTGCACGGCCCATGGATACATGAACACGATTTCGATATCGAACAGAATGAACATCATCGCCACGAGGTAGAACTTCACCGTGAAACGCTCGCGAGCAGTCTTCACAGGTTCCATACCCGACTCGTATGTCGAGAGCTTCGCACGTGTGCTCTTGCGCGGGCCAAGAAATTCGGCTGCGAAGATGTTCGTCAGACCGAAGATGGTACCGATGATGATCATGACCATCAGGGGTACGTAGTTGACAACGGTTGGAGCAGTTTCCATGGCGCGTGTAATTGGTTGATGACGACAACAAAGATACAATCCGCTCCGGTTCCATCCAGCGTGGTCCGTAACTTCGTGCATGACGTCAGTTTTTGCCCTTGAGTGCCCACCCGTCGCGACGTGGTGTTATATGGTTAGCTCGTCCGAGTCGGGAACCGCCTACGTGATCGATGCCCCGTTTCAATCGGCGGCAACGGTAATGGAGGAGGCTGCGCGGCTGGGAGTGCGTATCACCGACATTCTCCTGACGCATACCCATTGGGATCACACTGCCGACTGCGCAGAATTGCAGCGAGCCACCGGCGCCCGCGTTGTGGTGCATCAGGCAGACCTGTACCGGCTTACCGATCCGATGAAGCATACGATTTGGCCACTTCCGTTTACCATCGAACCCGTCGATGACGTTGTCTGCATGACCAACGACACAACCGTGGTCACTCCATCTGGACATGCACCACTGCGCGTCCTCCACACCCCGGGTCATACCGAAGGCGGTGTGTGCTTCGTCGATGATGCCACGCAGCGAGTATTCGCTGGCGATACCCTGTTTGCAGGCAGTGTTGGACGCGTCGACCTGCCAGGGGGCGACGAACAAACCTTGCTTCGATCGATCCGCGATGTGCTGTTTCTCCTCGACGACAAGTTCCGTGTCTACCCAGGTCACGGCCCGACGACGACCATCGGACAGGAACGTCGCACCAACCCATTTGTCGGGGATATGGCACGATGAAAAACCTTTCATTCTTCCTTCATGAAGTCCACACCGTTCGCCATCTAGTTTCGCATGGTGCTTTGGTGCTCATCGCATGTGCGCTGACATCGTGCTACTCGTTCCGCGGGGGAAGTGTTCCTGATCACATCGCTACTGTGTCCATTGGTTCGGTCATCGACCGAAGTGGATTTGGCGATCCCACGTTTCGCGAGTTCTGTACGGAAACGCTTGTGAGAAGGTTCCGAAGCGACAACACCGTTCAGGTGGTCGAAGACAACGGTGATGCTCGGATTTCAACAGTATTGACTCGTGTGCAAGATCAAATTGTCACGATTCAAACAGGTGATCTGGAACGTCAACGTCGTATCGTCGTCGCAGTCGAAGTTGAGTATTTCGATGCGGTGAAGAACAAGGTTGTGTGGAAGAAGACGTTCGAGAATTTCGACGTCTATGATGTTTCCGATGCAACAGAAGGCAGACGCAGTGCTGCTGATCGTGCAATCCGGCGCATCGCTGATGACATCCTCCTTGCGGTAGTCTCCGACTGGTGAGCGGTCTTCACACGAAGACTTTTCGTTAGCTCTTGTATCACCAGGGTTCAATTCCGTCCATGGAAGATTTCCTCCTCGGCGCCTACTTCGTCTCGCTGTGCGTGCTTTTTGCATTCGGTTTGCACGGCCTTGTGATGATCTACTACTATCACAAGACGCAGAAGATCACTCATAAGGATCCGCCTGTTTCGACAGAAGAGCTCCCAGTGGTAACGATCCAGTTGCCATTCTATAACGAGCTGTACGTTGTTGATCGTCTCGTCGAAGCAGTATGTGCTATCGAGTATCCAAAGGATCGACTCGAGATTCAGTTGCTTGACGACTCAACAGACGAAACTGTTGAACTGTCGAAGAAGCTTGCTGAGCGTTTCCAGCTCGAGGGATTCGACATCAAGCATATCCACCGCACGAACCGTCAAGGATACAAGGCTGGCGCTCTCAAGGAGGGCCTTGCTGTTGCCCGTGGTGAGTTCATTGCGATCTTCGACGCAGACTTTGTGCCGCACCCTGACTTCCTGATGAAGACGGTTCCATACTTCACCGATCCAAAGGTGGGAATGGTTCAAACACGCTGGGAGCACCTCAACGAAGAGTATTCCTTCCTGACACGCGCACAAGCGCTCGCACTTGACGGTCACTTCGTGATCGAGCAGCAGATTCGTCACAAGGCTGGTTTCTTCATCAACTTCAACGGCACAGCTGGTGTGTGGCGTAAGGCTACGATCGAAGATGCTGGCAACTGGCACAGCGACACACTCGCAGAAGATCTTGACTTGTCGTACCGTGCGCAGCTAAACGGCTGGCGCTTCGTCTTCCTCAACGATGTCACATCGCCAGCAGAGCTTCCGGCTGATATCAACTCGCTGAAGACACAACAGTTCCGCTGGACGAAGGGGGCTGTGGAAACAGCGAAGAAGCTTCTGCCAACAGTATGGCGCAGCGATCTGTCGCTGAAGCAAAAGCTTGAGTGCACCGTGCACCTAACAAGCAACATCGTGTTCCCATTCATCATGATGGTTGCGTTCCTCAACGTACCAATCGTGATCATCAAGAACGAAGTTGGTGGCTACGATGCGTTCTTCAGCATGATGTCGATCTTTGTGCTCGCAAGCATTTCGACCTTCCTGTTCTACACGTACGCACAACGCGCGATCCACCTCGATTGGCAGCGCCGTCTGCTTCTGTTCCCAGTATTTATGGCTGGTTCGATGGGATTGGCTGTCAACAACACGCGCGCGGTATTCGAAGCTCTGATTGGTCGCAAGACTGAATTCAAGCGTACACCAAAGTATAAGATCGAAGCGAACAACGACGATTGGCGTAAAAAGCGCTACGTGCAGAAGAAGATCAGCTGGATCGTGCTTGTAGAACTCGCACTCGCAGCATACTTCGTGTTCGGCATCTTCACGTCAATTTCATACCTCGAGATCGCTGCCATTCCGTTCCAGCTGATGTTCCTCATCGGGTTTGGAACAGTTGGTACACTCTCGCTGCGTCACGCACTTGGTCGCTAAGTAGCGCACCATTTAGTCCTGCATCACCATCGGGCCTGTCGGGCGGTATTCTTGCCCCGGCGGGCCCGAGTCGTAAGTTTGCGCAATCATGTTGCACAGGAAACATCACCTATGAAGCTCGTAACCTACCTTCACGACGGCACTGAACGACTCGGCATCATTGCCGCTGACCGCATTATCGATTGTGCTCGTGCGCACGCACGCGCGCGGGAGCAGGGGAACGTCCGCCTCACATGCAGTGACCTGCCCTCGGAGATGCTGGGATTCCTGCGAGCAGGCGACAATGCCATGGCGGATGCACGGAGCGTGATGTCGTGGTTCCTGGTAGCCGATGCGTCAACACAGCAGCAAGTGTCGGTTCCGCACGAGGGAACAGTGCTGTGTTCGCCCGTCCCTCGACCAACGTCAATGCGTGACGGATACGCGTTCCGTCAGCACGTTGAAGCAGCACGTCGCAACCGTGGTGTTGAGATGATTCCGGAGTTCGACATGATCCCGATCTTCTACTTCACAAATCACCAAGCCGTATCTGGTCCTGGTGATGTGCACGTACAAGATCTTCATCTCGGAAAGCTCGACTTCGAGCTCGAGTGTGCGATTGTCATTGGCAAGCAAGGACGGAACATCAAGGCGGCTGATGCTGATGCATACGTAGCTGGATTGATGGTCATGAACGACTGGAGCGCCCGCGACCTGCAGATGCTTGAAATGAAGCTGAATCTCGGTCCGGCGAAGGGTAAAGACTTTGCAACCACGCTTGGTCCATGGCTGGTAACCTTGGATGAGCTTGCCGACGTAACGACGCACACACCGACAGGGAATCAGTACGACCTTGGTATGACGACAGTCATCAACGGAACAGAGGTTTCGCGCGGCAACGTCAAGGACATGACCTGGACGTTTGCACAGATCATTGAGCGCGCATCCTATGGCGTTACGCTCTATCCAGGTGATGTGATCGGAAGCGGTACATGTGGTACGGGTTGCTTCCTCGAGCTCAATGGATCAAAGGTCTACGATCCGGCCTGGTGGCTGGAGCCAGGTGATGTGGTAACATGCACGATCGATCGACTCGGTTCACTCGAGAACACGGTTGTGCTCGACAAGGTCGATAGTGATCTGACGATGTGATCTCGCGATCAGCGCACGAGTGTAATGTGCGCCGTTCGGAACCGCCTCTCATCGCCCCATGTCAGCAAATATCTGCCTTGCGGTAGGGAGGACAATGAGATCCGTTCAGCGTCAGACGTCGTGACCTGTCCCTGCGCCACACGTTGTCCGTGCATGGAATAGAGTGCCCACGAAACGTTGCCCGTCGGCATCGGTGATGTATCGCGGACAACGAGCGTTGTGCCATCGAGACTGCAGTCGAGTGTTGCGTGTTGTTCTGTGATGGTCGACGCATCAACACTTACCGGAACGTCGTACACAAACGTGCCTGTTCCTGCTGCGAGATACAACTTGCGCAGGATCGGCTCGTAGCGCAGGACCCATGCGTTGCGAAGCGTATCATCGAGTTCGTTGCGTCCCCAGACGATATCATCAAACTGATCCCACGTGTTGCCGCCAGTGGTAGAAGCATAGATAAGCCCATCGCCAACAAGCACGGTCGGACGGTTGGAGATACGGAACCCACCGATTACGACATGCTGAGGTGATGAAGTGATTTCGACCGACCAAAAACTTGTGTCGGTAAAGCCCAAGCGTTCCCAGGTTGCACCTCCATCGAGGGTTGTCAGCACGCCACCGTTGTTGCCAAGCGAGTCAGGCGATGTTGCGGTAACGACTGCATATCCGATGCGTGGATCTTCTCGCGAGAATACAATCTTTGGGATCTCAGCATCACCCTTGATAAATGTCGCACCGTTCAGTACTGGTACGGGGCGCCATGTAAGACACCTGTCATCCGACCGAAGAATACGTCCACCTTTCACACCAAGGAAGAATGTGCTGCCGCTATCAGGTCGCTGTGCAATGGTGCAGAGCTGTTGCGTGATACCACGCGATACGGTGCTGATACTATCCCATGTAGCACCATTGTTGGTGCTACGCCAGATACCGTTGTTCGTGGTACCGCGTGCAGCATAGAATGTTCCAGGTCGATCATGCGCCTCGATGATCGCCTCCGACACAAACCACATGCGTCCATTACCTGTGGTATCATTCAGCACCCGGCTCCATGTTGCGCCTCCGTCGGTACTGCGTGAAATGCCGTCGAACGAGAATCCACCTGCAAGGATCACGTTCGTGTCTGCGTGGGAATACGCGAGGGACGTGATGAAATTGAAAACATCGGTGCTGCCGAGTTCAAAACGCTCCCATGATGTGCCAGCATCATACGACCGGTATCCCTGATTTGCCCAATTGCCCACGATCAGCGAGTTGGGGTTCTGAGGATTGACAGCAATCGTATGCGAAAGGACTGGGTTGAGCAACTTCCACTGCTGCGCAGCGCTTGGACTCACAACGAACGTGGTAGCGACGACAAGGAGTGTGAGAACGAATCGTTTGCGCAGCATGATGCAGGTCTTCCGTTGTTAACGTTGAACGACCAAGGCTGATCGCTGCTGCCCCGAGATAACACTGACGATGTACGCACCGTGAGGCACCGACGGGAAGGCAACCAGTTGCTCGCTTGTTGATTGGCATGGCAGGTGTGCGATCACACGACCGAGGACATCGGCCACAACAATCGTTGCACCGATCGATGGCTCAGGTAGAACAACGCGCAGCGCATCGCCACGCAATTCCACCGAAACTGATCCCGAGGTTACCACCGTAGGTTCGTCGACCGATGTCACAGCAGTTGAACGGTAGACGCCACATTCAGTTGCCATCAGGATTTCCGGACGTCCGTCGATTTCCGTGCGTGCAAAGCCCCATACGTTGGCCAGCAACACGTCGAGTTCGTTTGGAGTCCATTCGACAGCACTGAGATCCTGCCAGGTTGTGCCACCATCCGGTGAGCGATAAACGATTGAATCGCCCTTGAGTGCTGGAAGACTGATTGATGTTGATGCACCGCCCACAAAGATCTCGTCGCCGCTCTTCGTCGGATAGATCTCGAGAGCATTCACAGCGGTGTCAGTAAACTTCATGGGTGCCCACGTGATGCCGTTGTCATCGCTCACGTGAAGCCCACCATTGTTCGTCAGCTGTACTTGGTTGAAGCGCACGGCGGCGTAGACACGGCCAGGCTGCGTGGGGCTGAAACGGATGTGAACACCTTCAGCATCGGGCCATGTTCGAAGTGAGTCAACAGCGGTCCACGACTGGCCCGCATTCGTCGAACGGAACATGATCGCACGTACACCAGTTGCGAGCATGATCGCAGGATCCTTTGGATCAACGGCGATGGCGTACATTTTATCAGTAGGGGACAGACCAGGAATTGCACTCAGTGAATCCCATGTCTCGCCGCGATCATTGCTTTGGTAGACGATGCCGGGGTTACTCCGCATGACGTACATCACATCGGGATTTGTTGGGTGTACAGCGAGCGCACTTGCACTTGGTACTTCGCAACGACGTCCGACTGGATCGGCAAACACATTTTTCCAGGACTCACCACCGTCGGTCGAACGATCGAGTCCAGTAAAGCCGATTCCACCCGCAAAGATGATCGACGTGTCGACAGGGTGAAACATGACCGTTGTGATCAGTGAAATACCACCCGGATCGCCAACAAAAATCTCCTGCCACGTCTGTCCTCCATCCCGCGATGAGAACATCGTTCGAGCCATGTTTCCTGCAATCAGCGACGCAGAGTTCCGAGGATTGGCGGCAATGGAATACGTTGCACGCTGTGGAAGCGACATTTGCCACTCTTGAGCAAACAGCCATGTGGCATGGCAAAGGACCGCGACGACGAGGAATACACGAAGCTTCATGTCAGGTACCAATTGTTACAACGAAGAAGGGGCGGCAGACTTGCGTCTGCCGCCCCAAGATAACGATTTCGTGACCTGTCGACGTTGCTTAGCGAACGACGACGAACGGCTTCATCATGCGTGTGCCGTTGACAACCAGAGCAACGTTGTACGTGCCGGCTGCAAGCGTCGAAGCGTCAACGTTGAAGCCGTGAACACCAGCAGGAAGCTGCTGTGCTGCAACTGCACCAACTTGTGCGCCGAGCATGTTGTAGATCTCGACGGAGACTGTTGAAGCGTTGTCTAGTGTGAAGCTTACTTGTGCCGAGCCAGAGACTGGGTTTGGCGAGATTGAGCCCATTGAGAATGTGTAGTTCTGCTCTTCTTCAACACCAACGACTGCCGTTGTACCGAAGTCGATGCTTGACTGGCTGTTGTATACGAGCTGTGCAAGTGGCTTCGGAAGAAGGCTTGTCACTGTGCCCAGTCCTGTACCAAGCATACGGAGCATCGGAATGTCATCGACACTCTTGACGACGTCAGGCATGTACGTGCGGAATGCCATGTCCTCGTCATCTGTGACATTCTTCACAGCTGCCCAGCTATTGCTGTTCGTTGCGCGTGATGTGATGAAGATGTCTGTATCGAAGATCTGCGTGAGTGGATCAACTTCCGTGTAGAGACCGTTTGTTGGGCCGTCGAATACGCGAACGCTGCTAAACTCCTTCGGACGGTTCGGGTTGATGTCTACCCACTTGACGACGATGTTCTTGCCGTCTGCTGTCACAGCTGACTGGATTTCATGACCACGGCCGTTGCCCGAGAGTTGGATCGCTGGGGCACCGATTGCTTGTGAAATCGAGTCTTGTACGCTTACCATGTAGAAGCCGTACGAGTTGAGTTCTGCAACCTTAGTGAGCGACCATGTGCCCTTGTCGTACTTCGCTTCTGCGATGTTGAACGAGAGGACCGTGTCGATCTGGCTTGGATCAGCAACGTTCTTCTGGCCAGTTGCAAGGCGGAAGAAGTACGAGAACTGCTCTGGACCTGAGACGATCAGCGAACCACCATCATATGGTGTGTTGAAGTCTGTGACGCTCGGCTGGAATGCGATATCGCCGCCTGTTGCCTGAGCATACTGATCAAGCAGGTTCGTTGGCATTGCAACTGGGTTCGACCATGTCTTGCCCTGGTCTGTCGACATCGATACTTCAACGCTGCGAAGATCTTGTGCTTCAGCTGGGAAGTTGTTGAACACACCGTAGAGTGTGCCGTTCTTGTCGCCACCAAGTGCCATAGGGGCGTTGAATGACGAATTCACAACTGTGCTTGGACGCCACTTGTCGAGACCCCATGCTGCTGGGATCGTTGGAACCTGACCGAAGTCTTCAACAACGAGGTTGAAGTTGAAGTAGCCATATGCCCCATACTGAACGCCGTCATCTGGGTTGAGTGTACCAGCAAGGTGGACCGCGCCGCTGGTGTTGTCGCCGTGTACATCACCAAACTGGAACTCATAGCCTGCACCTGGACGGGCTTGATCGTTCATTGGGAGCTCATACGCGCCGGCCGATGTGCGGTTCCACATGCTTGTGCCACCGTAGTTCAGGTTCGGCATTGGGTAGCGGATACCGTAGATCATCACTGGGTAAGCAGCTGGATCCGACAGGTCGTCTGGGTTTACCCAGCCGAGCACTGGCATACCGAAGAACATGTCTGTCGTGTTGATCACAACGTCGAAGTCCCACGTGTTACCATTGTCAGCAGAGCGAACAACACCAAGCTCAACACCAGCGATTTGGTTCTGGAGGTTGAACGTTGCCTTGTTACGGGCAAGGTTGAGTGTGCCCGACTTAGCATCGTACTTGAAGATGTCGTTCGAGATTGTTCCGAATGGCCAGTAGTGGAACTGCGAACGCACATCCGTCGTAAAGATGCGCTTGAAGATCACGCCTTGCGTTGTTTCTTCAGCCTTGATTGGACCCTGTGGTGTAAGGTCAGCCGGAGTCAGCGTCATTGGGATGCTGTGGGCTGGATTGACCGAAGTCGTGGCAGGCTTCTGCGCGACACTGATTACTGCCGAGGCAGCAAACGTCGCAACGAGGAGAGCATGCTTCATTGTGTACTCCAAGAATGAAACGTGAAAGCGTAAAGATACGGAGTTAGGGGTATTTTTGCGGTTTGAGTTGTCACCATCAGAATAGTTACCAGCCATGACATCAGAACAGATCCAGAAGCTCCTCGAACCGATTATTGATCCAGACCTGAATATCTCGCTCGGGGCCCTCGGAGCAATTCATGGCGTCGAGGTCGCCGGTGATCGCGTGAGGGTCTTCCTCGAGGCCGTTCAGCCCTTGCATTGGGTAGCCCGCAGACTTGATCACGACTGCAAGGCGACCATCGCGGCACACTTCCCGAATGCATCCGTCGATGTACTCGTGCGTGAGCGAGGCATGCAGCTTCAGCGAAGTGCAGCACTGTCCGGCGTGAAAAACCTCATCGCAGTTTCGTCCGGAAAGGGCGGTGTTGGGAAGTCGACGGTTGCAGCAAATCTCGCTGCAGCACTTGCACAACGCGGAGCATCCGTGGGACTACTCGACGCCGATATCTATGGCCCGTCACAACCAACGATGTACGGTCTTACCGATCAGTCGATGCGCGCAGAAAAGTCGGCCGACGGAAAGGTCACAGGTTATCCGAACGAAGCCTACGGCGTCAAGGTCGCGTCGATCGGATTCGTGATGCAGCGCGATCAAGCGGCAATCCTTCGTGGCCCAATGCTCGCTGGCTATTTCACGATGCTCGTTGAACAGATCGTGTGGGGTGATCTTGATTTCTTGATTTTCGATTTGCCCCCTGGCACAGGTGATATTCAACTCACACTCACACAGCGCATTCCGCTCACGGGTGCCGTTGTCGTGACCACGCCGCAAGAGATCGCTCTCGCCGACGTCCGCCGATCGATCCAAATGTTCAACAAGGTGAACGTTGATGTGCTCGGTGTGATCGAAAACATGAGTTACTTCGTCCCGCCCGACATGCCGGAGAAGCGCTACCACATCTTTGGTGAAGGGGGCGGACAATCCGTCGCACAAGAGTTTACGGTGCCGTTTCTTGGGGAGCTCCCGATCGACGTGCGCGTGCGCAAGGGGGCGGATGAAGGCTTCCCGTTTGTGCTCGATCCGGACTCCGGTTCTCTTGGGGATGCCTTCCGTGCATTGGCTGAAAACGTTGTACGTCAGGTACGCATCCACAACAACGTTTCGTCTGTTGGACCAGATATCTCGCTATGACCGACGAGCTGCGCAACGAGATCGAACTCGCGCTTCGCGACGTACGCCCGTACCTCGCCGTTGACCACGGCGATGTCGAGATCGTACGATTCGAGGAAGAGACAGGTGTGCTTGAAGTCCGGTTCCTGGGCGCTTGCAAAACATGCTCGATGTCGGCCATGACCCTTCGAGCTGGAATTGAGCGCGCAATCCGTCTGAAAGTTCGCCGGGTACGCCGAGTAGAGGCTGTATCGTAGAGGTATTCGAGATTTCAAGAAATCTCGTATGTTTGTAGCTCGATAATCAAATTCCGGGCAGTTAGCTCAGTTGGTTCAGAGCATCTGCCTTACAAGCAGAGGGTCGGGGGTTCAAATCCCTCACTGCCCACCCGGAATACGAAACGGCCCCTGATACACTGTGTATCAGGGGCCGTTCTCGTTTGTGCAAGCGGCGGGAGTCGAACCCGCACGGGTTTGAGCCCGCTGGATTTTGAGTCCAGTGCGTCTGCCAGTTCCGCCACGCTTGCTCGCGGGCCACAAAGATAAAAAAAATGGCCGACCGCAGGGATGGGGGAGCGGACGGCCAACAGGGATGGAGGAGGGAATAGATCTATTCCGACATCGGGAATAACAACCAGAGGTGTGAGTGAGTTCCTGAAAATGATATGAATCGAGAACGAAGAAGGCCCCACCGTTAGAAAACGATGGGGCCTTGGGAACATTCGGAGTTGTGCGGCTCAGTCGCGAACAGCGTTGGCGATCAGTTCCGCTGCGTTTGTGTCGGCATACTGCTTATCGCTCACCATAGAGCGGATTGCATTATTCTCCAGCACATAAATCGCCGGAAGCTCACCGATCGTAATGATTGACTGGTATGGGTGCTTGTCGGTGGTACCGCGCATCGACCAGATTTCGACACGGCTCATGTCGACCTTCGCCGCTGTGAGAGCCTTAACAACTTGTGGGAAGAGACGCTGCGTCCCGCGGCACGAACACGATGGCTTGACGAAGATGCAGACGCGACGGTTGACGTTCGCTGTCATGCTCGTCGAGATGTCGTCGAGCACTGATTGCTTTGGCAGATACGAATCCATCTCTGCCATGAACCAGGAGTATCCCGGGGACATTGTGAGTTGCTGCATTGACAGCTGCTCAGCAACTGGCTCTACAGGTTCTGTTGTTGTGCATGCTGAGAGGACAACAACCATCGAAACAAGGGCAAGGAAGAGTTTCATACAATCACCACTTCATGATGTTGACTTCGTCAACGTACACGGTTTGCTTGTTACGGAAGAGCGAGAGGACGATGGCCAGGCCAACGGCAGCTTCAGCCGCAGCTACAGCCATGATGAAGAACACGAACATTTGTCCTGCTGTGTCGCCAAGGTACGATGAAAACGCAACCAACGAGAGGTTCACAGCATTCAGCATGAGCTCAAGCGACATGAAGATCACGATTGCGTTGCGACGTGTTACTACGCCAACAACACCAGTGACGAACAACAGCGCCGAGAGGATCAGGTAATAGTCGAGAGGGATCGATGTTGGTAGCATTGGTCTTAACCTTCCTGAACGTGACGCTTTGCAAGAATAACGGCGCCGATGAGTGCGGCGAGCAACAACAGCGACACTGCCTCAAACGGGAAGAGGTAGGTCGTGAAGAGTGACTGTCCGATGGCCTGCGTTGTTCCGATCTCTGTTGCCGTTGGTGCCAGTGCGTTGAGTCCTGTTGGACGAGCCGCGATTGTAACGCTGATCATTCCAACGAGTAGTACCGCTAGGAGTGTGCCGAGCGTGGTGCGCACGGGCCGCCCGCCCGATGCCTGCGACTCACGTCCAACATTCAGGAGCATGATCACAAAGACCACCAAGACCATGATTGCGCCAGCGTAGACCAGGACCTGCACGGCAGCAACGAATTGCGCCTCCAGTGTGAGGTACAAGCCAGTTAGCATGAAGAAGTGTGCCACAAGCGACATGGCAGAGGCCACTGGGTTCTTGCGTGTGATCGTTGCAATTGCCGAGGAAACGGCACCGATTGCGAACACGGCAAACAGAAGCGACTGTAAACTCACTGCAGGTGATCCGTGAAATGGGAGTAAATGAATGCTGCCAAATATACGAATTGCACCGGCGCACCGAGGGCCTTACCCCTCAAAGCGGTCAACGGTGCGAACCCCCTTGATCTTCATCAGCTTATCGAAGATTTTCTGGAGGTGGTCGGTATCGGTCACGTAGACGGTGAGAATGCCCTCAAAATTCGCATCGTAGGCATCAATGTTCACACCGCGAATATTCGTTTTCTGAACGTCAACAACAGCACTGGTGATGTCGTTAAGCATGCCCGGACGGTCGTCACCGGTAATCTTGACCGCTGCAAGGAATTGTCCGTCCTGCGAGGCAGACCACGCAAGATCAACAAGCCGCGGCCGGAGTTTCTCCTGAAGGTTCGTCACATTGTGGCATCCCGACCGGTGCACCTTGATACCGCTCCCGATCGTCACAATTCCCACAATAGCGTCACCTGGAACAGGGTTGCAGCATCGCGCATACGAGAACATGACCCTTGCACTCGGCTTCCCGTCACCAACGATGTACACACCCTTCGACCGATCACGGGCAGTGGCACTGAAGGATGGTTGTTTGGTGCCAACTGCATGCAGTGCCTCCGCTGGTGCAGGGGGCCTGAGAGTCTCGAGGATCATTTCGCCGGCTGTTTCAGGACTGATGGCCCCTGTTCCGAGCGCGGCAAAAAAGTCGGTACGACTGTCGTACTTGAGTCCAACGACAAGCTTCTCGAGCGTATCGTCATTGATGTGGAGATCGAGCTTCTTTGCCCGCTTCTCCCAAAGTTCGCGGCCCTCAATAACACGAGCACGGCGTTCTTCGTTGAGAATGCGACGAATGTGTGCCTTGGCCTTATGGGTAACAGCAATGCGCTCCCAGTCACGATGCGGCGTCTGATTCTTCGACGTCAGGATAACAACTTGATCTCCCGTGTTCAGAGCGTGATCGAGTGGAACGATCTTACCGTTGACCTTTGCGCCGATGCACCGAGCGCCAACCTGCGAGTGGATATCAAAAGCGAAGTCGAGGGGAGTCGCACCCTTTGGAAGAATGCGGAGATCGCCCTTCGGGGTAAAGACGTAGATCTCATCCTGGTACAGATTGAGCTTAAAGCTCTCAAGAAGTTCCTGCGCCGCTTCTTCACCAGCGTTTTCGAACACGTCGCGCACCCAGTTGGCCCACTCCTCAAGGTCTGTTGAATCAACCCATGATGCCGTGCCACCAGTCGATGCTTTGTATCGAAAATGTGCCGCCACACCGCGCTCTGCAAAGTCATGCATGGCCCGCGTGCGGATCTGCACCTCAACACGTTTACCGTCGTTGCTAATTACGGTGGTATGCAGCGACTGATAGCCGTTCTTCTTCGGAACGCTGATGTAGTTCTTGAAGCGTTCAGGGACCGGACGATAGATCTCACTGATGATACCGTAGGCAAGAAAACAGTCGTTGTTTTCTTCCGTATCCAGGATGATGCGGACGGCAAAGAGATCGAACAGCTCGTCGATCGACTTGCCCTGTGCAATCATTTTCTTGTAGATCGAATACAGGTGCTTGGGACGTCCGTTAATCTCGAAGGCAACGCCATGTTCGGCGAGCTTTTCGGCAATTGGCTTGCTAAACCGCTCAATAAATTGTTCGCGCTCTTCGCGAGTTGTGTTGAGCTGACGCTTGATGTCGTCATACGCATCACGATGCAGCACTTTGAACGAAAGATCCTCGAGCTCCCACTTAATGTTGCCCAATCCGAATCGGTGAGCGAACGGGGCATAGATCTCCATCGTCTCGCGCGCCATGCGTTCCTGACGTTCCCTCGAGAGGGAGTCAATGGTGCGCATGTTGTGGAGACGATCGGCAAACTTCACAAGAATCACCCGCACGTCATTGACGAGCGACAACAGAAGCTTGCGGTACGTTTCGGCCTGCGTGATCTCTCGGCTCTTAAACACGTCGCTGATCTTCGTGGCCCCATCGACAATGTCGGCAACTTCTGCACCGAACTCTGCCCGCAGATCTTTGAGGGAGAAAGACGTGTCTTCAACAACATCGTGCAGCAAGGCCGCAACAACGCTGACGTCATCCAGTGGAATTTCTCGGATAACAATCAGTGCAACGTTCGCAGGGTGCGTATAGTATGGCTCTCCGCTTACTCGACGGTCGAGTTTATGAGCCTGCACACAGAAACGAAATGCACGTGATACGAGGTCGACATTAAACCGCTGAAGGTGCTTCTTCCCCTCTGCGATAAGAAATGCAAGATCGGCCTCGACATCATGACCAAAGATGTAGGGTGGTTCGTCGGAGGCAGATCTACGCTGAGTGACTCGTTGTGGGGACACGTGTATTACCGTACGATGATCGTGCAGTGATCAACATCGTCGTTTGTACGACCGACAAGAAAATACGCTCCAGTCGGGAGATGATCGACGTGCAATGTGCCGTGTGCGTGGGATGATGGACCCTCGTAGAGCGTTCCAACGCGTTGACCAGCTGCGGTATAGAGTGCAACGATAACATGTGCATCCGACGCAGAGCGAAGATTCCATTGCGTGCCCGTCACAACTGGATTTGCTCCAACACGCACCTCAATCCCACTCGGCATACTATGCGTGATGTCGTCGACGCTGGTTGGGTTATCAATCGTGTCTTGGTTTGCAAACTCTTCAAGCCATGCAAGCCCCTTGTCGAGTATCTGCGTGCGCTGTTGTCCGTCGAGGAATCGAGATGCGTTCACACCAAGAATGATCGATCGATACGTCGTCGTCTGGTTGCGCACGGCGCAGATCACGGTGTCTGCCCGTATAAGCATTTCTCGTGCTGGCGAGATCAGCTGGAACTTCATGTTCGGCACGTACTTGCCACCGCGATGGTGGTCGAGACGCGGGAGCTGGACGTCGACATCGGACATGCCTGCCGTGACTGGGTCGGCAAGCACACCACGCATGACACGTTGGCCGTTATCGTTCTCGACAACGTCAACGCCGCGCAGGCGCGCGCCAAATGCAGTGAAGAATGCGGTAACACCCGGAAGGTCGGTGCGGAGCAGGAGGGGATCGTCGCCAATCAAGAACACTTCGATTTGTCGAGTGAGAAGTGAACGGACAACGGCGTCGTCGACATCGTTCAATTCTCCAAAGCTGCCGGCATTCCAGAGAACCGTCTTCAGCACTGGTAGGTCATTGGCAACAATCGTGAACACATCCGATGTGAAGGCCACGTAGTTGCGTCGATCGGTTTGGGCAACTGCTCCTACGATGTCGAATGTTCCATTGAGTTCGTCGTTGACGATCGCTTTGCGAACATTACGTGGTACAAGCGTTACGGATGTTGAGCGCTCAACAGCGCCAGTGGCTGCAACAACGGACACTTCGCATTTCCACAGACTGAGGCTGTCGGCAATTGATACTGGAATTGTGACCGAACGTGATTCACCAGCCAACAATCCAGGAAGTACGGGGATGAATGACCATGGCGTTTGTGTACCGTCCACATTTCGCGTAAAGCGGTACCGCACGCGGAGGTTGTCACTCACCCAGATACCGTTGGTCAGGGTAACTGCCATTGTATCGATGGGGCGGATCGCGCGTACACGCTCAGGTGTGGAGATCATGACAGCCGAGCTCACATCCAAACGACCAACAACACCAAGCGCATTGTCGACGAACCAAATACGTCCATCTGGACCTACCGTGATTCCGTTCAACGCCGTGGCTCCCGTAACGATGCTGCCCTTTAGTGACACCGTCGTGTCAGCGATAGCAAAAACATGAATCTTGCCAGTCGCGCGATCACCGACGATGAGACGGTTCCCATACACCTCGAGTCCAACAGGCTCTGTGATGATGCCCGGCTTGACAACCATGCGTGTAACCGCATTCTTCATGCTGATGAACTCAGCGAGATTTTCGGAACTCTCACGTGGCGGGACAAGGGGCTGGTCGCGTTCACCAGACTTGGTGTCGAGCACGTGAACTGAGCCCTTGCCTGGATCGATGTAGTAGAGGAATCCTGTCGATGCATCCAGATCGATATGCGCAGGACGTCCGCGCTCTGCCGGTGTGATGGCGACATCGCTGTATCGATGAATGATGCCATCGCGGTGATCGGTGCCACCAACTTCGTGGGGATCGCGGAAGTCGTAGCGACAGATGTCCTTGTAGCGCGCGTCGAGAACCCAGTAAACGTTCGCCGTATCGTGCGCAATACCGAGACCCCATGGACTCTGGTGGAGCATGTCCAAGTGGGATGCGAGCTTATCGTTATCCTCCTGGTACCGTGACGCAAACACAGCTGTGTCTGCCGACCACAAGGTTGGTCCCATGAACATGTAATTCAAGTCGTTATTTCCTGGTTCGCCATTCTGTGCTGTTGCGAACGAACCATTATTCCCCATAGCGATACCCATCGTACGCCACATGAAGTGATAGGCTCGCGAATCCTTCTTCTTGCGAATCGCTTGCTGCGGCGTGCCAGCATTGTGCACGATCGTGATAGCGTGACCCTTGGGTTCAGCAGTTACTACCCAGAGATCGTTACCGTGGAGTGGGCTCCGCGCAAAATCGAGATCGATCGGTGCGGTGATTCCATCGTCAGCAGTGGCAATCCGCGTCACAGCGATGGGGGAGGTCAGGTATTGATCGATGCTCTGTGCACTCTCAAGCATCATCGCCGCTGGAGGAACGGCATGAGCAATCATCCGCTCTACATCCATGTAGGGCTGGTCGGAGATAACACTGAGCGTGACGCGGCCCTCACGTGCTACAATGAGCGCATGCGCGTCGAACATGGTATCGTTCAGGACTGGCGTTGCGCCGAGTTGTTCAGCGAGCTCGTTGTTGGGATCGCTCACGTATCGGAACGTAAGTGTGTCAATCGAGAGGCGGCGGACAAGGTCGTCCCAACGAGATGCAGGATCAGAACTTGTGGCAATCACACGCACACCAAGTGCGCGCAACTTCGCAGCGTGTTCGTTGACATAGCGCAGGTGCTCGACGCAATGCGAACAACGATAGCCGAGGTACCGGATGATGATTGTGGGCTCTGCCGGATTTGACAATCCATGTGGCAGTCGATCATTCGTCGTTAGCGAAGGGGCAAAAAAACGCGTGCCGTGCGCCTGACCATCGTCGAAACTGGCACCCTGTGCGGCTACACCGAGGAGTACGCAAAAAACAAGTGCAAGGAAGCTCGTCCGTGAAAACATAGAAGCGCTGTTGTTCATGAATGCCATGATTTACTCGTAGTTTTGGCGTGTGGTAACAACGGTACAACGCCGTGTGATAGCTGGAAGTTACCGCCATTCTTCAACATTCTCTGCGAGATCACGCATGCAGTTCCGTTTTATTATCTCGATGCTCGTTGCAGGAGTCATCATGGTTGGTTGCGCCGGCCAAGGTGACGCGCCTGCCGACTTGCCTGCACAAGACACGCAAGCCTCTGAGGACTTGTTTGGACTTCCCGAAGAAGACTCCGAAATGGCGAAGGCAATGAAGCTCGTAACTGAGCGCCGCGATGCTCGTCGCGCGAAGGGCGACACACTTGCAATGCCAGCCGCATCATTGAAGCAATACCTGCCCGTATCGATTGCTGGATACACGTCCGGCACACCATCAACCGAACAAGTATCCACGCCTGGCATGTCCTTGTCGCGCGTCAGTGCGTCCTACACAGCACAGTCGGGTGCACGTGTGACGGTAACACTGGTAGACTACAACGCCTCGGCGAGTGGGTGGGAATCAGCCACGGCTGTGTTCTCGCTCCCTATTGCGATGGAAAACGACACAGAGATCTCCAAGACCTTCCAGACTGATGATCCGATGATTAACGGTTTTGAAAGCTTGAAGAAGGACAGCAAGAATGCTACCGTGATCTATTCGCTGGGCGGACGGTTTGTACTCGAAGTAACGGGAACAAACCAAACCTCCCTCGAAACGGTCCGCTCGATCGCAGCATCGGTCGATCTCAAGAAGCTGGCGGCCCTCTAACAGACTTCAGGATCCCTGAAAAGAAAACGCCCTCGTCAGCTCACTGCTGACGAGGGCGTTCCGATGTCGGGGTGGCAGGATTCGAACCTGCGACCTTCTGCTCCCAAAGCAGACGCGCTAACCGGGCTACGCTACACCCCGTACGGGCCACAAACATCGCTAGATTTTTTCAACTGACAAAATTTGCGTGACAAAACTGCGCACATAATTGCAGTTTCGTGATACATTTGTGAAGTCTCTGTGGCGCTTTAGTGCCCGGGACGCTGAGCCCCTAGACGAGTGGTGACGTCTGGGGGTTCCCTTTTTTTTGGAGTAAGTTTGTTGCCATGCAACGTTACCTGACTCTCGTCGCGCTCGCCACACTTGTGGTATGCAGCGTACTCCATGCCGGAGACGAAATTCCTGGTGCTCCACAGCGCCAGCCGATCGCCCTGATCAACGCCACAATTCACACGGCCGTTGGTGCGCCCATTCAAGATGGTACGATTGTGTTCGACAAGGGTGTCATCACGGCACTTGGTCCAACGGCACAGATTCCATCTGGTGCGCGCACGATCGATTGCAAGGGTGCTCGAGTCTATCCGGGCTTCATCGCTCCATCGACAACATTGGGGTTGACGGAGATTGATGCGGTTCGCTCAACTCGTGATTTCGGAGAGGTTGGTTCGCTGAATCCAAATGCGCGCGCAGAAACAGCGTACAATCCCGACAGTGAGATTATTCCTACTGTTCGATCAAATGGAATTCTCCTTGCCAACAGCACACCGCAGGGTGGACTCGTCTCTGGTCAGAGCTCGCTGATGCGTCTCGATGGCTGGACGCGCGAAGACCTCGCTGTCAAGCGCGTATCAGGTCTGCTCCTCTCCTGGCCATCGATGGAGATCACGAGTGCATGGTGGCAGCGCAAGAGTGCCGATGAACAGCGCAAAGACATCGAGCAAAATGTTCGTCAAGTGTATGACCTGTTCACAGCTGCTCGTGGTTACTCAGAAAAGGCGCGTGCCGGCATTGATACCTCGCTCCGCGATATCCGCTTCGAAGCCATGCGCTGCGTCTTCGAGGATTCCGTCCCTGTGATCGTCGAATGTGCTACGCGTCGCCAGATCGAGAGCGTTCTCGACTTCTCGCAAGCAATGAATGTACGCGTCATCCTCAGTGGTGCCGTCGATGCACCGCTCATGCTTGACCAATTACAGCGCGCCGGCGTCGGGATCATCATCCCACGTGTCCACGCGCTTCCACGACGTGACGAAGACGGGTACGACTCGCCATTTACATTGCCAGCCACGCTTGCGAAGGCAGGTATCCCATTTGCATTCTCAGACGATGGTGCATGGCAGCAGCGGAATCTTCCGTTTCATGCTGGTACGGCGCGTGCATTCGGCTTGTCGGAGCTGGATGCGCTGCGTGGTTTGTCGCTCTGGCCAGCGCAAATGTTTGGTGTCGGCGCAACGTATGGTTCACTTGAAGTGGGGAAGAGCGCAACGCTCTTCGTAAGCACCGGTGATGCGATGGACAGCAAGGCGAACAATGTGATTCATGCCTTCATCGACGGACGTGAGCTCGAGCTCAGCAATCGTCACAAGCGTCTTGCAAAGAAGTACCGCGAGCGTTCGAAGCGCTAATAATGATGATTGATGGTACGCTCCTCTCTGCCGAGCCGCTCGCGATTCCGTCGAGCTCGCTCTCCATGGCTCGTCGTGCGCTTACGGGTGAAGATATCGCGCGATTTGAAGCCGTGACACTCTATGCCATTGAGTATGCGAGCCATGGACGCCGAATACGTGGCTTCCTAGCATTACCCCCTGCCGGACCAGCCTCGTTCCCCGCCATTGTGTTCAATCGTGGCGGCAGTGGACCTCGTGGAGCGCTTACCGCAGAGACGGCCATGCCACTCATCGGGATGTATGCATCCTGGGGCTACGTGGCGATCGCATCAAACTACCGCGGGGTAGGGGGCTCAGAAGGCGACATCGAGGAGTGGGGTGCTGGTGATGTTGATGACGCACTCAATTTGCTGCCGTTGCTCGACGGACTGGGGTATGTAGACCGTGAGCGTATTGGTCTGATCGGCGGAAGCCGCGGTGGCATGATGGCACTCATGATGCTCACACGCACAGATCGGTTCCGTGCCGCCGTCACATTCGGAGCTCCGACGCGCATCAATGCCGTTGATGCATCAGCCTACATTCGCAAGACAATGATGAAACATTTGCCGTCGGATGCAGTCGTGCAGCAGGAAGCCGAACGCAGAAGCGCAGTGATGTGGGCAGATCGATTGTGTACGACCACACCGTTGCTCGTTCTTCATGGAACGGGCGACCGTCGTGTTGATGCCGATCACTCTCTGCATCTCGCACTCGAGCTCCAGCGACTTCATCATCCGTATAAACTGATTATGTACGACAATGCCGATCACGTGTTGGCTGGAAGGCGGAACGAATCCAATGCAGATATGCGTTGGTGGATGGATCACTACGTCCGCGATCGTTCGCCACTCCCACGCACGGGTCCGCATGGAGCGTAATAACGTCTGAACATTTTCCAGTCCTCAATTCGATTGGTACCATGATGCACAAGCTTCGCGTAATCGTATGCGCTCTCGGTATTGCAATGGCAGGCGTCGTGGCGCATGCACAGGAAGACAAGCCGTCGTTTCTTGAATGGCTTGTGACAGATGAGAAGCTGGAGGCATCGTTGCGTCCTCTGCATGGCCATCACCTCATGGGCGAGGTGATCCCGCGCAAAGTGATCGACACGGCAATCGACGTACAGTCATACGACGTTACACTTGATTGGTACTCCGCACTCAAGACACCGCGCGCGAAGCGGGGCGAGCGCAAAGCCACCGGTATTGTGAAGGCAGTCGTTCGTGCGCGTGCTGATAGTCTCACCGCAATCGTGTTCGATGCAACCACGCTGATTATTGATTCCGTAACTGTTAATGGACGTGCCATCACGCATCGCAAGAACGTGCGCTCATTGACAATGGAACTGCCTACACTGCTGCGTCGAGGCCAAGATGTTGAGGTCGTGATCCATTATGCGAATCGTAGCGATGACGCGGCGCTGTACCTCTTCGCTGAGGAAGATGCAAAGGCAATCAACGTTCCGTATGCGAGCGGGTTCACATTCTCGCAGCCCGAGGATGCACGCCGTTGGTTCCCGTGTAATGACCAACCTGACGACAAGGCATACTTCACAGCGCATGTGCGAGTTCCATCCGGATTTACAGCCGTATCGAACGGCGTGCCGATCGATAGTGTCGCTGATGGAGATACCGCATCAGTACAAACATGGCGTCATGATCAGATCATGGCGGCGTACCTGTTTGCAGTGAACGCCGCACCGTACGTTCTCTACATGCAAGAGTACAAACGTGACGATGGCACGACGATGCCAATTCGTAATTACCATTTTGATGTGGATGATCAGGGGACTCGATTCAATGCACGTCGCGCGGTACAGAACGTGCCCGAGATGTTCACGGCATTTGAGAAATTCTTCGGACGATACCCATACTCAACCTACGGACATGTTGCAGTGAGCCCCGTGCAGTTCGGTGGTATGGAACATCAATCAATGACGACTGTTAACCGCCGGTGGTTGGTTGGCGATCAGGAGCTCGGCTACGCACACGAAGTCGCGCACCAGTGGATTGGTGATGAGGTGACGTGTGCAACGTGGGCCGATATCTGGTTGAACGAGGGTGGTGCTACATGGGGTGAAGCGCTCTGGGCCGAGCATTATGCTGGCAATCCAGGGTACATGAATGTCCTCTGGGCAAAGCGCGGACAGTACATGCTTGTGGGCCTGCTCGAGCCACCGATCTACGATATCCCGATCGGTATCATCTTCAATGTGAACACGACGTACTACAAGTCATCATGGGTGTATCACATGATGCGACGCATGGTGGGTGATGATGCGTTTTTCCCGGCTCTTCGTGCTTACATCACAGCGTATGCAAAGAGTTCGGCACAGACATACCAGTTCATGGAGTTTCTTGAATCACAGATTCCGAATCCGCCCGTCGCATGGTCGACCTTTTTCCATCAGTGGCTCGTCAAGGCTGGACATCCGATTTTCGATGCTGTGATTCGTCCGTTGCCAGGTGGTGCCCAATACGCGTATCGTGTGACGATCTCGCAGACACAGTCTGCGACGAACGTGCCTGACGTCTTCCACATGCCTGTACGTGTGCGCATTCTCGGTCCGGGCACGACACGTGATACCGTGATCGTGATGACGCAGCGTACGCAGACAATTGATCTCGACCTTGGCTGGGTTCCGCGTGAACTCGTTCTTGATCCCGACAACGACATCCTATGTGAAAAGCAATCGTCGGTTGTATCGGTTAACGGTGATGAGCGCGAATCAATGCAGCTGCGCGTTCTTGGTCCGCATCCTGTCACACAAGGACAGCCGCTGCGCGTGATGTCGTCGTTCGATGGAGTTGTGAGCGTGCGTGTTGTCTCCGTGACGGGAGAAGTGGTTGCAACGCTGGAGCTTCCATCGGGAGTATCGCACATGCATACGTCACAGTTCATGCCAGGCACATACGTCCTCACCACCGCTGATGGTCGATCGGACATTCACCTTCCCTTCATCGTTACTGGTCGGTAAGTGTCTATGCAACACGACATCGCATCACTTCGAAAAGAATACAAGCGCGAAGAACTCACCGAAGCATCGGTTCATGCTGATCCATTGCAGCAATTCCGTGCATGGTTTGATGAAGCGCTCGCTGCGCAATTGCCCGAGCCAACAGCAATGACACTCGCCACTGCCGATGCGCACGGCGTCCCCTCGGCGCGCACAGTGCTGCTCAAGGGTATTGATGAAACGGGCTTCGTATGGTACACGAACTACGCGAGTGAAAAGGGGCAGTGTCTGGAACAGAATCCTGTTGCAGCATTACTGTTCTTCTGGCCAGAACTCGAGCGTCAAATTCGCATATCAGGTACCGTCGAGCGCGTCTCTCGCGAAGAATCCGAAGCGTACTTCCATTCACGTCCACGTGAAAGTCAGCTTGGAGCATGGGCTTCTCATCAGAGTAGCGTCGTTGCATCACGCGAAGAGCTTGAGCAGTCCTTTACGGCGATGCAGCAGCAGTTTGCTAACGGAGAGATCCCGCTGCCACCAACGTGGGGAGGCTACCGGCTATCACCGCTCCGCATTGAGTTTTGGCAGGGACGTCCTTCACGGATGCACGATCGCATTCGCTACCGTCGAAGTGACGGCGAATGGGTTACTGAACGTCTGGCACCGTAATCGACGCGGGTTACGAGCGAAGACGCGGGTCAGTCGCATCGCGCAGCGCATCGCCGATAAGGTTGAACGCACTCACGGTGATGAAGATCATCGCGCCAGGGAAGATTGCAAGCCACCAGGAATACGTGCTTGAACGCGCATGGTGCAACACACTACCCCACGTAACCACCGTTGGTGGTACGCCGAATCCGAGGAAGGAGAGCGCGCTTTCGAACAGAATGGCGCTCACAATGCCGAATGCTGCGTAAATCAGGACGGGTGCGATTGCATTGGGCATTACATGACGGAAGATGATGCGTGGCGTTGAGTATCCAAGTGCTGTTGCCGCGCTTACATAATCGAGATTCCGAACACGCAGGACCTCTCCGCGCATGAAACGCGCGATCGACGTCCAGCCAGTTAATCCGATCAAGGCCATGATCAACCATAGTGTGCCCGATTCGACGAGAGCAACGATGGTGATGATCAGGAAGAACCGTGGGAATGTGATAACGATTTCGATCAGACGAGAGATCAGGATATCGATTCCGCCACCAAAGTACCCGGCAAGCGCGCCGAGCACGATACCGATGGCAAGCGCAATAGACATAGCAACGAAGCCGATGCTGAGTGCGTAGCGTGAACCATGGATCAATCCTGCCAGTACATCACGTCCGAGGTGGTCTGTGCCGAGCCAGTGTGCTCTTGAAGGTGCGCGCTCAGCGAGCGTCACCAGACGCTTGTCTGTACTGCCCGGAGCATAGGGGATTGGAGGAAACACTGCCCAGTCGTAGGGAAGCGCTTTCCAGTCGGCCGTGGCAAATTCAGCGTTCCATTGCGTAACACCAAGCGAGACACCAATCTCTTTCACAACAGGGAATGATACCTCGCCGCGCAAGGAACACATGATTGGTTTATCGTTCGCCAGGATGTCGGCGAAGATGGCAACAACGGCAATCACACCAACGACCCACACGCTGATCATCCCAAACGCACTCTTGCGGAATTGACGCCGTACAAAGGCGCCGTAGCTTTCACCTTCTGTACTCATCATGATGCCTTTCGTCCGTACGAGATGCGTGGGTCAGCAATGCTATAGAGAACGTCTGCCACCAGCATACCAACAAGCGTCAGCACTGCTGAAACCGTAAACACGGCCATGATCATCGGATAGTCGCGCGCAACAAGCCCCTTGAAGGAGAGTTCGCCCATTCCCGGAAGTGAGAATATCGACTCGATAATCACCGAACCTCCGATGAGGTTTGGGATCAGTGCGGCTACGAGTGTAATGAGTGGGATAAGCGCATTGCGTAGTGCATGACGGTAGATGACCGAGCGCTCGGAGAGTCCCTTTGCACGTGCAGTACGCACGTAGTCCTGACGAATAACTTCCAACATCGACGAACGCATTTGTCGTGAAATAAACGCGAAGTCGGCGTAGACGTACACGATCATCGGAAGTGCAAGGTGCCATGCGTAATCGAGCCACTTCTTCCAGAATGGCCACGATGTGGAGAAGCTCGGCGAGCGCAAACCGCTCGATGGAAAGATTGATACGAACTCAGGATTCGCGAAGAAGGTCAACGCAAGTGTTCCGATCCAGAACACGGGCAGTGAATACAGCGCAAACAGGATAAACGTCGATGTACGGTCTGCTAGCGTGCCCGGGTGTGTTGCGCTATACACGCCCAGTGGGACGGCGATGAGGTAGGCAATGATGATGGCGATGAGATTCATTGCGAGCGTCACCGGAACGCGCTCAACCATTTTATCGAACACTGGTCGGTTGTCTTGAAACGACCGCCCAAAGTCCGGACGTCCTGTCCATGCTGCGGCAGACCACTGTGTGGTGCCTCCGGTGAAGACCTTCGACATGTCGAAGCAGAGGAGGCCCCCTGTCCAGATCACGTATTGCTGCCAGATGGGCTTATCGAGGTGCCATTGTTCACGCAGGAGCTGTGCGCTCTTGTCGTTAAGCGTGCTATTGCCACGCATGCCACCCTCGGATCCTTGTCCGACCTTGGCAGCAGCTGGGTCGCCGGGAGCCAGACGGCTCACGCCGAAAGAGATCAGCGTGATAATGAACAGTGTGGGGATGAACAGCACCACACGTTTGAGGAGATATTGCCACATAGAAGGCGAAGATACGCCCTGCGAGGATTCCCGCATCACGGTCTAGAAGGCGTTGCGGTGGTGTCGGATCTGCGTGTCGCCATCAATGAGCTCAACGGCAATGACATCAAATCTGACGGCGCTGGAGAAGCGTCGATGGTGCGATAGCCAAGCCTGGGCGACGCGTCGTATGGTCTTTAGTTTTCGTGGAGTGAGGGAGCCCTCGGGACTCCCGTAGTTGCGGGAGCGACGGAAGCGGACCTCGACAACGACGATAGTCGCGTCAATCTCTGCAACGATGTCGAGCTCGCCCATGTGTTTGAACGTGTAGTTCTGGTCGAGGATGTTGTAGCCGTGATCGCGAAGGTATTCAGCAGCTATTTGCTCGGCTTCACGTCCAATAGATACCTTGTTGATGGGAACCTCCCGATATTTGCGCACAATGATTGCACAACTCACAGGGCGCGTTGCCCACGCACAAGGAATGGACGTCGTCATTGACTGCAATGGCGTTGGCTATGCGGTGAGCGTACCGTTGTCGACAGCTGATGTCGTTCCTGCGGTAGGACAAAACGTGACGTTATTCACGATCATGGTCGTCCGTGAGGACGCGATGAGTCTGTTTGGCTTCGCAACTACTGCGGAACGCGACGCGTTTCGTCTGCTCACATCGATTCAGGGAATCGGCGGACGTATCGCGCTTGGTATGCTGTCGGCCACATCGATTGGAGAACTCCAGGCGGCAATCGTTGGGAGCAATGTGATTGCATTGCAGCGTCTGCCTGGCATCGGAAAGAAAACTGCTGAGCGTCTTGTGATCGAGCTTCGCGACAAGTTCCTGCACATCGTGCCGGGAGCGCAGTTGCAGGCGATGGGTGGTGCAACGCAGCATGTGGAAGACGCTATCTCGGCGCTGCAAGCACTGGGCTTTACGCGAGCAGCTGCAGAGAAGTCCGTCAAGGCTGCGCTCGCATCACATCCAGAAGCGCACGACTCTGCTGATCGGTTGATTCGATTGGCGCTTCAATTCACGAGCTAATCATCTCCATGCAACTGTTGATCATTCCCGCGATCGATCTCACCCAAGGCCACGCCTTGCGCTGTATTCGTGGTGTCGAGGGTACAGAGCAGTTGTATTCCGAGATCAGCGATCATCCCGTCGAGTTGGCACAACTGTGGCGTCGTGAGAATGCCAAGTGCATTCACGTAACCGACATTGATTCGCTTCGCGGCGTGTATGATCCACGCAACACACAGTCGGTGATCGAGATGCAGCGTTCGGTGGATGTTCCCATTCAATTCATCTCCCGTCAGCAGTCGATCGACGCGTATCGTGCGCTCCTTGACGCTGGCGTGTATCGTGTCGCGATCAACGTTGAAGCGTGGAACGCTCCCGACGAAACAGCTGCACTGATTCGAAGCTTTGGTGCGAGTCGTGTGATCTTCAGCGTGCGCGGACACGACGGTGCGATTGATGTTGGGAACGGACAGCGCATTGCCGACGACGTCTACATCCGACATGTCGCCGCACTTGGTGCACAGCGCATCATCTATACCGAGGTCGATTGGGAGGGGAATCTCAGCGGTGAGGACATCGATACGATTCTTCGTATTGCCGACGTAGCAAAGCTCCGCATCACGATGGCAGGGGGCATTGCATCGCCCGAGCATCTCTGGGAACTTCAGTCACGCGTGCCGCGGAATGTCGACAGCGTCGTGATCGGACGAGCCATGTACGAGAATCGGTTCCCGTGTCAGAACATTTGGCGTATTGCCGAGGCAGAACTCGAGCCTGAGATTCACGCGCATGCCTCGCGTAGCGTTGTGCAATCGTCGATTTCCATGCTCGACCGCTCGTGCGGTTCAGATCAGAAGTCTGCGACTGAAGAATCAGCGTAGGGTGTAACTCACCCCGGCATGCACACCGAGAAGTGCGTATCCATCATCGATGGCGGCATAGCTGTATCGTCCGCTGATATCTACATCCATCACGTCGGAGATAGGGATCAGCACGCCCAGTGATGCCCCATAGGATCCACGCACGGCCGATACCTCGTCGAGTCGGATCGGCATGTTGTTGACGACCTCGCTGAGCGTAATGTACCCGAGACCACCCTCTGCCTGGAGGTAGGGTGTCCATCCATGCTTGAATGCAAGAAACCGCACAGTTGCCAGTAGTTGGTAGTACGTGGTCATATACTTTGAAAAATCATCGCCTGCGGCCCCTTTGCCGAGCGATGACTGCATCCATGTACCGCGGACGCCAGCGCGCCAGTGGTGGCGATCCAGTTGCAGTTCGTACCCGAGGGAGAAGCCCAAACCTGGAGCCGCACCGAGACTATCCGCGAGGAGACCCGTAGGCACGAGGTAGCTCAACGATGCCGGCAAATAGGTGCGTGATGTTTGCGAAAACGCCGCAACACTGAGCACCAAGAAGCACGCCGCCACTGTCAGAAACCGAACCATCGTACCATCCTTCACTACGGAAACAATTCCTCGAAGATAGGTAACAGGTGACCACGCTGGGAAGACGTTGAATTCTCGTATGTTTGCTCGATTCAGGACGTACGCGTTCGATCGGAAACAGGAAGGACAGCAATGCCCCAAATCATCATTGACGGTCGCATCATCGAGGCAGCCCCAGGCAAGACCATTATTGAGGCCGCTCTCGACAACGGGATTACCATCCCGCATTTCTGTTGGCACCCTGCGCTGAGCGTAGCGGGGAACTGCCGCATGTGCCTCGTCAACGTTGGCACGCACAAGAAGGACACTGACGGATCGCTGATGTACGGCGACGATGGTGCTCCGGTTGTGAATTGGTTCCCGAAGATGCAGATCGCATGTGCGACGCCTGTAGCTGACGGAATGATCGTGGATACGACGAGTCAGAAGACGGAAGGCGCGCAAAACGCCGTCATGGAGTTTCTGCTCATTAACCACCCGCTGGATTGTCCGATCTGCGACGAAGCAGGTCAGTGTAAGCTCCAAGAGTATGCCTTCATGCACTCGAAGGGCAAGAGCCGGTTCGCGGAAGAAAAAACGCACAAGGAAAAGCGTGTCGAGCTCGGCCCGAACGTCATGTTCGATGGCGAGCGTTGCATTTCGTGCTCACGCTGTATTCGATTCGCCGATGAAGTTGCCAAGCAGCCAGTTCTGTCGTTTGTGCAGCGTGGCGATAAGGTGACGATTCGCACGTTCCCAGACACGACGTTCGATAGTGAGTACTCGATGAATGTGATCGACATCTGCCCCGTAGGTGCGCTCACGAGCATCGACTTCCGCTTCAAGGCACGCGTATGGGAAATGTCGTTCACCGATTCGATCTGTCCAGGTTGCGCCCGTGGTTGCAACATCAAGATCGGCGTCATGAACAACGAAGTGCTCCGCACAGAGCCGCGTACGAACATGCATGTCAACACGTACTGGATGTGCGATACGGGTCGTCTCACGACACCAGCACTTGTCAACGAAGCACGCTTGAGCGGTCCAATGGTTCGTACGAACGGACAGCTCGCTGCTGCATCGTGGGATGAAGCGCTTGAAGCAGCATCATCTGCACTGCGCAACCTCAAGGGCTCGCAGATTGCCGTTGTTGGTTCTGCTCATGCATCGAACGAAGACAACTACGTGCTCGCACGTCTTGCACACGACGTGCTCAAGACGGGCAATGTCGACTATATCAAGCATAACGATCACACCTTCGGCGACGAGTTCTTGCGTGTCAACGACAAGAGCCCGAACGCAATTGGCGCGCACACGGTCGGCATCGCACCGCGCGGCGACGGACATGGCATTGATGCTATGGCTGATCGCATCAAGCGCGGAGACGTCAAGGCGCTTATCGTCATGGCAGAAGATCTCAGTGCACATCCATCGCTTGCTGATGCCTCAGCGAGTGTTGATACACTGATCGTCATTGGTTCGCACGATACCGTGACAGCAAAGCACGCAAATGTGTTCCTGCCGATGTCAACATGGGCAGAATCAGAAGGTACGTTCACGAACACACTCCATCGCGTACAGCGCTTCGAGCCAGCTGTCGTAACGAAGGAGAACCTTCGTTCGATGGGCATGAAGATGAGCCGTTGGGACAAGTTCGGTGCACCGAACGACCGTTGGTCGCAAGGGGAGCAGCGTAACTGCCGTCCAGCATGGCAAATCCTGCGGAGCATCGCGCAGCAGCTTGGTGCAACGTGGAACTACGCATCGAGCTCGGATGTCTTTGCCGATATCGCAGCGCACGTACAGCAATTCAATGGAATGTCGTACGAGCTTCTAAATGCCTACCACGGACTCGTCCTTGGCAAGGCATCGTCGCCAGATCCCGTCGGTGTTGTGTATGAATCACATGTCCTGAAACCACAGTAAGCCCATGTCTACAACAGAACTGATCATCGTCCTTGTACAGGCTGGCATTCTTGTCAACCTCATGCTCGTCGCGGCGGCCTACATGGTTCTTGCTGAACGGAAGATCGCTGCGTGGATTCAGAATCGTATCGGTCCAAACCGGGTAGGCCCATGGGGTCTGTTCCAGTCGTTTGCCGACGTGATTAAGCTTTACCTCAAAGAGGACGTTGTTCCTGCAGCTGCAGATTACAAGTTCCACTTGTTGGCGCCGATCATCGCCATCGGGGTATCGGTCACTGTGTTTGCGGTGATTCCATTCACGCCGCCTGTCGACATCGGTGGTACACTCTACTCGCTCACGATGACACCGAACATGAACATCGGTGTGCTTGCTGTGCTTGCCATGACGTCCGTTGGCGTTTACGGTGTTGCGCTTGCAGGATGGAGCTCGAACAACAAGTACTCGCTCATGGGTGGCTTGCGCTCGTCGGCGCAGATGATTTCGTACGAGCTCTCGATGGGCTTGGCAATCGTTGGCGTGGTGTTGATCGCCGGTACGTTGAACTTGGTTGAGTTTATCACATGGCAAAGCGAACACATCTGGCTCGTCTTCCTTCAGCCGTTTGGGTTCATCTTGTTCCTCATCACGGCACTTGCCGAGACGAACCGCGCACCATTTGACCTTCCAGAAGCAGAGCCTGAGCTCGTCGGTGGATATCACACTGAGTACTCGGGCATGAAGTTCGGTCTGCTCTACCTCGCTGAATACGCAAACATTCTTGCATCAAGCTGCATCATGGCTGCGTTGTATCTCGGTGGTTGGGACGCAATTCCATTCCTTGACGATGCCGCAATTCTTGGTCTGCCAGCAACATCGATCCCGATGGTCATCATCGGTCACGTTGCATTCCTGACAAAGGCGTTTGCGCTCGTGTTTGTGTTCATCTGGATTCGTTGGTCGCTTCCACGCTTCCGTTACGATCAGCTCATGAACCTCGGTTGGAAGATCCTCCTTCCACTGGCTCTCGCCAACGTCATCCTTACTGGACTTGGCGTGTATTTCTTCAACTAAGCACTCGTTGAACTCAAGAACGGTACCAGACAGCTATGGCAAATATCTCGTCGAATACAGAAGCTCAGCGACTCACCTTTTGGGAGCGAATCTATCTCCCTGAGATTGCCAAGGGGCTCGGCCTGACTCTCAAGCAGATGTTCAAGCCGAAGTTCACACGTCAGTATCCAGAAGAACGGTGGATCCCGGAAGGCTCGTATCGCGGACGTCCAGTCCTTGTCCAAGAAGAGGACGGCGAACGTTGCGTTGCATGCGGACTCTGCTCGCGTGTATGCCCAGCGCTTGCCATCGAAGTGAGAGCGGCTGAAACAGAGAAGGAAAAGGAACGGTATCCAGAGAAGTTCGAAATCAACATGCTCCGCTGCATCTACTGTGGCTTCTGCGAAGAAGTCTGTCCGGAAGAAGCAATCGTGATGAGCAAGGATTACGAACTCGTCTTCGGCTCGCAAGAAGAAGGCATCTTCGGCAAGGAAAAGCTCCTTGTGCCAGTTGCACAACTTCAAGAGCGCCTCGAGTTCCTGCGCCAGTGGCGGTAAACCGCGGCGCGTCATCCCGAGCGTAGCGAGGGACCGCCCTCACGCGCTACATGCAATGGGGGGGGGGGGCCGCCCCCCCCCCCCCCCCCCACGCACAAGGTGAGCTCCCTCCCACGCTTCGCTACGCTTGCGTGGTTCGGGATGACGCACACACCACATTTAGAAGATAATGAGGATCGTGGCGAGCTTCGAGCGCGCCACGATCCTTTTCAATTTCAACCCATACCCGCGTGGCGTCATCCCTTCGTTTCACTCAGGGCAGGCCCGAACCCCGAATGAAATTAGGGGGAGGGACCCCCTTCACCCAAACCATGGTGGTTCGAGTGACCGCATAGTTGGGTTGACAGAAGCGATGAGTCGTTGTTTTTTGATGCGTGAGTATGCCTTGATCTGCTTCTCGCGAGCGATGGCGTCGCGTATGTCATCAAACCATTCGACGTAGATCACGTCTCGGACGTTGTAGCGTCCACAGAACGTTGAGTTATCTGATTCCCGATGTTGGTGGCGACGACGTGTGAGATTCGATGTGACGCCCGTATAGAACACCGTTCGATATCTGTTAGACATGATGTAGATGCAATTGCGCTTCATGCACTATCGTGTGTGTTCGCATGTGCACCGTGACGCGCCTACAAGAGCTTGCGCAAATCCGTCCGGCTATTGACTTGGAGCTTCTTGTAGACGTTGCGAATGTGCGTCTTGACGGTCTCTGGAGCGATGAAGAGTTCTTCGCTGATCTCTTTGTACGACTTACCGAGAGCGAACGCACGCATGATGTCTTCTTCGCGTGGTGAGAGATCACTGAGGTCGGCTTTGGGCTGCACCTTCTTGCGGAATGACTCGAGCGCCTTTCGTGCAACAGCGCTGGACATTGGTGATCCTCCTGCAAGCAGATCGTTGATGCTAGGTAAGAGTTCTACATGGAGTCGATCTTTTGTGATGTAACCGTTCGCACCTGAGATAATGGCTTCGAAGACCTTGGCATAGTCTTCAAAGGATGAGACAACCAGAAACTCCGTAGACAGTCCACGTCGTCGACATTCCCGCAGCACGGATAGTCCTGTAATGTCGGGTAGAACGATGTCGAGGAGGATAAGATCCGGGCGGTGTTCGCGAATCAGTGCGATAGCCTGACGTCCGGACTCAGTGACTCCGATGATTTCAAGGTCTTGTCGTGAGGAGAGAATCTGCGCCATCTCATCCGACATGATGGGATCATCTTCGACGATAAGGATACGTGTCATGGTAGTTTTATGAAGCCTGGATAGGGATGGTGACTGTGTATTGTGTGCCACCGCCAGGGTGAGAGATCAGGTTTACAGATGCGTGGAGTCGCGCCGCGCGGCGCTGGATATTGTTGAGTCCGTTGCCGCGTTGTGAGGATGGTGCTATGCCGACTCCATCGTCTTGCCAATTGAGCGTTGTGCCTTCAGCCTCCGAATGAATGGTAAATGACACGGACCGTGCTTGTGCGTGCCGCAACGTATTGGCAAGCATCTCCGAGACAATCATCATGAGCTCGTGTCGATAGCTGCCATCCATGGTTGTCCGCTGATCATCAATGGTGTTGACGACGACTGTTGGTGTGAGAGCTGCATCGGTACATGATTCAACAACGTATTCGCGAAGCGCTCCGAAGAACTCCGCATCGGTCATGGTCGTCTCCGACATGAGCGACAGCAAGTTGCGTAGTGACCGCACGGTGACAAGTGTCATGTCGTGAATGCGTGCAAGCGCAGCATCCGCATCCTCAGGCTTTGTCTGTCGTGCAAGCGATGCGATACGCACCAGTCGACTGCCGATCATATCATGCATGTCTTCACGTATCAGCTCGAGTTGCTGGGATTTGGCGCGCTGGATAGCGAGGAGACGCTGTTTCTTTCGGTAGCGTATAAGAAAAATCCCTACTGCCAGTGAAAGTGCTAAGGCAACAAACGGCACTATGGTCTTAAGCATCATGTAAAGCTTGCTGGTTGGCTTGACAACGATGGTCAATGGATCTGTGAGCAACGGTGCCGTGAATGCAACTGACGATGTTCCTTGCGGGGGGATGAGCTCTGTGTGCCAGAAACCTGCTGTGTAATCGCTCGTCCATCGCTGTGATGCAGAACCACCGAGATTATACAATAGTGGACTTGACTGTGTGATTAAATTCGAATGAACGGAAACATTTACCGATGTTTCCTCCTGCACTGGGACAATCGTACCAGAGGCAAGTGCTCGCTGCCGATGGAAGTGCCTCTTATTGCCGAAGTACAATGACGGCTGCAATCGAGAGAAATGTTGCGATAGCGGAAAACGAACGACTGCATGTCCGTCGTTATAGTATCCGTAAAGCACTCCACCTTGGGTAAACACACCAACTTGTGTCGTACCACTGTATGCGATTGGGAAGCGGGCTGCCAGTTGGGGTAACGAAAGGAGGTTGACGGTATCGAGAATGTCGATATGATCGTACATTCTGCAGGCGATGAAACCTTCCGATGCCGGTATTTGAATTGGACGAGCTTCGTTGAAGACTTCCGAATAGCTAGCTAGGATCGGATTGTGTATTGTTAGGACGGATGGACTCGTCAACTTTGTGCTCAGTGCCAGCCCTATAAGGCTGCTG
>VFQT010000944.1_pt1 | contig 38263 bp, 28 predicted proteins | sample 3512381 | NCBI WGS metagenome assembly VFQT01 (sample SAMN10412376, study PRJNA504923) | tailings metagenome | isolation source: Relicate 2 Philex TSF3 active mining site | place: Philippines: Tuba, Benguet | collected 2017-08-29 | reverse complement strand
CTCGTCCACTCATCATGGCCGTCATCAACGCAACGCCTGACTCCTTTAGCGATGCTGGCAAGTACGCCACAGTCGAAGCGCGCATGGAGCGCACCAAGGAAGTACTCAACCAAGGCGCCGACATTCTCGACATTGGCGGTCAATCCGCAATCACAGGAGTCCCTGAGATTTCCGAAGACGAAGAAATCGACCGCATCACACCCGTCATTCAATGGGTAGTAGCTAACACCAACGCCATCATGTCCATTGATACGTATCGCCCCAAGGTTGCCGCCGCGGCGCTGGAGGCTGGCGCCCACATCATCAACGACATCAGTGGATTACTGGATCCTGAACTCGCCAACGTTGTTGCGCAACACAACGCCGGCTACATCCTCATGCACAACCGTGGCCGTCCAAAGGTCCGCCTTACTGATGCGAACCTCTATGACGACGTAGTTGCCGATGTTCTTGAATTCATGGACGACCGCCTTGAACAACTTCAGGCAGCAGGCGTTACGAAGCAACAAGTCATTGTTGACCCAGGCCCAGACTTCGCAAAGACTCCTGCACAAACAGTGGAAGTTCTGCAGAAGATCTCACGCTTGCTGGAATTCCGTCGCCCCGTCTTGTTCCCCGTGTCTCGCAAAGACTTCATCGGCGCCATCACAGGCCGCCCACCACGTGAACGGCTCGCTGGCACGCTGGCCGCCATCGCCCACACATTGACACTGACTCGCTCTGGCATTTACCGCGTGCACGACATTCAAGAAGTCCGCAACTTCATTGATGTGTGGGATGTATTGCAGGGTCACCAAGAATTAGGCGCCGAAGTCCTCCTCGACCGCTCTCTCTGGCGCGCCAACTAGATTGAGCGGTCTTTCAACACTGGCAAGGTCATTGGTTCCACGCAACCCACGTCTACTCCGCGCATCATCGCACCCGCCGTCACTTCGCGCATCACATCACCCAACGCATCATCTGGCTTCCAGCGATTATTCACTGCCCCCATGTCTGCCTCAACAATCCCCGCCATACCAACCGTGCGATACACATCAATCAACATGGCAATCTCCACGCCATAACCCGTCACAAAGCTGACACTCTTCGCCAGCCCAGCCTCAATCGCCACTTGACCACTCAACGGCTGACTCAACTCCGCCAACTCTGTCGCCACAGTTCGCAACAACGGCCTGCCCACTTCTTCTGTCACTCGCCCACCAGGCACCTCGCGCGGCACACCATGTTCATCCACACGAACAAAGCCGCCCTTCACAAACTGCACACCATCATCACCAATCGGCGCCACCAATGCCTGCACGTGAGGCAACGAGATGTTTCCCAAATCAGCGTCGAGAAACACGTACCAGTCCGCAGTCACACTGTGAACGCCACGAAACAGCGAATCACCTTTGCCTAACACTGGTCCTAATTCCGGCAACAGCGACGGAACACTCAACACCTGAATGCCGGCGTTGCGCGCAGTCTCCGCAGTCGCATCAGTCGACCCGCCATCCAACACATAGGCACTGTGCACCACGCCAGCATCAATCGTCTCGCGCGCAACCGCCGCAGTTCGTGCAATTCCCTGCTCTTCATTCAGAGCAGGAATTAACAACGCAATGTGCATTAGCTGAGCGACACGTGCGCGACTAAACCATCAATCGGTCCGCGCGGATACACACCATATGCAGGCAATCTGTCTCGCCACTGCGATGGACAATGTTCTGGCGCCACTTCCGACAATGGCTCCAGCACAAAGCGACGCTCTGCAAAACGAGGATGCGGAACAATCAACTCTTCTGAGTTAATGGTGACATCGTCATAGAACAACAAGTCAAGATCCAAGGTGCGAGGCCCCCAGCGCTCCACACGAACTCGATGTGCTTCGGCTTCAATCTGCAACAAACGTCGCAGCAACGCATATGGGTCAAGGTCTGTGTCAATCACGGCCACCATATTGAGATACGGCCCTTGATTGTCGGGGCCACCCACCGGATCGGTTTCAAACACTTGTGACTGCGCCACAACATTCGACAAACGCTCCAAACCAAAGCGCAAGTACGCCACGCGATCACCCAAGTTGGAACCCAATGCAACAATCGCGCGGTGACGCGCCGGAATCTTCATGTCCACTCGACTACGCACAATCCGCACAGCCGTGGAATCCAAGTCTTCTGGAATCGGCGGGCGCAACTTCGTCAACCGAACATCTGCTACTTCCACATGATCAAACTGCAAACACCGCTCGGCAATGCGCGCCACTAAGCGCTCTAACAACACGTCCTGTGAAGCGCGAACCACATCAGAGACGGCCTGAGCAATGGCGCCGTAGTTGGCGGTGTCCACCAAGTTGTCCGTAAGACCAGCCTCGGTGAGGTCTACCTCTAAGTCAATATCCACCTGAACGGGCTGCTCGGCCTCTCGTTCATGCGGAAGAACCCCCACCAACGCCATGAGGCGCAGGCCATTCACATATATATGGTCGCGTGCCATATGTTCTGTCTATCTGACAAAACAACACTCTGACTACGGTGGGGTTATGGCAGAACGAATTCCGTATGACGAATTCAGCATGTTTCACGAAAACGCAGCTGAATATGGCATTCCCTACTCCTCCCCGCCAGTCGTGTCGCGAGAGTTCGTCACATTGTCCGACGGCCGACAGATCTCAGCTCTGAAGTGGGGCGTGGGCGAACCACAGTTGGTCTTCTTGCACGGTGGTGCACAAAATGCACACACATGGGATACCGTGGCACTCGCTCTCAATGTGCCGCTGTTATGTATTGATCTTCCAGGTCACGGCCATTCAGACTCAGCCGCTGCATTTGATCCCGCAGCGCAACCCCTGCAACAAAACGCAGCTGACATCGCAGCGGTTATTCAGGCGCTGGCGCCCACCACCCGTGGAGTCATCGGCATGTCGCTCGGAGGGCTCACCACACTCGCATTGTCGCGAGACTTTCCGCATCTTGTCAAGAAAATGGTCTTGGTCGACATCACGCCCGGTGTCAACCAAGACAAAACAAAACAAATCACCGACTTCGTGAATGGCCCCGCAACCTTCCCATCATTCGAAGAACTCCTGGAACGCACCATTCAGTTCAATCCCACACGCACCGTGGAGAGTTTGCGTCGAGGAATTCTGCACAACGCTCTACAGAAAGAAGACGGCTCATGGGTGTGGCGCTATCGCCGCGACGATGCTCCCCCATTGCCTGAAGTTAATGGCACAGTGCAGCGACCCTCTACTGCAGTGTTGTGGGATGCCGTGCAGCATTTCGGCAAACCACTCATGTTCGTGCGCGGAATGCGATCGCAAAGTGTTGTGTCTGACGACGACGAAGCCGAGCTACGCAAGCGTGCATCGTCTGTCCGTGTGGAACATGTGCAAGAAGCCGGCCATTCGGTGCAAGGCGATACACCGCTAGAACTTGCTGCGCTCTTGCGGGACTTCTTTCAGTTGTAACGCGAGTGCACCACACGCTGCTCTCAAAAGCACCTCACCACGGCAGAACAAACAGAACGTCACCTTGAATTAATCGTCGAGCGCATCCTCTAGAAAATCAATCGCCGTCTGCGTAATTGCTGCATCCACACCAACAACCAAGTGCCTGTTGGAATACACCGATTGATACGTCCAATCCATTGTCTGTGCCATGGTTCGAGGAACATACGGCGGTATCACGGGGTCTCCACGCGAGATAGTCACCAATACACGCACTTCGCGAGACTTCTCGGCCGGAACCACCTCTCCCAACGGACGCTGTGATGCAGGCAGTCCTGCACAATGGGCGTATGTGAATGCTTCGGCACCGATGTAGAAGTGACGAGTCTTCTTTGCAGTGTGATTCGCAAACAATGAGGCAATCCGTTGTGCGGCAGATGACGTCACATTGGCACACGCCGCACGCGAAGAGTCTGGCGTTGGTGGCGGTCCAGCCAACGCCAACAACTGCGCGCCGTCACCATTTGATGCCTTATTGATTGCCACAAATAGATCTTGTGGATCACCATCGGCAACAGCATGCGTTGCAGCGCGTGCGATGGTGTCAAAATCAACACCTTCACCCATACGTCCCAATCGAAGATTTGTCTTGAACAAACTGAGTGCTTGTGCAACATTTGCATTCGACGGACACGACAAATGCGAAGCACACCAACGCATCGCAGTTTCCACAACCAACGGCATCGATTCAAGTTGACGTTCCGCCTGGCGCACCATTGACGTTGATGGATCTTGTGGCGAATCCAGCACCGCCGCAGTCACGCGATGTGGTTTGGTCATCACCAACGCAGTCGCAGTTGTTGCGCCAGTGCCCCACCCAATGACGGAGGCCTTCTCGATATCAAGCGCGTCCTGCACGGCAACCACATCGTCGGCCTCGTCTAACGCAGACAACACGTTCACATCGGTCAGAATCACTGGCGAATCAGCTGAGCCACGTGGCGAAATAGAAATCACCGTGTAGTCGCGCGTCTCCATTCCTAAAGTCAGCGCCGCCTTTTCCACACGGTCACGCGCATTGTCGCCATATTTCCTGTCAGGCAATAACAGCAAAACGGGGGCCGACTCTTTCTTTCCCACGCGTCGATACACCGCCAATGAAATGGTCTCACCAGAAATATCAGACGCCACTCGCGGTACGTCAATTCGGGCACATTCAATGGCGCCACATGGCAACCATGTAACAGTCGTTGCAGCACGCACCTGCGACGTATCTTCTGGCTCAGTAGACGTCGGCGAACACGCCGCCACAAGCATCACCGATGCAAGTAAAGCCCCAACGCGGATGCGCAGTCTCATTTACTTGCGCTTTTTGACCGAAGTGGCCTTTACCGTGACCTGTTGTGTCACTAGGTATGAATCACCCGATTGTGCAACAGCGTGGAACTTCGCGGACTTCAACGTGCCAAGTGACACCATGAAGGTTGTCTTTTTGCCAGCTGCAATTCGCTTCCCGTTGCGATACAACACAACGCGTGAACCAGTGGGGGCCTTCACCACAACTCGATACTTGGTGCCAACTTTGCGGGCGCTAGTAATTCGAGCCAATGGTGCAACTACTACCGGTGTCGCAGGAGTTGATGGTTGCTCAACAATCGGCGTTGATGGCGCCTTTACCGGAGCAGGAACTTCAGCCCCGTAATCAACGAACGATGAATCAGATCCATCGGTGGGGTCACCATTGTCACTTGTTTCATCTTCGTCAAATGAAGACGACGAAGCGTTTGACGTTGGACGCTGATACAACAACGCGTTCACAGTGGATGAGTTCAATCCAGCAATGACACCTAGCGTTGCATCGGCCGACAAACGGCTAGCAACTTCAGATGGAGTCAATGCGCGTGCATTGCTCAAGATAAGAGCCGCCACACCAGCAACGTGCGGTGCTGCCATTGACGTACCCGACATGATTGCCGACGCGCTATTGGTGCTGATACCCGCAGAGATAATGGAGCTGCCTGGCGCAAAGATGTCCACACATGCACCCACGTTCGAGAAATACGACTTTCCATCGGTGTTGGTGGTGGAACCCACAGTGATTGCCGCAGCCGCACTTGCCGGAGACTTGGTGCACGCATCTGTGGCTTCGTTTCCAGCTGCCACCACCATGGTGATGCCGTCGGCAACTGCACGTGTGATTGCATCGTTCAACGCGGAGTCGTACCCGCCACCCAAACTGAGATTCGCCACTGCTGGCTGACCCGCAACGTGATGGTTGATCATCCAGTTGATGCCAGCAATAACACCTGACGATGTTCCGCTACCCATGCAGTCAAGAACTCGAACGGGAACAATGGTTGCTGCATTGGCAAAGCCATATGTTGCGCCGGCTGCTGTGCCCGCCACATGAGTTCCGTGACCGTGACAGTCATTTGTTCCACGACCATCGCCGATAGCGGTGTATCCAGACACCACACGACCACCAAACTGAGAATGCGATGCCGCCACACCAGTGTCAATGACATAGACATCAACGTCTGCACCAGTGCCTGAACGAGTTAGCAATCCATCAAGCGGTAATGAACGCTGATCTGCGCGATCAAGACCCCACGACTCGGCATTCACCGCAGGAATTCCCTGTACGAATGGTGTGACTTCATTGCTGACATCAGATGACGGACTTGTACCAACAGAGTTCGTTGCAGTCACTGTGAATGTGTAGGCCATTCCGTTTGTGAGACCATTCACCACACAGGCAAGAACAGACGAAGCTGTGCATGTGAATCCACCTGGTGATGAGGTGACGGTGTACTGAGAAATGACTGCCCCACCATTGTTTGAAGGAGCCGACCAACGAACCGTTGCGCGTGTATCACCAGCGGTGGCCACCACGTTCTGCGGTGCCGACGGTGCCGTGGCTACTGCACGAGGAACAACGGTGACCGCAACAGAAGCGGGGCTGGTTCCGATGGAGTTCACAGCCTTCACACGAATGCTGACAGGAACATCTGGCGTCAGATTTGTGAGAGTTGCAGACGTTGCAGTGGAAACACCGTCAGGCCATACCGACCACACGCCCGAATTATTCACGCTGAACTCAACGACATAGTCGGTGACAGCTGCATATGAAGAGGTGACTGCCGACCACGACACACGCACACTGGTGTTGTTTACCACTGCCGACACCGATGACGGTGGACGTGGAATTCCTTGGATGACTGGCGTCAACGTCACTGCGTTTGACGCAACGCTGTTCCCCACCGCGTTGATAGCAACTGCACGGAACATATACGAGGTTCCGCCAACCAAATTTGAAACACGAGCCGATCGATACAGGGACGTATTCGTTACAACGGTGGCCCAGTTTGCACCATTGTCCGTGGACTGCTGCACGAGATATCCGGTAATTGCGCTTCCACCGTTTGTTGCTGGCGTACTCCAGGACAAATAGGCCGTTGATCCAGAGATAAAGCCGTAGAAGTTGCGAGGTGCGCTGGGAACACTGGGGGCCAGCGGTGTGCGGTCAACAACAAGTGAAGGCGCACTAACGCCAACACTGTTGACAGCGAGAACGCGGAACTTATGTGCCACCCCACCTTGCAGACCGGTGAGCTGTACTGAACGCTGATACCACGGAAGCTGTGAGCTGCGTGTCCAAGTTGCCCCATCGTCGGTTGAATATTCGGTGAAGTAACCAATAATCGACGTTCCGCCATTTTGTGCTGGCGTTGACCAATACAACCGCGCAGTGTTGTAGCCAATGTTCACGCTCAAAAAGCGGGGCTCCGATGGCACACGCAAACCTTGTGGCGTCACTGTGCGAGAAGCATCTGGGCTGGTCCCATATGCATTCACAGCACGAACACGAATGACATGCTCCACATCGCCCGTCAAGTTCGTGAGCGAGACATAATTGCGGGGTGCCGTTACGCGAGTGCTACCTGACCATGTTGTGCCACCGTCGGTTGACCAGTCGACAACATAGGCAGTGACTGCGCCGCCACCATTGTCAAGTGGCGCCGACCAATACACATACGCTCCAAGCAAACGGGACGAAGCAACAATGTTGCGCACCACGCTTGGCGGATTAAAGGCCAATGGAATCGCAATTGCTGTGTTGCTGGGCACGCCAGCACCCGCAAGATTCACCGCACGAACGCGGAAGGTGTATGTCACCCCAGCAGTCAGCGGTGAAACCACTACTGAACGAGCTGTGCTCACACCATCGTCATATGTCGACCATGTTGCACCTGAATCTGTTGAGTACTCAATGGCGTAGTCAGAGATGACACTGCTTCCAGAAGCGGCTGGCGAAGACCAATACAACGTCACACGTTCGCGACCCACGACCGATGTCAGATAACGAGGCGCACCAGCCACGCCAGGAATTGCTGGCGTCACCGAAATGGATGAAGAGGCAGCACCGCGACCAACAGAGTTCACCGTGCTCACACGGAACGCATAGATGCTGCCGTTGTTCAACCCAGTCACAGTGGCCGCAGGTGAATCCGAGACTCCATCATCAAAAACTGCCCATGTAGTCGAGTTATTCGTGGAGTACTCCACCACATAGTCGGTGATAGATGCGCCGCCGTTGTACACCGGTGGTGTCCATGTGAGTGCAACAGATGAATTCAATGCGGTTCCGCGCAGATTTGTAGGAGCAGCAGCCAATCCGGGAGGCGCAGGCTCGAACGATGCGGAATAGATCAGCAAGTTCTGAGTTCCCGTGCCTGGGTTGGTGACAATTCCACGTGTAGAAGCATTCAACAGCGCACTGGTCACTGCTGCTGGAGTGGCCGATGGGTTGGCCTCCAAGTACAACGCAGCAACTCCGGCTACATGTGGCGATGCCATTGATGTTCCAGAGATAGTGGCCAAACGCGTGGTTCCACCAATCCATGCAGACGTGATGCTTTGACCGGGCGCAAACACGTCAACGCATGGACCCCAGTTAGAGAACGATGCACGTGAATCAACAGATGTAGTGGCCGCCACCGTGATGGCATCGGGTGCGCTCGCTGGAGAACGGGTGCACGCGCTGGTGTTTTCGTTACCTGCCGCAACAACATAGGTAATTCCGTCGGCAACAGCACGAGCAATTGCTGCGTTCAGCACACTGCTTGCACTTCCACCAAGGCTCATGTTCGCAACTGCTGGAACTCCTGCTTGGTGATGAGTGATGGTCCAGTCGATTCCGGCAATGATTCCTGAATATGAACCACGACCTGAACAGCTGAGTACACGAAGTGGAACGATGGTTGCCTGCTTCGCAACGCCATACACCGTTCCTGCAACTGTTCCAGCCACGTGCGTACCATGTCCATGACAGTCTTCTGTTCCGCGCCCATCATTAATTGACGTAAAGCCATTGATAACGCGTCCACCGAATTCAGAGTGTGCTGAATACACGCCAGTGTCCAACACATAGGCCGTAACGCCTTGACCAGTGTTGTTGTAGGTGTAGGAACGATCAAGCGGCAAAGTGCGCTGATCGATTCGGTCGAGACCCCATGTTGCATTTGACTGCGTGTCAGCTACCTGCACAACACGGTCAGGCTCAATGGAAACAACATTGGGATTGCTTGAGATTTCTTCTACTTCGTCTGGTGACAGCTCTGCCACGAAACCATTAATTGCTTGCGAGAACATTGCAACAACGCCAGACGAAACATTCGCAGCTGCCACTCGCGATGCGACAGATGATGTGAATTGCACGATGTAACGATTCGGAATGATGTCGCCGTCGCTCAATTCATTTTCATCAAAGTCCAAGCCTGTCATGATTTCGGTGGGCGATTCCGACACAGACAAAGTGCGGTCGGGGGAAATAGTACGAATGTCTGGGTCGGCGGCCAATGATGCGGCCTGCGCGGTAGTAAGTGAACGAACATCAATAGATCCGTCTCGCCTCACAATGACGTAATCCATGCTGTTGGATGCACTGGCCGATGTTGGAGCAACGAGAGCGATCGAGAGAGCCGAGACAACTGCGACAAACAGACGAGACGAGTGGGGTTTTCTCACGGGTACAGCCTACGACACCCCGAGAACCTGCGGTACACGCATACCTATTTACAAGGTGTGACTTGGATGAATTCTCTTCTGCTCTTACACGGCGAAAATGGCCACCAAAATGGGGGTCACAATGAGGCCCGGAAGTAAAGATCCCAGCTTGATGCGTTTGATTTCCAGCAAATTCAGGCCTATCGCCATGACGCAGAACCCACCGGCCGCAAATAGTTCGGTCCTCATACGCTCATCCAAGAGAGAGTCAATGCCTGTTCCACCGAGCGTTAAGAGACCTTGTACTACGAAAACACTGACCGCGCTGAATGCCGCGCCAATACCGTAGGCCGCCACGAAGATGATGGACATAAAGCCATCAAGGGTTCCCTTGATGATGTACAGCTGAGGCGTCTTTCCGCTGGCATCTTCAATGGCACCCAAGATGGTCATCGGGCCAATACAGAACAATAGCGTTGCCGTTACAAAACCTTTCACGAAGGTTCCTTCGTCGCCCTCTTTGGCAAACTTGCGCTTCAACCACGCACCAAGGCCTTCCAAGCGGTCTTCAATTTTTAGAAGCTCACCGATGATTGCGCCTACCGCCATGCCCACAAGTGGGAATACCAAGTTATGCGTACCCAAGATGTTTTCTACGCCCATGAACAATGTTGCAATGCCAATCACCTGCACAACAATCACGCGAATGTTTTCTGGGATGCGATGACCGATGAAGTACCCAACGCTTCCACCCGCCAAGACCGTTCCGGTATTGATCAACGTTCCTAATCCGCGCACGGTGTCCACGCTACTCATTCACACCGTTGTCACTAGTGTCGTTAAATATGGAAGCGGTTGAACTTCGTCATCAAGACTTATCTGTCACCGTAGATCCTGGTGATGGTGGTCGCGTTACGTCGTTCACCGTGAACACACACGACATTCTGGTGGCTTCAGTACGTGATACGTACGACTGGGGCATGTATGTGATGGCCCCATACGCGGGCAGAGTTCGAGACGCCGCCTTTAGCTTCAACGATGCCACTCATCTTCTTCCAGCTGTCACCGACGGTCACGCGCTGCACGGAACAGTTCTTCATCTTCCATGGGTTATCGCACAAGCCACCGATAGTTCAGTCACACTCACCACAGAACTTGGAAACGATTGGCCGTTCAAAGGTTCATGCACACATCGCATATCGCTACTCCCTAATCGATTGAGATGTGAACTATCGGTGACACCACACGAAACCATGCCTCTTCAATTGGGATGGCACCCATGGTTTGTGTCTCCATCACATGTTGATTTTTCATTTAACACAATGCTTGCTCGAGACGAATCTGGAATCACCACAGATCAACGCGTCTCTCCCCCAGTTGGTCCGTATGACGATTGCTTTCTCGAACCAAATGCATGGCCACGAGTCACCATTGGTGATGTGACTATCGAGATTGCTAGTGATTGTCCGTTTTGGGTGCGATACGACGCACCAACGGGAGATGTCTGCATTGAGCCACAGTCAGGTCCACCAAATGGCCTGAACACTTCACCACTTATTCGCAGTGCGGGAGAAACATTCACCCGATGGATGGAATTGCGCGTGGTGTAACTATTGCCCGGCCCACTGCGATCGCATGATGCGCAAGGCAGCCGTGCGAATGTCATTCCATGTACCGCCCACGATGTTTCGCACGGTTCCTAAAGATGGCACTTTCTCTACGCCATTCATAGAGGCACGCCACACATCAAACTGATGGCTTGCACCGCGATACGCGGGGTCTTGCAAAAAGCGCATCACGTAAACCATCAAGTCTTCGCGGGTCCATGTTCGCTCGTAGTTTTTTCGCAACGGTTCACCACTGGTCACCCCAACGGCTGCACACGCCGACGTCCATGACCCGAACAGCTGCACGATGCGCGCCACACTTGGCCCCTTCACACGACCTTCTTTCACCAATGCGGTGTAGTTCTGGTGACTCAACGGACTCACCATCAAGCTTGCCGCTTGCAATGCAGCACGTGCTCGCTCACGGGTCGCTGCCGTTGTCTCAGATTCCACACGATGTGCTGGTTCCACCAATTCAGATTCGTCCAACAGCAACCAATCAACCGGATGAGACGCTGTGGTTGCGGCCGACAGCGACACATTCAGCGCAGAGGCAATTTCGTTCAGTGTTGAGCCCGGAAAGCGCAATAAATATTCACCGATTGCGGTGGTCAACTCACTGCGTTGCTGAGCCTTGGTAGGACCACGAGATGCTCGCGCTCGCGACTTCTTCGGAGTCGTGTCGATAGAACCAAATCGAAGAAGCCATTCACCCAATGCCTGAACATGGCGGCGCTCAACGGTGCCGTCATCCGACACCAAATTCAACTCCTGCAACACCCATGCGAGTGACTCTGATAACCCAGACACGGGCAGGCGATCTGACACGAAAAGACAGTATCTCACCTCTTGTGTTACCCGCTGTAACGAATAGAGTTTGGGCTACAACACACGGGGGAAGACATGTCTGTTGAACTGCACCAGCAATGGGAATCGTTTTTGCCAGAAGATGATCAACATCCGTATCGCACGGGTGCGTGGCAACCACAAAATCGAGAGTGGACTGCAACCAACATGGCTGTCACTGGCGAAATTCCCGCCGATTTGAATGGTGTGTACTTACGTAACACTGAAAACCCCCTTGTTCCCGCGCGCGAGCGTTACCACCCGTTTGATGGCGATGGAATGATTCATGCAATTTCGTTTCGTGATGGCAATGTTGAATACCGAAATCGATTTGTACGCACCGAAGGTCTGTTAGCCGAAGTCAATGCAGGCGAAGCGCAGTGGTCTGGCTTGGCGGAATCACCTCTGAAAGCACTTCGTCAAGACGGTTGGGGCGCACGTACCCGCATGAAGGACGCCAGCAGTACCGACATTGTTGTGCACAACGGAGTGGCGCTCAGCAGTTTTTACCAATGCGGTGAGTTGTACCAAATGAACCCAATCACGTTGGAAGACGAAGGCTGCGCAACATGGAACGGCAAGTTTCCCGAACACGGAGTCTCCGCTCACACAAAAGTGGACGAAACAACGGGTGAGTTGTTGTTCTTCAACTATCACACCGAATACCCCTACATGCACTACGGCGTGTTGTCGCCAACTGGCGAATTGTCGCACTACACACCCGTACCCCTGCCAGGCCCTCGCCTTCCACACGACATGGCATTCACCACCAACTACTCCATCTTGAATGACTGCCCACTGTTCTGGAACGAAGAACTCATCGCAAAAGGCATCTACGCCACCAACTTCCATCGCGACATGCCCACTCGCCTTGGAGTGATTCCTCGTTACGGAAATGAAAACGACATCAAGTGGTTTGAATGTGATGCCACATACGTGCTGCATTGGATTAACGCATACGAAGACGGTGACGAGATTGTGCTGGATGGCTATTTCCAATTTGATCCATCGCCGTCACTTCCGCCCGATGCCACCATGGATCAACGACTCTTTCGATTCCTCGATCTCTACGCATTGCAAAGTAAGCCATATCGTTGGCGTCTCAACTTGCGCACGGGTCAGGTGAAAGAAGGCCCACTGTCCGACACCATTACTGAATTCGGAATGATTAACGGCCGAGTTGGTGGCCAGAACTACCAGTGGGTCTACAGCACAATTCCTGCTGAGGGCTGGTTTGGGTTTGAGGGAATCATCAAGCACAACGTGAACACTGGAAGTGAAGAGTCATACCGACTTCCCACCGGCACCTATGCAAGTGAAACGGTATTTGCACCCAAGCCGGTGCAACGCAGCGAAGACGATGGATACCTCGTTACTTTCACCATGGATGTTGTGAACGATGCCAGCCACTGCATGGTGTTCGATGCATTGAATGTCAGCGACGGACCTGTTGCCACTATTCAACTTCCCGAGCGAATCAGCAGTGGCACGCATGCATTCTGGGCCGATGCGTCAACCTTGCGTGAGCAGAATTAGTTACGGAAAGTAATAGATAGCCACAACAACATGGCCAACAGGAACAATTCCCTGTGGCTGCACCATGCCATTGTCCTTTAGTTCTTTGACGTCCGACATGATGACACCAATTGCCTTGTCCACACTGTTGCCGTCATAGAACCATTGGCCATCCTTGGTGGGATCTGCAGATTCGCTTTCGTCGTATTGCAGACCTTTGGCGCGCAACGATGCAGAGATGGAACGGAAGACGGTTGCAACAGAACCTTCAACCGCAAAGTATTGCGCGTACGTCTTCGTGGGTTTCACGCCAAAGTATGAATTCATCACTGACGAATCAAGCTGTGTTCCTGGCGCCGTCACAGTTGTCTTCCACCATGTTGGTGCCGCCAGCGGAACATCGGGCTTACAGACTGTTCCCTTCTTTGGCAATTTCAATTCGGTGATCACTGCACCAGCAATTTCATCCACACACGATGACACCAAAATTTGGCTGTGTCCCTCTCCCGAGAACGCAACAAGTCGAGCATTAGCTCCCATGTTTTGTGTCATTTCTTCCGCCCAACGAAATGGTGTAGCGGGGTCGTTCTTGCCACCCACCACTACTACTGGTGCGTCACCGGTGTAGTTGATTGAAACCAGCTCAGGTGTTCCGAAAATGTCTTCACACCACGGCTCTTCGAAGTCTTCTGGTTCCAATTCGCGGTAGTACCAAGGCGCAACTGACTTCAGTTTCTTCACAAGCGCAGCCGGATCTGGTGGCAACTCACGGTCCATGCCACTTGCGCATTGAATGGCATAAAAGGAATCATTCTGGCTGGAATATTTGCCATCTTTAGATCGACCATTGTCATTGTCAGCCATGGCAAGCAGCGGTGCACCATCACCGTTGACCGCGGCACCCAATGCTCTGCCCAACTCTGGCCACATTCGTTCGGCATACAACGCGGACTTCGTGGCATCGTTCAACACACGATGATTCACCTCTCGACCATCGACGAGAAGTGATTCCTTATCCAATTGGTCATAGAGGTCAAGCCACGACTTCTTCACATCGTCAGATCGAAATGGGCAAGAGTTCTTTTCGTTCTCGCACCATCTAATCCAGTTCGCAAATGCCTTCTCGAAACCAACTGCTTGTGTGGTGTAGCGCTGCTCAAGAGTGTCGCCCTGGGGGTCATAGGCACTATCTAGCACCATGCTGGCAACGCGATCAGGGAACAAGGTTGCGTACACGCCACCCAAATATGTGCCGTATGAAATTCCTAAGTAATGAATTTTCTGAAAGCCCATGCTGGCGCGGATGATGTCCATATCGCGCGCGGTGTACTCGGTTGAATAATTGCGCAATGACTCGCCGTACTTGTTGCCGCAGGCATCATCAAACGTCTCAGATTGCTGGTCAATCTTTTCTTCTTCGGGCGTGTCAGGAGTTGTATCGACGTACAAGTACGTATCAAGCTCTTTGTCGGTCATGCATCGCAGACCACCAGAACGATCAACACCACGAGGATCAAAACCAATTACATCGAACTCGCTAAGGCCCAACGACTGCACAAGTTCTCGTCCTGCATACTGAACAAGTTCAAATCCTGATTGCCCGGGACCACCGGGGTTCGTTAAGACGATGCCCTTTGCTTTTCCTTCTGTGGCGGGCAGACGCACCATTCGAATCTTCAATGTGTCGCCGTCTGCGTTGCGATAGTCGGCAGGCACAGACACGGTGGCGCACTCAAACGGCTCGTCTGGAGCATCTTTCCCGGTGCAGTCTCCCCATTTCACACTGGTGGCAAACGAATCGACATTGTCGATAGCAGTGCCTCCCCCACATGCAGCAATGAGCAAGGCCGCAGCAAGGCCACTTGTCAGGATTTGAATACCAGATACTTTTTTCACGCAATTCCTCAGTGTAGGGACGACCCATAGACGAGTATCACAGGGGTGTGATGTGCACTCTGCCCTCGCTCAATTCCCTTTGTATAGACGTGGCTGACAGAATGAGAACCGTATGGGCGGGGAATTTCAGGTGGTCGACCACCTCTACAACAACAACACCAGCGTGGTGTTCGCGGTGTACAACCATCAGCTCTTCATTGCACACCTTGGTCAGTCTCTTGGTGAGACCGACATTCCCCCATCGCTTCTGTCACGCGGAGTTCTTGGCGGCGGACTAGATACAGAGATTGTGCCGGCACTCTTTCCGTCGGCATCCGATGGGTGGACAGGAACACCCGGATGCGCGGTGTCGCGAGACGGACACCAACTTCCTGTTGCACTTCGCTATCTCTCTCACTCACGCGAACGGATGGGTGTTTCAACAACGTTCACCCTTGTTGACGCCGCCCACAATCTCCGCGTCAACGTCACAGTCACGCTTCATGAATCGAATGTCATTACCTTCTCATCTCAACTTGCCAATGACGGCAGTAGCGACATTGCTGTGAATTCGCTGTCGCTGTGTCTTCCCATTGCAGAACATGCAGGTGAATTGCTGACGCTGGGCGGCCGCCACGCCATGGAAGCTGTTCAACACCGCACTCCGTGGAATCGCACACAACATCTCATTGAAAATCGCACAGGACGAACGTCGCACGAACAACTTGCAGTGGTGTTTGCTGGAACTGATGGCTTTTCTGAACAATCTGGTGACGTGTGGGGTGTCCATCTCGCATGGAGTGGGAACTTTCGCTTCGTATGCGACGGGGTAACAGAACATCTGAAAACCATCCACATCGGAGAACTCGTTCAAGCCGGCGAAGTAGTTGTGCCGCCAAATCACACGTACGACTCTCCAGACATTGTGGTGTCGTACTCATCGCACGGGCTCACACCTGTATCGCAACAATTTCATGAATACGTTCGATCATTCGCGAGCACCACGCATCATCCCATTGTTCTGAACACGTGGGAAGCCGTGTACTTCAATCACAATCTTGAGACTTTGTCTGAACTTGCAACTGCTGCAGCCGATGTGGGTATTGAGCGCTTTGTCTTGGATGACGGATGGTTTCACGGGCGTCGCGACGACACTGCGGGCTTAGGTGACTGGTGGGTTGACAACACAGTGTGGCCAGATGGACTCGACCCATTAGTTCGCCATGTCACATCACTTGGAATGGAATTTGGATTGTGGTTCGAACCAGAGATGGTGAACCCCAGCAGTGAACTGTTTCGCTCACATCCCGATTGGGCGCTAGATGGAACACTGCCCCATCCACTGACTGGCCGCCACCAACTTGTACTCAACATGGCACGTGATGATGTTCGCGAGTACTTGTTTCAAAAAATTGATGCGTTGCTCACTACATACGACATTTCATATGTGAAGTGGGATCACAATCGTCCACTTGTCGGTGGTGCCGCGCATCATCAGACGCACGGTTTTTATTCGTTGCTCTCTCGTCTTATTGATGCACACCCACGCGTGCAATTTGAATCATGCGCATCAGGTGGCGGACGTATTGATATGGCCGTTGCCCGTTACGTCAAACGTTTCTGGGCCAGCGACTCCATTGATGCCCTTGACCGGCTAGAGATTCAAAAAGGCCTCACCACCTTCATCCCACCGGAGATGCTAGGGGCACATATCGGTTCACCTACTTGCCATACCACCGGACGCAAACACGCACTGTCGTTCCGCGCTGCATCGGCGTTATTTCATTGGCATGGCGTCGAGTGGAACTTACTTGCGCTCAATCAGAAAGAGAAAGACGGGCTTACTGCTGCGTTACGTTTCTACAAAGAACATCGTTCTCTCATTCACTCCGGACATTTTGTTCGTGTTGACCACAATGATTCGACAATCGACATTCGTGGCGTCATTCATCCCAACCACGAAGAAGCTCTCTTCACCGTGTCACGGCTTCGAAGTGGACCCAGCAATCACTCGACGCCACTGCGCTTCCCCGTGGACGCAAACACCACGTACAGCGTCACACTGATGAATTTGGGAACACCACGTTGGGCATTGCATCGTGAATTACCGCAATGGATCACTGATCAACACGTCACGGTAAGCGGTCATGTTCTTGCAACGATGGGACTTGCTATGCCATCGCTTCTGCCAGAATCGTCTTTTGTTGTGCACGTGAAAGCTGTGGCCGTGTCATGACACGAGAGATTCGCGTGGATCCCCACACTGGCACTGTGGTGCACATTGTTGCCGACCGTCAACATCGGCCCAACCTGCCGGTGGACGGTTGCCCTTTTTGTGTGGGCGGATTGGAAGCACCGCAGCCATACACCGTTCGTTCATTTCCCAACAGATGGCCTGCGCTGCCCGATGGTTATTGCGAGGTTGTTCTGTATTCACCTCATCACAACGACTCGTTATCAACCTTGTCTCCAGACAACATGTCTGAACTCATTGCACTGTGGTCTCAGCGCACCACAGCACTTCGACAACTGCCCCACGGTGAATGTGTGGTGATTTTTGAGAACAATGGCGCAGATATTGGCGCAACCATTTCGCATCCGCACGGGCAGATTTATGCATTTGATCATGTGCCTCATCGAGTAGCTCAACAACTCAGTTCCACGTGGACGCCCGAAAACGAACCAGGTGACCGATTGGTGTGGGAGCGCAATGGTTGGCGAGTATGGGCCGAATATGCATCGGTGTATCCCGTGTCGTTACGCCTTGCACCTGTCAACCGCATTGCAGACCTTCCTTCCTTGCCGCCCGAACTGGTGTCGTCGTTGTCGCTTCTTTTGCCGCGCCTCTTCAACGCACTCCAACAATTGTTCGGTGAAGCCCCTCCGTACATGATGTGGTGGAATCAATCGCCACGCACCACTCAGAATTGGCCTGACGCGTGGTTGAACATGGAGATTGTGTCGCCATGGCGTGCCACGGGCGTGCAGCGATACATTGCAGGTGTTGAAGTAGCAACAGGTGAGTATTTCAATCCCGTTGACCCTGCAGACATTGCGTCTCGACTGAGAGAACATTTATTGCCATGAGAACTCGTTCGCCTGGACGAGTCAACCTGATCGGTGATCACACCGATTACACAGGTGGTCTTGTTTTTCCCATGGCTATTGATCGTTGGACAACACTTGAGTATTCACTGGCAGAAAACACAGTCACTCTTGAATCTGACGATGCCAACGGCACTGTGCACTTTGCATTGGGATCTCCATTTGACCCCCAAATGAAACCGTCATGGGGGCGTTATGCAGCTGCAGTTGCCTCTGTTGTCAACCCGCAACATGGCGTTACCGGAAGACTCTCCACAACAATCCCCGTGGGTGCAGGACTCTCGTCAAGTGCTGCACTCGAACTAGCAATTGCACATTCACTGAACGACTCCCTCACACCGATGAGCGTCGCACTACTGGCACAACAAGCAGAACGAATGGCAACGGGAGTCCCCACCGGAATCATGGATCAGCTGTGCATCTCCACTGCTCGTAAAGGACACGGCACCCTGATTGATTGCGCATCGCTGGCCGTGACCCATGTACCCATCCCCGATGACATTGAGATCGTTGTTCAATTCATTGCACACAGAACCCTTGAGGGCTCCGAGTACACAGACCGCGTTCGAGAATGCGCAACTGCAGAAGAAGTAATTGGGCCTCTTCGATCAGCTACTACGACATCATTGGACGCAATTGAAGACAGCGCTGTTCGTCGTAGGGCACTTCATGTCATTGCAGAAAATCAACGGGTGATTGACTTTACGCAGGCGTTGTCACGCGGCAACTATGCCGATGCCGGCAATCTCATGCAGGAAAGCCATCACAGCCTTTCACACAATTTTGCGGTCTCCACGCAGGAGATGGACCAGGTGGTCAACCAATTGTGTGCCGCGCCTGGTGTGTACGGTGCGCGTATGACGGGCGGTGGGTTTGGCGGATGCGTGGTTGCTCTCTGTCAACCAGGTTCGCTGACTGATGGGTGGACAGTTGTGCCCGTCGATGCTGCCAGCCGCATTGACTAGTTCACTTTTTGCGCAGCAACGACACCACGTAGGCAAATGTGTACTCGCCGGGTTCAATGCGGTACTTCTCAAGCGTGTCTGGGCCACAACTAGCGGTACCCAGACCACGATGTGCAATATCGAGATGAACAGTGAGTGCTCGCTGACGGTGAAGTTCTGTCTGATCATTTGCAGTAAACAAATCTCGCGCGGTGTAATACGTCGCACTCATGTGCAACAGACAGCCATCGGCCTCAATCCGCAACACATCACCCGAACGTTCATCAACGAGTTCCATCCACCTGCATTCGGTACGAAGCCCAAATTCTTGCGGCACCAAATAGGGAAGTTCATCAGGCTTTCCTTCCCACACACCTACCATCGCAGAACTGTTTCGATCTGGGTAGTTCTCGTGCGGGCCACGTCCGTAGTAGCGCACATGCGTAAAACGTGACGGCACTTGAAACACTGCACCGACACGCGGAACATCTGACAATTCATCGGGAACGACTACTGAATGATGGAAACGAAGTGAGCCGTCCGGACGTTCTGAACATGTCGTCACACTGTTCAGCACATCGGCATCATCGGTGGCGATACCTTGTTGCAACCACCGCTCCAGCGATTTTCCGAAGCCGTTCCACAAATGCGGCATCATCTTGAAACCATCGTTGTCAACTGCTGCACGCCACACTGTTACGTGTGGTGACACGGCCACAACATCTGATTGATCTGTGCTCAACGGAACTCGTCGTGGTTTCGATGTCTGCAGTGCAACTTGGTCCCACGCCACCACATGACCTTTTGATGCCCACGCAGTGTCTGCTCGCAAAGACCACGTAACCGACAAGAAGACCTCATGTGCATTCGCAGGTATCTGCACAGGCACCGGAATCGTGGTCTTTTTGGTGGGTGCAATGTGAGGAACCTTCAGATTGCCAGTCTTTTTGACCACCCCATCAACAAGTAATTCCCATGATGCGGCATACATCGACACATCACTAAACCACTGACGATTATGAATCACTAATACTGGCTGTGACCGAGTACCACCGCGCGTTACCCACACTGGTCGATGCACCCAGGCAAGTTCGCGCATTGCGGGGTGCGGTGTGAGGTCGGCGTGCACAAGTCCGTCCGCAACAAAGTTGCCGTCGTTTGGCGTATCGCCAAACTGCCCGCCATAAGCGAATCGCTTCTTTCCATCAGCCAGTTTTTGCGTGAGCCCGTGATCTTTCCACTCCCACACAAACCCACCTTGTAGACCAGGTGTGGTTTCGAACGCATGCCAGTAATCAGAAAGCGAACCATTTGAGTTTCCCATTGCATGGCTGTATTCGCACAAAATCAATGGGCGCTTACCAGCAGCGCTCTTTCCGTATTCGACAATTGCATCAATCGGGGCATACATGGGACACACGATGTCGCTGGCCGCTACTCCACCTGTCTCCCAACCCGCATGAAACACTGCGCCTTCATATTGGATGGGGCGCGTTGGGTCAGTGCTACGAATCCATTGGGCAGCAGCATCGTGCACTGCGCCATACCCTGCCTCATTACCCAATGACCAGATGATGACGCTTGGATGATTTCGATCACGTTCCACCATACGAGTGATTCGTGACATCCACGTGTCTCGATAGCGAGGGTCATGGCACAGACTTGTGTTCCAGGCATGGCTCTCCACATTGGCTTCGTCAACGACATACATGCCCAACTCATCGCATAGGTCCAGAAAGCGTGAGTCATTCGGATAATGCGAACACCGAACTGCATTGATGTTGTGCTGTTTCATCAACACAAGATCTGCCCTCATGTCGTCAACACTGACTGCTTTGCCTTTGTCAGGATGATGGTCGTGACGATTCACTCCGCGAATCATGACTGCTTGACCGTTCACCAATAGTTTGTTGCCATCAATGCGAACCGTGCGAAACCCAACTCGCGTTGACACCACTTCTGTTACTTCATTGTTGGGCGAGATCAACTCACATGTCATGCGATACAGGTGCGGATTCTCAGCACTCCACAGATTGATGTCGTCCACGATCCATTCACGAAAACGCGCGACATGTCCTTCAAAGACATATGGAACATCGAGCCACGCCACTTCAGATGATCGAGGCTCTCCTACTCTTCGCCCATCAAGTGTCTCAAGCTGAGCGCACACCATCCATCCGCGAGACAAGCGTTCACCCGCCGGCACGGAGATTGCTACGTCAATAGACAAAGTACCGCCGCTACCAACAACCCCCGCATTGACATGAAGGTCATGGATAGAGATGTCTGCTTGTGAGCGTAGGAATACTTCACGATGAAGACCTGCCATCCACCATTGATCTTGATCTTCAATGTGGCTCTGTGCCGAATATCGACACACCACAATCGCCACATCATTTGTCCCATGTTGCAGACACTCTGAAATGTCATATTCACTTGGCAGACGACTGTCAGTGCCGTAACCAACAAAATGTCCATTCACGTACACCATGTGCACACTCTCGGCGCCACCGATGTGAAGAATGGTGCGCCGCTTCTTCCATGCTGCAGAAATTGTGAAGGTCTTGCGGTGCACGGCAGTTGCAACTGTTGGCGGCAACGCAGGCGGCTTTCCAGAAAATGGCATTTGCACATTTGTGTAATGAGGAACATCGCCCAGTCGAGCAAGTGTCCAATTACCTGGCACCGTGATGTTCGCCCACGACGATGCGTCGCACGTCAATAAGTCAGTGGTGATTTCGGAGACGTCTTCGCGTCGCGCAATCTTCCACGTTCCATTCAAATCTTTGAACCATGGGCTGACTGACCTCTCATCAGCACGAGCATCATCGGCATCAACATGAGGAATGAGCGGACTTCTCATCGGCAACCGATTCAGACTGACCACTGATGGGTCTGCCCACGGCTTCACATCATTAAGAACGCTCTCTGCCACACACACATCATTTCACGCTCGCAACGCACTACCGTTCTTCACATGACCACACCCTTCAACACTGATGGAGGAATCCATGAAATTCCTGTCCCCAGTGCGGTGGGTTCATTGTGGTTATGCGGAAAACATCACGTTGCCCCGCAGGTTGTAGAAATTCGACAACGACACAACATTGGAACAGTGGTGTGTTTAGTGGAAGAGCACGAACTTGTAGGTCGTTATGACGATTACATTTCTTGGCATCGTGCCCATGCAGGAAACGGCGGTCTGTGGCACCCCATTCCCGACCTCACATATCCCGAATTTGACGTCGGCCTTGAATTTGTGCGAAACGTCGCAGATTCGGTATGTAATTCACACAACGTATTGGTGCATTGTGCTGCGGGAATCGGTCGGGCCGGGACTACTGCAACTGCGGTATTGATGTTGCTCGGTATGGAAATGCACGAGGCACTAGCGCATGTTCGCCAGCATCGCCCTATGGCCGGTCCCGAAACTGGGTCACAGACTGAATTCATCGTGCAACTTGATGAATATTTGCGTGAACTCAACAGTCAGCAATGACACATTTTTTGGGTTATCCTGTAACGAAGTAACCAAATCGACACGTATTCGTGTCCGGAGCCGTGAGAACAATGAAAATCCTCGTCGTAGGAGCTGGTGGAGTTGGGGCCTCGATGGCCTCTATTGCCGAAACGAGGAGTTTTTTTGACTCCTTTGTGTTGGCTGATATTTCTCGGGAGCGTGCCGAACAAGCCATCTCCGAGCTAGATGACCCTGGAAAGTTCTCCGCAGAAGTAGTCGATGCTGGCAATGTTCAGCAGCTTGTCGCATTAATTGAAAAAACGAAAGCCGACGTTGTCGTGAATGCGTGTGACCCACGATTCAACGAATCCATTTTTGAAGCGTGCTTTCAGGCCAAGTGCAGCTACATGGACATGGCGATGAACCTCAGCAAGCCACATCCCACCAATCCGTTCAACGAAGTGGGAACACCGTTGGGCGAAGATCAGTTAAACGCACACGAACAATGGAAAGAGCAAGGAATTCTTGCTCTTGTTGGCATGGGTGTCGAGCCTGGTCTCAGTGATGTCTTCGCTCGCTACGCAGCCGACCACATCTTTGATGAAGTACACGAGATTGGTGTTCGTGACGGATCTAACTTGTCCATTGACGGATTCGACTTTGCACCAACATTCTCTATCTGGACAACAATTGAAGAGTGTTTGAACCCACCAATCGTGTGGGAAAAGAACAAGGGTCTCTACACCACCGACTGTTTTAGCGAACCCGAAGTGTTCCACTTCCCTGCTGGAATTGGTCCTGTGGAGTGCGTGAACGTAGAGCACGAAGAAGTCATTCTTATTCCGCGTGGAGTCAATTGCGAACGCGTTACATTCAAGTACGGATTAGGCGCCGAGTTCATTGACTGGTTGAAGACCTTTGCATACCTCGGTCTTGATAGCACCGAGAAGATTCGTGTCGGTGACGTAGCTGTTGCACCGCGCGATGTACTTGCCGCGGTGCTTCCGAACCCAGCGAAACTCGGTCACCTCATGCATGGAAAGACATGTGCTGGAACATGGGTGCGTGGCATCGCTGACGGCAAACCACGCGAGGTGTACCTGTATCACGTGGCCGATAACGAAACCACCATGCGCGAGTGGGGTTCACAGGCAGTGTTGTGGCAAACCGCAGTCTGTCCGGTGATTGCACTTGAGTTGTTGGCAAATGGATCGTGGAAGGGAACAGGCGTCCTCGGACCAGAACAGTTCGATGCCGTTCCGTTCCTCAACCTCATGGGCGATTATTCAACGCACCACGGCATTGTGGAAATGGGACCTGGCCTGTGGCCAAGCCCCAAACCAACAGGACAACCCGGTTGGGACCGCCCCGTGCGACGCGCGATAGTTCCCGCGTAGCAATCATTCGTAGCAAACTGGTACGCCGTGACTGCCGTACACACCATTTACTCCCCCATTGATGGATCAGTTGTCGCTGAACGCGAACTTGCCAACGACTCACAGGTAAACACTGTCCTCCAACGCGCACACGACGCACGTGCGCAATGGCGTGCCACGCCGCTTGACACTCGCATCGCAATGTGCGAGGCAATGGTGTCCTGGCTGGAGTCGCATGTAGATGACATTGCAGTGGAGATCACTCAACAAATGGGACGACCCATTCGTTACACACCGAATGAGATTTTGCGCGGAGCACAAGAACGCACTCGACACATGATGAGCATTGCGCGCGACAATTTAGGCGACATTGTGGTTCCACAGACCGATGGATTTACAAAGTTCATCAGCCGTGAACCAGTGGGAACGGTCTTAATTGTCGCACCATGGAACTACCCATATCTCACAGCCATCAACTCTTTGGTGCCAGCGCTGTTAGCGGGCAACACAGTGATTATGAAGCACGCATCGCAAACGCTGTTGTGCGCGGAACGGTTTAGCCAAGCCTGTGACGCTGCTGGCTTCCCCGATGGGGTTTTTCAACATATCCATGCCGGTCATACACACGTAGAAAAGATGATTGGTGATCCTCGCATCAACTTTGTTGTGTTTACGGGAAGCGTCAATGGCGGTGCCGCGATGGAACGTGCTGCCGCCGGTCGCTTCATAGGGGTTGGTACTGAATTAGGCGGGAAAGATCCCTCCTACGTACGCGCGGATGCAGACATAGATTTTGCCATTGCAGAAAATGTTGACGGTGCGTTTTTCAACAGTGGGCAATCGTGTTGTGGAATCGAACGCATTTACGTTCATGAATCGATGTTTCAACAGTTTGTAGATGGATTTGTAGACCTCACCAAGCAATACGTATTGGGGAATCCACTTGATTCTGCAACAACTATCGGACCTATGGTCAATGCAGCATCAGCTGAATTCGTTCGTGGACAGATTTCGGCAGCACTCGCATCAGGAGCCACTGCGTTGGTTGACGAATCTCATTTCGACGCCGCCACAGTTGGCACCGCCTACATGGGCCCCACCGTGTTGACCAACGTCAATCACTCCATGAGCGTCATGCGCGATGAATCCTTCGGTCCAGTGATTGGAATTATGCCTGTTCGCAATGACGAGGAGGCATTGGCGCTGATGAACGATTCCCCATTTGGTCTCACATGTTCAGTGTGGACTCGCGACATGGAATCGGTGAAACAACTTGGACTGTCACTTGAAACTGGCACCGTCTTCATGAATCGCTGCGATTATGTTGACCCAGCCTTGGTGTGGACCGGAGTCAAAGACACCGGATCAGGAATTGCGTTGAGTTCATTGGGATTCTCGCCGTATGTGCGCCCGAAGAGCTTCCACTTGAAGCACTAAGACAACGCAACTATCAGCTTGTGTGCATGGTGACGAGAGCTGGTGCCAACGCGTAGCTCAACATCGCCACTCCATTGCATCCATGTGTTCGAGTTGAGATCCCAAGTGCGATACGCATCAATATCCAGATGCACCAACGCATTGACTGATGACTCCGCTGGAACAACGACTCGCGTAAATCCAACGAGGCGCTGATCAGGTTCATCTGAAGCGAGTCCGTCGCGATCCACTTTGTGGGCATACACCTGCACCACCTGCACACCGTCTCTATTGCTGTCGTTTCGCAAGGTTGCTGTCACAGTGTGTGTTCCACTTGTTGCCGCATCGTCAATGGAGATTGATGCATAACCAAGTCCGAAACCAAACGGAAACAGGGGCTCACGACCCACTGTGTCATACCAGCGATAACCAACCAAACGGCCCTCCAGATACTTTGCTGCACCATTTCGACCAGGATGGTGTTCAGCTGCTGGCGTGTCTTCCAATTTCTTCGGGAATGTGACAGGTAGACGGCCCGATGGTTCGACTCTACCCATCAGCACATCAAGCAAAGAATCGCCAAAATGTTGCCCAGGGAACCATGCGTAGATGACGGCATCAACATCGTCCAGCCATGGCATAGCAACTGGCGAACCAGCATTCACAACAACAATCGTCTTTTTACTCACCCGCGCAACTTCACGAATGAGACGATCTTGTTCGCCAGGTAATTCAATATCGGTGCGATCCCATCCTTCACTTTCCCAGTCCTCGTTCGTGCCAACAACAAGAAGTGAAAGGTCGTTCTTTGCTGCCACAGACACTGCTTCGGCCACCTGGTCACCAATAATTGGCGCCATCGCACCCAGATTTACACCGCTGATTCCCATGCCACTGGCCCGATGACGGAGTTCCATCTTTAACTCGTAACGGCGGTCTGCTTCAACGAAGAATGTCGAAACTTTTTCGTGCTTTCCGCTTCCGAAAAACGAGCCACCTACTGGGGCATCGGTGTTATCCAGTACGACGTCACCGTCAAGTGTGATGACCACTGGCGCAACCGACTCAACTCCGAATTGCCACTCACCTGACTCACGTGGGGTGAATCCCATTGTGAATCGTGCTGCAAAATCATGTCCGGAAGCACCACGACGACCAAGAGGGTCGCCAAACCACGTGATGTGGAAAGTATCGGTGGTATCGGTTTTGTCTGGCGCCGCACCAGCATCCATTTTCTCCGGCGATTCAAAGAAATCAACAACTACGTTGTCCAGAAGCCATTGTTCAATCCTGGGAATCTTCTTGTTGATGCTGCACCCAGGCGCATAGTCAATCGGTACATCCTGAAAACGTTGAACAAGTGCGTCCAATGGGCCACCAAACTTCAGTGCTTTAACGAACGCGCTACCACCGCCCATGATGCGACCGTCATACACATTCGGGCCAATCACCGCTATCGACGAGACCGATTGCGGCTGAAGCGGCAATACATCGTTTGCATTCTTCAACAACACCATTCCTTCAGCGCCGGCTCGTTGAATGAGTTCAAAGTCAGGATAATCGTCACGGAAGTACTCATTGCCCGGCTGCTTGTCTAACGCACCGGTTCGTTCCATCACGTTCAGAACGTTGCGCGCACGGTCACGAATAACTTCGTCACTCACATCGCCATTACGCACTGCATCAACAAGTTTTTGTCCACGGTGGCGTGTTGGGCCGGGCATTTCTAAATCGCATCCAGCAATAGCGGCCTCGACTGTGGAGTGAAGCCCAAACCAGTCGCTGATGACTACACCATCAAATCCCCACTCATCACGCAATACGTCCTGTAGTAGCCATGATGAGTCGGCTGCGTACGGCCCGTTGATTCGGTTGTACGCAGTCATCACCGACATGACATCTGCATCGCGGACGGCTCGCTCGAACGGAATCAAATACATCTCGCGCAAAGTGCGCTCGTCAATTTGAGAATCAATAGTCATGCGCTCAAACTCTGTGTCATTCCCCACAAAATGTTTGATGCAACTAGCCACTCCGTATGACTGCACACCCTTCACGTACTCAACAGCAATCATCGCCGTGAGCAGCGGGTCTTCACTCATGCACTCAAAATTGCGACCACCAACTGGCGTGCGATGCAGATTGACCGTTGGTGCCAAATGAACACTTGCACCTTTTGAATGCATCTCGCGTCCAAGAAGCTCTCCCACCTCGCGAATTAATTGTGGATTCCACGTAGCAGCAAGCGCAGTTCCACACGGAACGTTCAAAGACTCTGGGCCGTCAAAACGACTTCCGCGCACACCGGCAGGGCCATCGCTGACCCGCATCTTGGGTATCTCAAGCCGTTCATTCGGAACCGTGTGCCACATGTTTGAACCAGCTAGGAGCGACACTTGTTCTTCCAGCGTCATCTGATCAAGAAGGGATTCCACTCTGGCCGAACGACTACCTGATGACATACGCCCGACACTAGTCATCAATGCGTGAATGGCTTGAAAGACGATGCGAGGGCGAACCGCGTGACCGTAGGCTGTTCCAATGCCTGAAAGCGCCGACATCCTCACCGAAGCCTCGGCGCGCCGCACATTCGCCATCATTTCTCACCCCGACGCGGGAAAGACCACCCTCACCGAGAAATTCTTGTTGTATGCAGGTGCCATTCAAACTGGTGGCGCCGTAAAGGCCAGAGGAGACCGGCGCGCCGCCACGTCTGACTGGATGGAGATGGAACGCCAGCGCGGAATCTCCATCTCGTCCACAGTGTTGCAGTTCCCGTATCGCGATTGCATCTTCAATTTGCTAGATACGCCTGGTCACCGCGACTTCTCAGAAGACACCTACCGAGTGTTGTCTGCGGTTGATGCAGTCATCATGGTTCTCGACGTCGCAAAGGGCATCGAACCACAAACATTGAAGTTGTTTGAAGTGTGTCGCTCTCAAAACCTTCCGGTCATCACGTTCTTCAATAAATACGACCGACCTGGGCGTGACCCCCTAGAACTTCTTGACGAAGTGGAACAACAAATCGGTTTGCGCCCCACTCCTGCAACGTGGCCCGTTGGTCAGTCAGGAGATTTTCGTGGCGTCATCGATCGACGCACCGGACAATTCATTCGATTCACTCGTGTGGCACGTGGCGCATCTATTGCACCAGAAGAAATAGTTGATCCTGCCGTAGCCGCTGAAGAAGAAGGTGCCGCGTGGACACAAGCATTAGACGGCATTGGGCTTCTCGATGCAATTGGTGCCGATGTTGATCTAGAAAGTTTCTTGGCTGGTGAAAGTACGCCAGTGTTTGTTGGGTCGGCACTCACAAACTTCGGTGTGCAAATGATTCTTGATGCAATTGTTGATCTTGCACCAGCACCCTCGCCACGTGCAGATGTAGAGGGAACGCCACGACCACTTGATGCCGACTTCGCGGCCTTTATTTTCAAGATTCAGGCCAACATGGACCCCAACCATCGTGACCGTATTGCCTTTGCGCGAATCTGTAGTGGCAAGTTTGAACGCGGCATGGATGTTGAATGTTCACGCACCGCAAAATCAGTTGGCACAAAATATGCCACCACTGCATTCGGGTCGGAACGCGAAACAATTGAAGAGGCATACCCTGGCGACGTCATCGGCATCGTCAACACATCGGGTCTGCAAATTGGCGACACGTTGCACGCAGGAAAATCTGTGTCATTCCCCGCATTGCCGCGTTTCTCCCCCGAAGTATTCGCCACTGCCCGCCCACTTGATTCATCAAAGTTCAAACAATTCCGTCGCGGGCTACAACAGCTAGACGAAGAAGGAGTTGTGCAAGTACTGCGCGATCCCGACATGGGTGATGCAGAGCCAATCCTTGCTGCCGTCGGTCATCTGCAGTTTGAAGTTCTGGCACATCGGCTTGCGCATGAGTTCAACGCCCCCACAGAAATTCTCACCGCCGACTACCAAGCCATTCGCATCACAGACAAAGAATCATCGCCCCGTCTCAAGGAAATTGGCGGCATTCGTATCTTGCGCCGCAGCGATGATGCATTAGTTGCGCTCTTTCAAAGTAGATATCGCCTGCAACGACTTGAAGCAGACGAACCAGAACTGACATTGACCCCCATCATTGCTGGCGGTCGAGACTGACATGATTCTCATCGATGCAGAATCACTGTCTGCGTCTCGACCTGGCAGAGCACTGTTCACAAACGTCTCGGTCACCGTCAGTACCGGAGACCGCCTTGGGGTTGTAGGACTAAACGGCTGCGGAAAGAGCACACTGCTGCGCATCTTGGCTGGTGAATCAGAACCTGAATCAGGTGTTGTGCGCCGCGGACGAAACGCGCGCATCGGCGTGTTGGCACAAAATCCGCAACTGCCTGCGGGAACTGTTCATAATGCGGCCGGCGGCACGTGGCAGGCCGAAGCAATGTTGGACAAATTAGGTATGGGTGCGATGTTGTACGCAGACACCGCCGAACTGTCAGGTGGACAACAAAAGCGAGTTGCGCTGGCAACGTTGTTGGCCGCCGAATGGGATTGCCTCATTCTTGACGAGCCAACGAACCACCTTGATCTTGATGCCATCTCATTCTTGGAAGAGTGGTTAGCAAAGTTCTCTGGCGGCCTCATCATGGTTACCCACGACCGTCATGTGTTGGACAAAGTCACCAACCGCGTGTTGGAGCTTGACCGTGGCCATGGGTACGTCCATGTTCCACAAGGAATCAACGCAGGTTCTGGATACGCGGCATATCTTGCAGCTCGTGCTGAACGTGAAGAAAACGCTGCCACCGCCGAACAAGTGCGAAAGAACGCTGCAAAGAAAGAACTTGCATGGTTACGCCGTGGTGCACCCGCACGAACTGCAAAACCAAAAGCACGTATTGCAGCCGCCGAAGCTTTAATTGCACAAAAAGCAGATGGCCCAGCTCGACAAGGCGAACTGGGATTAGATCTAGGCAGCAAGCGTCTTGGATCAAAGGGAATCGAGTTTCTAAGCGTTGGCTTCACGTGGCCAGATGGAACAGAAGTTCTGCGACCTTTCACACACGCTTTAGAACCCGGTGACCGATTAGGAATTGTTGGACCAAACGGTGCGGGCAAGAGCACTCTTCTTGATCTGATTGCTGGTCGCCTCACACCAACAACTGGCACTATCGATATTGGTCGCACCGTTCAAGTGGGCTACTACGACCAACTTGGACGAAACCTCGACCTCACCAAACGCGTCCGCGATGTAGTTGCTGGCGACAAAGGAAATCCATCTGTTGAAGATCTACAACTGATGAAGCAATTCTGGTTTGATGGCGACGCTCAGTTTGCACCGCTTGGAACATTGTCTGGTGGTGAACGACGTCGATTGCAGTTGTTGTTGACTTTGGTGGAACAACCGAACGTTCTGCTGCTGGATGAACCAACAAACGATCTAGACCTCGACACTCTTCGCGCCTTAGAGGATTATCTAGATGAGTGGCCAGGAATTGTGGTGGTGGTCAGCCATGATCGTTCATTTATTGATCGAACTGTTGAGGAAATTTTCTCGCTTGATGGTGATGGCGGAGCATCACTAATGGTAGGCGGAGTTGATGCGTGGCTAAAGATGCGCAGTGCACGTCCAACAGGTCAGCGATCTGTTCCGCAACAACGAGCAAGTGGCGCCACACCCACAACAGCTGCTGCGCCCACAACTTCAAAGAAGCCGAAGACCAAACGAAGCCCCAGTACATTGACACGCCTTATTGCGAACAACGAGAAAGACCAAGAGAAACGCAATAAACGACGACAAGATCTTGAAGACTCCATCGTGAAAGCTGGCAGTGACCACGAGAAACTTGCGGCGTTAAGCATTTCGTTGGCCGAAGTACAGGCAGAGATTGACCGCCTTGAAAATGAGTGGCTGGAACTTACCACCGAGTTAGAGGGTTAGTTCACGCTCACAAAAACGATGCCAGGTCATGTGCAGTCAAACCTTCAAGCGTGGCACGGCGAATCATTCGATTTCCCACATCGTCACGCGATGGAACATCAACATGATGTGGAACCGCAAGAACCGTGGCACCTGCAGCCAGGGCTGAGGCCACTCCTGTTGGCGAGTCTTCAATCGCAAGACATTGCGTGATATCAACACCAAGTCTCTCTGCAGCCAATAAGTATGGATCGGGATGCGGCTTGCCACGCTCAACATCGTCGCCAACTACAGAGACGTCAAATGCGCCATGTGGCAATGCATCAACAACCTCCATGGCAAATCGTCTCCACGACATTGTGACGAGTGCGGTGGGAATCTGTTGGGCACGTACATCAGCAAGCAACTCGCGTGCGCCGGGTCTCCATGGAACATCACGTTTGATATTGGCAACCACACTGTCAAGAAGAAGTTCAACTATCTCATGCGGCGTCAGACGAACTCCCCCATGCTCAATCATGTAGCGGCCAGAGTCGAGAAGATCAAAACCAACAAGTGCACGTGCATGGTCGTCACTCCACGAATCTCCGTGCCGTGCAACCACGTCGTATTCGGCAGCAAACCAATATGGCTCGGTGTCAACAATGGTGCCGTCCAAGTCCCACAACACTGCTTGCAATTGACGGTTTACTGAATTCGCCACCTCATTGACGATACTTCTCGCCATACTTAACGGTCGTGAGCAGCATTGTGGTGTCAGAACTTGCCTATTCGCCACCAGGCGCAGAGCAACTTTTTTTCGACGTCAGTTTTGGCGTCACCCCAGGCGAACACGCCGCAATTGTTGGTCCAAACGGAGTTGGCAAGAGCACCATCTTGAAAATTCTCACGGGCGAATATGAACCAGATGATGGCGAATTCAATATTGGTGGAACCTTTCTCAAGATGACCCAAGACGTCGGCATGAGCAAGCCAGACGATGCCCTTCGCGACATGCTGATTGAAGTAGCCCCCGATGCTCTTCGCGAAGCTGGTAAGCGTTTGTTCGCTGCCGAGGCCGCCATGATGTCGGGCGACGACGATGGCATGGCATACGCCGAAGCCCTTGGTGATTGGGGCGATTTAGGCGGATACGACCTTGAATCTCAGTGGGCCGCAGCGGCGCAGCGCAGTGTGAAGACCCCCGTCACAGACTTCGCGTCACGAAAAGTTGGCGAGCTATCCGGTGGCGAGCGCAAACGACTTGTGCTCGATCTGCTGTTGAACTCGAGTGCCGATGTGTTGTTTCTTGACGAACCTGACAACTATCTCGATATCCCAACGCGTGCGTGGCTAGAAGACAGTATTCGCGCGTGCAAGAGCACCATCTTGATGGTCAGCCATGACAGAACACTGTTAGAGCGCGTGGCCACCAAGATCATCGCAGTTGAAGGATCTGGCTGTTGGGTGCACGGCGGTTCATATGCAACATTCCCTGAAGCCCGCCAGAAACGCCAAGAACTATTAGGCGATGACCTCAAGCGATGGAACGACGAAGAACGTCGTTTGTATCACCACATGAAAATCATGAAACAGCGTGCGGCGCAGAACTTCAAGAACGCCACAAAGGCAAATGGTGCAGAAACACGATGGGAGAAGTTTGTGAAGGCGGGCCCACCTCCCCCGCCAGCGCCAGATCAACAGATTTATGTCCGCTTCACCGGAGCCGACTCTGCGCGTCGCGTGGTGAAGTGTGAAGACGTATCAGTAAACGACCTCTTTCTTCCTTTCTCGGACGAAGTGCACTTCGGAGAGCGCCTTGGACTCATCGGGCCAAATGGAACTGGAAAGACCCATTTGTTGAATGCCCTGTATGGAAAGGAAGAAGCACTTCAGGGAACAATTACATTTGGTCCGCGCACATCGGTGGGAATGTTCACACAAATCAATGACCGGCCAGAATTTCGTGGCCGCGAATGCATAGACATCGTGCGCGACAAATTAATTGATGAGCAAAAGTCAATGGCAGCATTGGCACGCTACGGATTACGCAATAACGCGCGACAAGAGTTTCAAACCCTATCCGGTGGTCAAAAGGCGCGACTCGAAATTCTTGGGCTAGAACTAGCCGGACACAATGTTCTTCTTCTGGATGAACCCACCGACAACCTTGACATTGAATCGTCAGAGGCATTGGAACGTGCTCTCGATGGTTTTGAAGGAACAGTCATTGCCGTCAGCCACGATCGAACATTCCTTGCACGGCTTGAGCGATTCATCATGATTACCGACGAGGGCGATGTCTGGGAATTGCCCGACTTTGATCTTGCACTCGCCGCGTTGAACAACCCAGCTCAGGTGTCACAGGTTCGTCTGGCGAAGTGCCTGACATCACCTCTATAACTACTTACCCTGCTTTTTCTTCCAGGACAATCCTGCCAACACTTCCATAATCAACCTGTGAGCAACGTTGACGGTGCAATCGGCGTGGTCATATGGCGGTGCAACTTCCATGACGTCAAATGCAACCAGTGGAGTCTCACATGCAAGGCGGCGAAGCGCACGCAACAGATCAACAGTGGCTAGCCCACCGGGTTCTGGCGTGCCCGTTCCCGGTGCATATGCAGGGTCAAGACAATCGATATCGACGCTGACGTACAAATGATCAACACCATTCATCGCAACTGCAATGGCATCGGTGAGCACCGCATCTAATCCGCGTTGATGCACCTCATCCATCAGATACCAGGTCATGCCTTGTTCTGCCATCCAATCCCACACCTCTTGCCCGGGCCAATACCCGCGCAAACCAATCTGCACAAAGTTCTTCGCTGGAATTGCACCACTCTCAATAAGGCGCCGCATAGGTGTTCCGTGGCTGGCCAGATTTCCATCAATGGTGTCTGCTGTATCTGCATGGGCGTCGAAATGCACCATGCCCACTTTTCCGTAACCAAATGTGTCTGCAACAGCTGTTGCAGTTGGCCATGTAATGGTGTGATCGCCACCAATGATGATGGGAGTAATTCCTAAGGACAACAGCTCAGCAGTTTTTGCTTTGACATTGTTAAGGCTTTGCTCAACACGGCCGTGCGGACAAAACGCATCGCCTGCGTCCACCACCTCAAGATGGTCAAAAATTTCAATTCCCAAATCAAGATGGAATGTTCCGGGCTCGTACGCCTGTGTGCGCACGGCACGCGGACCAAAGCGTGCACCAGGTCGATTGGTGGTACCCAGATCGAACGGTGCACCCATCACTGCAACATCTGGTTTCCATTCTGCAAGCTGAGTCACATCGGGAACAAAAGGGCGTTGAGCAAAGGTGGACAATCCACCAAACACATAACCCAGATCTAGTTGTTCTTGATACCCGGGTGGAAGCTCGCGACGCGGTTCAGACATAGTGTCAGGCTAATCACTGACACGTTATGACCGTGCGGAAAAATCACGCCATTCATCTTCCGTCCAGTGCTGGCGAAGTTCACCCGTGACAAAGTCCGAAGTCCATTGCACCATCTCAAACCACGGAAATTCCACCGACATCACCTCGGTAAATGCCATGCCGTCCAACAACAACGCAGCATCGTCAATTCCAATGGTGACGGGGTCCCCTTCTGCGGGCTGCATGAGGCGTGCTTCAAGTTCGACCAAACGCGTTATGTCCCACCGAGTGCTAGAAGCCTCTCCCATGATTTGGTCAGCCATAATGCCAATAATTTCGGTGAGTGCAGTGACTGCACCTGGTTCAAACACAATGTCGCGGGGAAGAATCATTTTGGCTTACGTCCTAAATACTGCACAACAGCTGCAGTTCCGGTGTGCCCGGCACCTTCTACAACTGAACGAACCGATTCACCAGAGTAAATCACATGCAGCCCTAACAACTCATCACGCAAGCCTCGATCACTCATCAACAGATCGGGAACCTGTGGACCTCCTGTTCCGCGCCCGATCTGATTGATGGTGTAGGCCTCTAACAGCATCACGCCATTAGGTGCAAGGGCTGCAACAACGCGCCTGTGAAGATCTCGGCGCAACTGGCTGGGAAGATGAGAAAAAATAGAGACAATCCCCGACCATTGGTTGACACCTAGGTCGAAATCGGCAAGATCGCCCACCATCGCATCCACATTGACACCGCGCTCTCTTGCCAATCTCTTGGTCTTCTCTACTCCAACCGATGAGATGTCAACTGACGACACGTTGTACCCCATCTGAGCAAGAAAGACAGAATTACGTCCCTCACCATCTGCGATGCACAACACTTTCCCACGCGGAATGGAGCCGAAATTACTTTTCAGAAAGTCATTGGGGGCCGTGCCGTAGAAGTATTCATCTGACTGATATCGCTGATTCCATTGTTCCTGCGGACTGGCATTCTCGGACATAACAGGACCTACCTTTTGTTCTTTCTGGGCACTTGAAATAATACCCCCTAGGGTATAAAGTCTTTGCAAGGATGACGTCCAATCTCCCAAAAGAAAGAGCTATCCATGGCCGCACATATAGGAATCACTGACTCGGACCGCATTGCTATCACCGATGGATTATCACGTCTCTTGGCCGACACGTACACCCTGTATCTAAAGACGCATAACTATCACTGGAATGTCACAGGTCCCATGTTCCAGACATTGCACCTCATGTTTGAAACTCAGTACAACGAACTTGCCCTTGCAGTCGATTTGATTGCAGAGCGAATTCGTGCACTCGACGTTCCGGCTCCAGGCAGCTACACGGAATTCTCGCGATTGTCATCAATCATCGAGGACTCTGAGATTCCAAAAGCAACTGACATGATTGCGCGTTTGGTTGAAGGACAAGAAACAGTTATTCGAACAGCACGTTCGTTGTATCCCCTTGTTAATGAGGCACACGACGAGGTAACTGCAGACCTTCTCACACAGAGAATTCAAATACATGAAAAGACTGCGTGGATGTTGCGCAGTCTTCTCGCTTAACACTCATCTTGGGGGGATTATGAGAAAATTTACAGTAGTCATCATCGGAGGCGGCACTGGCGGAATTACTGTGGCGGCGCGACTACGACGCAAGGGAATTCACAATATTGCTGTCATTGAACCATCTGACACACATTGGTATCAACCACTGTGGACGCTTGTCGGTGGGGGTGTAGAGCCTGCTAAGAAAACTCGCCGTCCAATGTCATCTGTAATTCCAAAGGACGTCACATGGATTAAGGGGGCTGCGTCTTCAGTTGATCCCAGCACCAACTCGGTGGTACTGGCAGATGGTTCTCAGATTTCATACGACTGGCTAGTAGTGGCGCCAGGTATTCAACTTGATTGGAATCGAATTCCTGGTTTGAAAGAAAGTATTGGTTCTCACGGTATTACGAGTAATTACAGCATTGAACTCGCTGAGAAAACATGGGAGAACATCCGTCAACTGAAAAGTGGAACTGCGCTCTTCACAATGCCCAAAGGTCCCATTAAGTGCGCTGGTGCTCCACAGAAGATTGCATTCTTGGCGTGTGATTATTGGCAAAAAACCGGGGTGCTGAAAAATATTGAAGTTCATTTGGTGTTACCCACACCAAAGATGTTCGGAATCAAGGAATTCTCAGACTCACTTGAAAAAGTGGCCGATCGTTATGGCATCACAGTTCATGTTGCAAGCGAAATGACTGCAATTGATGGCCCCACACACACAGCCACAATTGTTTCGGAAAACAAGCAAGAATCATCAACAATCTCTTTTGATTTGGCTCATGTTGTTCCGCCGCAAAGCGCGCCCGACTGGATAAAGGACAGTGTGCTCTCAGACAAGGACAATCCCGGACGATACGTAAAAGTCAATAAACACACACTTCAACACTCGGATTTTCATAACATTTTTGCACTCGGCGATTGCACAACAACTCCGAATTCAAAAACAGGTGCTGCAATCCGTAAACAGGCACCGGTGTTAGTGGAGAATTTGATGAGCGCAATGAAGGGCACAGTAGGTGATGCATCATACGATGGCTATGCCTCGTGCCCGTTAGTGACGTCACGTCATACCTGCATCATGGCTGAATTCAACTACAACATGGAACGCACACCGTCATTCCCCGTCATTGATCTCACCAAAGAACGCCGAGACATGTTCTTCATCAAACGGTGGCTACTACCAGTGATGTACTGGCGCTTCATGCTGAAGGGCTTGGCATAAATAGTCTTTGAATTGATGAGTCACTGGGGAGCCACCGTCGAAGAAATCAACGGAGCCGTCGTGGGTGATGACCTGTGCCCGTCACCCAAGTCAACTGCCACCCGCTGTATCACCCTCAATGCTCGCCCCGACCACGTTTTCCCATGGATTCGCCAAATGGGTTTCGGTCGGGCTGGCTGGTACAGCTACGACTGGATTGACAACCTTGGAAAGAAGAGCGCCACACGTATCCACCCCGAGTGGCAAGACATTGTGACCGGCTCGCAGGTTCCGGGTGGACCTATTGCGTTTACCGCAGCGATTGTCAACCCGCCACATTCGTATGTTCTGGTTGTTCGGCCGAAAAAGCGACTAACAGATCGATTCTGTTTTGCTCTGGCCTATGACCTCAGAGATTGTGATGGCCATACTCGCCTTTTGACGCGGGTGAGCATCATGATTCGTTGTCCAGGCGGTCGACTACTTGAACGACTCCTCGTTTTTGGAGACGGAATTATGGTGCGCCGACAGTTAAAGAACCTCGCTCAGCGCGTGAACCAAAATAAGTGAGCAACAATCGATTATGAGATGCGTATCGCCTTGCGGCGGCGGCGCCAGAGAGGGCGGCCACCCAACAACGCCAACACAATCGCCAACG
>VFQT010000943.1_pt1 | contig 38264 bp, 23 predicted proteins | sample 3512381 | NCBI WGS metagenome assembly VFQT01 (sample SAMN10412376, study PRJNA504923) | tailings metagenome | isolation source: Relicate 2 Philex TSF3 active mining site | place: Philippines: Tuba, Benguet | collected 2017-08-29 | reverse complement strand
AAACGCTCAAATGCCTGATCCATGTTCATCACGTTGCTGTAGATCAAGCGCAAACGGTCGTTCTTCTCACTCATTTTACAATCCTTTGGTGCCGTTTGAACGTAGTTCAGTACACGCGTAAAATTCGTGGAATCGTAGTATTTTGATTGTGGATTGCTCACAAAATAACCGATCATCGTTCCGCTTTTGATCACCATTCGTTCAAAGCCGATCTCCTGCGCCAACCAACGCAATTCGAAGGAACGGAACAATTCTTTCACCACACGTGGTAGAGGGCCAAAACGATCGATCAATTGTTGTTTATGCTGCTCCAGTTCTTCTGTCGTAGACAAGCCATCCAACTCCTGATAGATGCTCAAGCGCTCCGCAACGTTGTTCACGTAATCCTCCGGGATGCGCAACTCGAAGTCGGTTTCCAGCACACAATCTTTTACGAAGAAATGACCCATTGTTTCGGTATTGCGGTCTTCGTACAGATCCTTGAACTCTTCTTCCTTCAATTCGTCCATGGCCTCGTTCAGGATCTTCTGGTACATCTCGAAACCGATCTCGGAAATGAATCCACTTTGTTCTCCACCCAACAAGTTTCCTGCTCCGCGAATGTCCAGATCTTTCATAGCGATGTTGAATCCGGAACCCAGATCGGAGAATTGCACCAAGGCCTCCAAACGCTTGCGGGCTTCGGTAGTGATCATGCTAAATGGCGGCGCGATCAGGTAACAGAATCCTTTTTTGTTGGAACGTCCAACGCGACCGCGCAACTGGTGCAAATCGCTTAATCCAAAGTTATTGGCATCGTTGATCAAGATCGTATTCGCATTCGAAATGTCGATTCCCGATTCGATGATCGTTGTGGCCAACAACACATCGTATTCTCCCTGAATGAAGTCCATCATGATCTTCTCCAGCTGTTTTCCATCCATTTGACCGTGACCAATCGCCACGCGCACTCCCGGACACAAACGCGAGATCATTCCGGCCACTTCTCGAATGTTTGCCAAACGGTTGTGCACGAAATATACCTGTCCGCCTCGACTCACTTCATACGCTATCGCATCTCGGATCTGCTCCTCATTGAAGGTGATCACCTCGGTCAAAACCGGTTGACGGTTTGGCGGCGGCGTGTTGATGATACTCAGATCGCGTGCACCCATCAATGAGAACTGCAGCGTTCGCGGAATTGGAGTAGCTGTTAAGGTTAAGGTGTCGACGGTTGTTTTCAGGGTTTTCAATTTGTCTTTAACCGCTACTCCAAACTTCTGCTCCTCATCGATGATCATCAAACCCAAATCCTTGAACTTCACTTTTTCACTCACGATCTTGTGGGTTCCTACAAGAATGTCGATCTCGCCACTGGCCACTTTCTTCAAGGTTTCTGTAACTTCTTTCGCCGATTTGAAACGGTTGATGTAATCCACCTTGCACGGGAAGTTCTTCAAGCGTTCTTTGAAAGTGCGATAATGCTGGTGCGATAGGATCGTTGTTGGAACCAAAACCGCCACTTGTTTGCTATCTGTTACCGCTTTGAAAGCAGCGCGAATGGCTACTTCCGTTTTTCCAAAACCAACATCTCCACACACCAAACGATCCATCGGAGTGGATTTCTCCATGTCCTCTTTAACAGCTTGTGTGGCTTTCAACTGGTCTGGCGTATCTTCATACATGAAGGAAGCTTCCAATTCGTTTTGCAAGTACGTGTCGTGTGAAAACGCAAATCCCGGTTGACTTTTGCGTTTTGCATATAATTGGATCAAGTCGAAAGCCAATTCCTTGATCTTCTTCTTAGTCTTTTGTTTCAGTGTTGCCCAGGCTTGTGTTCCGAGTTTATTCATCTTCGGCGCCTGACCATCTTTGCCAGTAAACTTTGAAATGCGGTGCAGGGAGTGAATGCTTACATACAATACATCTCCATCTTTATACACCAAACGAATAGCCTCCTGAGGTTTTCCGTTCACGTCGATGGTTTGAAGTCCGGAGAATTGTCCCACACCGTGATCAATGTGTGTTACGTAGTCGCCTTTTTGCAAATTGTAGATCTCTTTCAGGGTCAACGCTTGTTTGGCCTGACGGAACCCTTCTTTCAATTTGAAACGGTGATAACGCTCGAAGATCTGGTGGTCGGTGTAGCACACCAATTTCAATTTCGGAACAATAAATCCTTCGTGAAGTGCCACATTGACCGGCTTGAAATCCACTTCTGCACCGATGTCCTCGAAGATCTGGTAAAGGCGTTCTATTTGTTTCGGTTGATTGGAAAAGATCAAATTCGTTGCTCCGGCCTGTTTTCGAGCGATGAGATCATCCTTCAGCAAATCGAAGTCCTTGTTGAAGGTGGGTTGATGCAGCGTTTCAAACTGAATGGTTTCAGATGCTTTGAAATGGTATTCCGGTCCGATCTCGATGATGTTGTGGCGAGCTACTTGTTCTTTCCAATCCGAAGGATGCATGTATAACTCCGAAGGCAAGCTATGCTTAATGGTATTTTGAGGCAATTGCTCGTGGATACGCACAGCTTTTTCGTAGTCTTTCTCAAGGGCATTCTTCACCAAATCGTTAGAGGCCAACCAGATCGTGGCTTGTTTTCCAATAAATTCCAAAAAGGTTCCTGTACCGGATAAAACAAGCTGGCGTTGCACATTCGGCACGATCGAAAAATGGATGTGGTTAGCAACAGAAAGTTGCGAAATCGGATCGAAGGTACGGATCGAATCCACCTCATCGCCAAAAAATTCCACGCGGAATGGTTCGTCATGCGAAAAGGAGAAAATATCAACGATCCCGCCTCGAATGGAAAATTGCCCCGGTTCGTACACGAAATCAACCCGATCAAATCCATACTCCAAAAGCAATTCGTTGAAGAAATCGATGGAATAGGTTTTTCCACGTTCAACGCGCATGGTGTTTTCGGACAATTTCTTTTGGGTAGGTACTCGCTCAAACAAGGCTTGTGGATACGTGATCACCCAGGTGTTTTTCCCGGAATTGATCTTCTCCAACACCTCAGCGCGAGCAACAACATTGGCATTATCCGTTTCTTCCAACTGATACGGCGTTCGGTAAGATGCGGGATAGAACAAAATATGCTTGTTTTCCGGATACACTTGTTCCAGGTCATTCAGGAAATAAGCTGCTGATTCTTTGTCCTCCAGGATGAACAGGTGATGTCCGGGAACTTGTTCGGCCACGCAAGATGCGGCCAATGATTTCGCTGACCCGATCAATCCCTTCCAATGGATGCGCATTTCGGCTTGTTGTAGTACGTTCGCTGTTTCGTCTAGTCCGTGGAGCTTTTTGAACTGTTGTAAGAAGTGACTTATTTCCATATTGTGTAAAAACCGTTAAGGGGCACCCATTGTTTGGGAGCCCCTAAGAGTATTACAAAAGTACTGTGAAAATTATTTCGCGCGATACACTAATCCCGCTCCAAGGGTTAAATTCTCCATTTCTTTCCCTCTGAAATAATTTGCGAGGTCAAAAGTTGAGATGTTAAACGTAAAGCGAGATTTTTTACTTCCAAAGGTTATCCCAAAAGGCACGTTAAACTGTCCAAAATTGTTGTTTATACCAGTTGTTAAACCAAATTTATTCAACTCTAATTCTAGTCCTAATGCAGCATATACGGTTTCCATACTCCCAACAACACTTTGAACGACCGGAGTTATTACATCTAAAGACACATAGAATGGTTTCGCGACCAAGTATTTGGCTCCAATTGCAAAAGTGGCCGGTGTAGCCGTGTAGAATTTACCTTTTTCCGTATAATTCGTTCCTGTCGAAATGAACAAATTAGACTGAGCCCATTGGTCATCAAAACTGACGTCAGGAGATGCTCCAAAAAAATAATCAAACACAAGTTTATCATCCTTTGAGTTATAATCTATCACCCCGTTTTCTTCTGAATATTTCCATCTGATACCCCCTAAATTTCTAACACTTGCTCCCAAAATCAACTTTTCATTTTTTATCAAACTCAAACCAAATGTCAAAGAAAGACCCTTGCCCGGACTTCGCTTTTTATTCGTGTTCTCAACTGTTACTTCGCTCGCATCACGCATGTAGAACTCGTTATCAATAGTTTTCCAGTCTTGATAGACACCTCCTTGAATGAAATTAATACTCGCTCCAATATACGTTTGCCATCCTGCAAAGAGTTCCTTGTAGGTATTACCCCATCCAAATGTGAAATTTCTTGTTTTCATGAATTGAAATAATGAACCATTTAATTGTTGGCCTACAGTAATTGGATTGTTTGAAAACGCATGCACAATTTGTGACAAAGTATCATTACTAACAGATGGATAGGTGTTTGGAATAACAGTACCATTAGCAAGAACAAGTGAATCAAAATATGGATTAACCTTGCCAAGTAACAACAAATTAGCGGCATTCTCACTCAATTGAATATTGCTGTAAACTTCATTACTTACCTGGACCGCAAAGGTTCCATGACCAGGACTAACATAGCTGGCCCCAAACAATACTCTATTAAAACTCAACGCAGACTTTTCTTGCAGTCGTTTACTCATGTCTGCACGTTCCTTCAAAGTAAAAACCGTATCATGTCTGAAATCCTTTGTGTTGTAACTCCACAAGATCTCACCTACCGTATTAAATGGTGTTTTAACAGTTAATTCATCGTTCATCAAGTCTGCGTCAACCACCTCATTCAAGATGTAATTCGCGTTCACCGGAGAATAATATGACCCAGAAACATCAAATATCTTAAAAGAAAATTGGTGTTTGTAGTAATTGTGTTGCCAACCCAGGTTGGATGGGTTACTAAGAAGTGCGGCGAAATCAATATTCGTTGTTATGGATGTTCCTAATCCAGCAGAATAACTGTTCGGAGGCATGTTTAACTGTCCAAAAGATTTAACAGTTATAAGCATCATTAATGAGGCGTAAATTTGTTTCATCTGTCTAGAATTTAGAATTTATAAAACACTCCAAACTGCAACCAAGACAAGGCATAACCTGCTTCCAAATGAACTCCAAAATTTCTTAGAAATTCATATTCCGCTCCTACAGTTAACTGAGCAACAAAGTATTGATTCTTCAGTTCTTTTTCTTGAAAAGCTCCGTTATACAAAGAATCTGAAACTCCAAAAGACCTAGAAAATCCCGCTCCTAATCCAATTGATCCGTAAATCTTGAAACTTTGCAATACCCTGCTTTCTGCGTCCTTGAAAGTTAGGTAGTAATTACCTTTAATTAAAAACTGGCTTTCTCTGGCCGAACCAATATATTTAATTGGATTATTTTGATCTATTGCTAAATCCCAAATTGTTGCTGAATAAGGGCGTTTTTGAAAGTTGTACTGTAAACCAAGGGAAAAGTTGTCTGTAATAAACCTTTGGGCTTCTATACCCCAAGGACCAAAGCCCTCCTTATCTCTTAACTGTTCACGAATACTAAACAGTGAATATGTAGTTGCTACCCGATAATTAACTAGTGTGTCTCGAAATATTGATTGGCTGTAGCTTGTCTTTGATAGACCGTGAAAAATCAATATTAAGCATAGAATTTTTCTCATGTTATAAATATTAGGTTTGTGATTTTAAACACTTTGTTTTCTTGTGAAACATGTAGTGATTTAGTATTTAATTGATTGTCCCAATATTAGTGCCATTGAATAATATATGACAGCCTAATTATGTGGATAACGGGTTTGATTGAGTCAATGTTACTTTTTGTTAAATAAATCGACCCTTAATGTTATCAAAAAATTCCTTCCGGGAGCAGAAATATTGGAAGCGAAAGTACGGTAATTGCGATCCAGAATGTTCTCGCATGATGCTTGTAATTGGATGTAGCGATTCAATCGGTATTGGACGCGAGCGGTGAATACGTGCCAAGATGGCATTCCATCCGGAGTAGCGAATTGTAGATTGTCTTCTCCGCTTGAGGAGTAGCTTTTCAAATACTTCCAGCCATTGAACTGCGAAACGATCGCGGCGCCAAACTTTCTCTTGGTGTAGGTAAGTTCAGCTTTTCCAAAAACCGGTGGAATATGGTCAAGCGGCTGTTCTCCTGTTTCTGTTTGCACGCGACCGTAGGTGTAATTGATGGTTCCAACAAATTGCCAGTGTTTTGAAAAAGCTACTTCCACTTTTCCCTCCACACCAAGAACAGTTCCTGAATTTGCGTTTTGAGAGGAGTAAACACGATTCATGTTTCCTTCGTATAAGATGGAATCTGATCCATTGAAGGAACTTGGAAGCACCGTTATGATATTGTCGATCCATGTAGCATAGGCCGTGCCGCACAGGCGCAAGCGATGATTCCAGCGATAACTAACCGTAAGATCCGTTGTATATGCGAATTCGGGACGTAAGAATTCATTTGGTAAAATCACTTTACCTGGAACCGTTTCAAACACCTTGGCCAGATCATCAATATTCGGCGAACGAAAGGCCGAACCACCATTGAGCGTAAACCTCCAAGATTCGCGGGGCATGAAGACAATTCCAATTTGTCCATTGATGGCGTTGTTCTGTTGCTTCACTTGATTAAAAGGAAAATCAAAAAAGCTCTTACTCATGAAATCTGCTTGTAGGTAGGTCCAGTTTAAACGAATACCGTCATTCAAAACCCATTGCTCATTGATTTCCCAGGCATGCGACAAATAAGCTGCAGCTTGAGCCGTCGAGGAGCCCCCATCGGGATAGCGGGTGTCTAAAGAGCTTACAACATGCGTCACAATATCTTCCGTAAACGCGGTTGAATTGACCAGGTTTATTCCAACATTTAGCCCGTAGCGCAATTCTTGTTTGTTAATTCGCTTTTCGGCATCCAATGTGATGTTGTATACCTGCACTTCTTCCATGCGGTGGTTCTTGACCGTATTCTGATAGCGGCGATCGATACGGCTTTCTTCGATCCACTGAGCTGATGCCTGTATTTGTAGCTTATCGTACCAAACACGTGCTGTGGCTTTATTCCATTTGTAGCTCACTAAGGATCTGAATTGTGGACCGTAATACCATTCCGCAAAGCGTGGCAATCCATTTTGTAGTTGAGTCAAGCGGTCGTAGCGCGGCACATCCGTACTGGTGGATAATTGAAGATTTATTAAGTGCTCACCTTTCTTCTTTCCTTGAAATTTCAGTTTTTGCAGCACATCGATCTGACTGTAGCCGGAGCCAACTTGCACATTTGGATCTGGATTAGTAACCATGGAATCTGCATCGTTGATGCGTTCCACGTACCACATGCGTTTACCAAAATCCGGATAGGCAGTTGACCGCACACTTCCTTGGCGTAAATCTGAAAGTTTGGAATAACTCACCGCCGTGAAACTTGCCCAAGACTTGCCGCTGATCTCGGCCGAAACGTGTCCTGTGAATCCATTAGCCGCCGAATGATAACGCATGAATCCACGGGCATGCACCGTTGTTCTTTCGGATGCACTGAACTTCGGGTCTTTCGTTACAAAGTGCATTACCCCACCCATGGCGTCCGAGCCATAAACGACCGTTCCGGGACCAAATACAAGTTCCGCTTTTTCCAAAATGGACGGGTCGATCGTAATTGAATTTTGTAGATGTCCGCCACGGTAGATCGCGTTGTTCATCGTTACTCCATCAATAACCAATAGCACCTTGTTGGCTTCAAACCCGCGAATGATCGGACTACCACCTCCTAACTGACTTTTTTGAACGGCAACCTGTCCGCTCATGGCCAACACATCAGCCGTACTTGTTTGATTCCACTGAGCTATATCTCGTGCACTGATCTGTTCGATCTTTCTGGAAACATCGCGTTTTTTTTCCTGAAAGCGACTGGAAGAAATCACGATTTCATTAAGTGAAAAAGCATTGGGATACAACACAAATTCGCCTGAACGTCGCAGCTCATCCGTCGTGGTAACGCATACTTGTCCGTCGGGTAAAAGCGCACTGAGTGTCCCGGAAATTTCTTTTGAAAGCACAAACCATCCATCCCCATCGGAAAAGGAGATCTTGGTGCCTTGGTGAAAGATTATCACACCCTCAACCGGCATTTTGGTCACTTCTTCCACGCAACGGAACTTCTCCTGTGCAGAAGTCAGTGCCGCAACCAGTATCAGTAAACTACTGCTTAACCACTTTTTCCAATCGTTCATAGCCGTTTTTGAGCACGCGAATCAGGTAAACTCCTTGCGTTTGTGCCGACAAATCTATGACTTGTTCATTGAACTCAGCGCTTGTTTTGAATGATTCGATCATTCTTCCTTGTAAATCCCACAATTCAACTGCATCCGGTTGTAAGCCCGCATTCCAACGAACAAGTGTTTTGTCTGTACTTGGATTCGGGTACACATTGATTCCCCAATTGGCTTGAAGGTCCGTAACCGCCACAAAGTTTCCATCCAGATTTACATTATCGATCCAAATATGATTTCCATTAGTTCCCAAGTTTTGGAAAGCGAATTGAACACAAGAGGACCCATTCAGGAAGCTTAGGTCAAGCCAAGTGTTGTCCCACACAATGGTTGGAGTGGTATTGTACCAGAACCAAACGTCATTCCCGGCAACAGAAAGATCGGCTCCACCTTTGATCCACAAACGCTGCCAGTTAGATCCATCCAAGGTATACACCAAGGCCAATGAATCGGTATAACTTCCATTGTTGTGGTAAGTGAAGTCGAAGGAAATTCCCGGATCGATGGCGTTTGTAAAATCCAAAGCCGGCAATGCCAATAAATGCGTTTGATTTGTTGCGTCTTCCCAATAATTTGGAAAGGAAGCAACTTTGTCGTTCGGATTATCTTCCGGCCAGTCTTGCTCCCAAGATTGTCCTTCACTATCCAACAATTTCCATCCTACCGGAGGAAAACTTCCTTCAAACCCTTCGGCAATATGCGGATTCGCAAAGTTGGAGGTAACCGTAATGAAATCTGTTAATACGATCGTATCTGCACCGAATGCATCTTCCACGATCAGCTGCACATCATACGTTCCCGGCGCATTGTAGGCAATCGTTGGATTCATTTGGGTAGAAGTGGCAGGACTTCCGCCTTCAAAACTCCAATTCCAGGTTGCTGAAGCGGTGCGTACTGTTGAATGATCCACAAAATGAACAGAATCCCCGTCACAATCTGAAGCCAAATTGATGGCTTGAATGTCTGCAGCCGCCATGGCCACCGGTGGTGCGTCTTCGTACAGATCACACTGATAAACGCCGCGTTGTGTTGCCGTACGGATCTTTCCCTCACCGTAAAACGGTTCCAAAAAGGCACAGGCAGTACTTGCCGGCAAATTGTTGTTGAACAAAACCCAATCCGTCATACTTGAGTTTTTGTAGTACACCGCGCGTTTTGTTCCCAAATACAAACCATCATTCGATCCGTAAGCATGCGCAATTGAAACTACGCGCTCATTCTGAATGCTTGCCGAAGAAATATTTGTCCAGGTAGCACCGCCGTCAAGCGATTGAAACACCTTGTTTCCCACTTGGGACCCCATTAAGATACACCAGATTTTGTTCGGGTCTTGCTCATCCACTTCGATGTATTTCGCGCGGTTTTGGTTGTTCCCAGTTTGTGCGCCAGTTGGTGTAACATCCGTCCAGGTAAGTCCGCGGTCGATACTTTTCTTGATCTTCGTAGCTGATCCGGATATTTTGTGCGTCACGTAAAGAATGTTCGGATCTGACCAAGCCACTTTTACCTGAATCACACTGATCCCACCGAAATCAAAAACTTCTGTAAAGCTCAATCCACCATTGTCTGTATAAAACAATTTGGCATCAACCGGTGAATAAAAGCAATTGTAATTTGTCGGCACAAAAGCATAGTTTCCGTATTCTCCATCGATGTACGAGGTGTTGCATTTCTTGGACCCATCAAAACTGCGACCACTTATTCTAGTCGCACGATCTGTAGAGAATTGGAAAGAACCATTGTCGTGGTAACCAATATTGTTGTCGCCAAAATTGACAAAACCACGGAAGTTGTCGCCGCCCAATTCTGCTAACCATCCGCCGGAATTTGGTGTGTTCAATCCACCGTGATAAATGTCGTTATATTTGATCAGCGTACCATTGTGATAGGTTCCTCCCACCATAATATCGCCACTTTTGAATCCGGCTTGAAAGCCCCAGAAATCCGTTCCTTGAATACCATGCATGCGCGGAACTAGCGTGTCTCCCTGATTGGAAGAATAGTAAACACCACCATCTGAACAAACCCACATGTCCACTCCACCTGCGTGTTGAAAGAACTTAATATCGTGCACGTCTGCGTGGTTATAGCGGTAAGCCGTATGCTGTCCGACCCACGTTACCCAGTGCGCATTTTGTTCCCAGTTTTGTCCGCCATCTTCCGTGCGCCATACATTGATCCCTGCGCCAAAAACGCGGCTTGCATCTGTTGGTGATATTCCGATACACAAATCGTAGTAGTATTGACCACCATTTTCGTCACCCAATTCGGCATAGCCCAACATGTTCGGGTCTTGTGCAGAAGCAGTTCCACCCGGACCGGTACCACAACAGGTAAACTGAAAAGATTCACCGGCATCCGTACTTTTATATACGCCGTACAAACCTTCGTCAACTCCAACCACACCGGCAGTCCAAATGTAGATGATATTCGGATCCGCCGCAGAAACGGCAATCTCGGTGCGCTTTTGTTCGTCACCAACAGCAGGAACCGGCCAACCATTGGTTTTAATTGTCCAGGTAAGACCATTGTCCAAAGACTTGAAAAATTCCGTTTGCTGACCGCTCAAGCGCACGGCATAAACGATCTGTGAATCGTTTGGCTTCAGTTCGATCTCCATGTGTTCGCCCGCCTGCACCAGATTCCAGTTGGTTCCATTATCTGTAGACCTGTAAAGACCCGTATTAGTTGCTGCCAACCACGTGTTTGGACCCAAATATTTCAAATCGCGGACCCATCTATTTGTCCCTTGGAATGCCAGCGTACCCGTTTTTACCCAGGTCAACCCGGCATCTTCCGAAATCCAGATTTGACCATTTTCCTCTCCAAAAAGGATTCGGGAACTATTAGACGGATCGATCGCAATGGAGTAAACAGAGTTGATCAACAAGTTTTGAGATAGTAAATTCCAGTTCAGTCCTTTGTCTGTGGTTTTCCAAATCCCTGCCGTTGCTGTTCCAGCATAAACGATCTGCGGATTGTTTGGATCTTGTTCTACGGTGTAGACATGCGCCGATCCCGGAGATTGAACCTGGAATTCCATGGCTTGTTCGTGATCGTACTCCCACGGGCCCATTTCCTCCCACTGTGAATTCGATGCTTTGGATTGCTCCAAAGCGGTTTTTTGATCCAAATATGCTTGTTCTTCCGCCGCCTGTTTGATGCTTTTATCGATATAACCGTTGGCATCTACATAACTCCAATTCTCCTTCATGAGGCGTTTGAAGTATTGCGTGTGCTTGTTTTTTACGAATGGGTGCGTTTGATAATACGTATGGTATAATTCGCGCAGTTCGAACAAATTTGGATTTGGTTCATAGAGTTTTTCAACCCACAATGGGTCAGAAACAGAAACCTTATACGTTTGTTGGTTTTCTTGAGCAAATCCTGCCCAAGAGAAGGTTAGCGCACTGCAAATAACTACCCATTTCATATGCTTCAATTTTTCAGAAAAACGAAGCTAACAGAAATAAAGGAGTTGGGAAAGCTAAAATTTAGTAACTCTTGGAATCTAAGTTGGTCTTAACGGGCATTTTCCAAAGCACGTGCTTGAACCAAGCAATCAAGCGCTTTTTCCATCATCTGCTTCGATCCAACGAAGAATCCACAACGCTGGTGCAATTGTGTTGGCTCCACTTCCAGAATGCGGTCTAAGCCATCTGTTGCCAATCCTCCTGCTTGTTCAGCGATCATTGCCAAGGGATTGCATTCGTACAATAAACGCAACTTTCCTTTTGGACTTTGATTGGTGCGTGGATAGATATAAATTCCTCCTTTGATCAAGCTGCGGTGAAAATCTGCAACCAGTGATCCGATGTAACGACCAGAATACGGTTTGCCATCTGCTTGAACTTCCTGACAAAAACGCACATAATCACGGATTCCTTGTTCGCACTCGTGGATGTTCCCTTCATTCATGGCATAAATACGGCCCGTTTCCGGCATTTTCATATTTGGATGTGAAAGGCAGAATTCACCGATCGAAGGATCTAGTGTAAAACCATTCACGCCATGACCTGTGGTATACACCAACATGGTAGATGAACCGTAAAGAACGTATCCGGCAGCAATCTGTTCCGTGCCTTTTTGCAACATATCGTCCAAAGTTGCCAGAGTTCCTTTCGGGGATTTGCGTTTGAAAATGGAAAAAATCGTTCCGATCGAAACATTTACATCGATGTTCGAAGAACCGTCTAATGGATCGAATAAAACCACATACTTTCCGTTCATAGCACGCTCACCTGTAAATGCAACGAAGTCATCATTTTCTTCAGAAGCAATTCCACAGATCTCACCGCTGGATTCAAACACTTTGATGAACTGATTGTCGGCTACGACATCCAATTTCTGTTGTTCTTCACCCTGCACATTCACTTCACCTTGAGCTCCCAAAATGTGGTCAACCAACCCGGCGCGACGCACATCGCGAGAAACGATCTTTGAAGCGATAGAAATGTCATTCAAAATACGCGACAATTCACCGGATGACCCCGGAAATTCCGCTTGACGTTCCATGATAAAATCGCTCAGTGTGGTGATATGTGACATATGCTGTGTTTTTTGCAAAGATAGGGAAAAGTCAAACGTCATGGACGCCTTGCTTTCAATACCGTGCATGCCAAACCTGCGAGAATACTATCTTTGCACCATGCTGCAAACATTTCGGTATCATATCCTTATGCACCTCATCATTTTTATGTGGGGGTTTACCGGAATTTTGGGAAAATTGATCCACTTACCAAGTTTACAGTTGGTTTGGTACCGCATCCTGATCGCGGGTGTTTCCATGTTGATCGGACTGTACTTTTTGGGATTGCCCATGCGCATCCCTTCGAAAAAACGCATGTGGCAAGTCTTTGGAGTTGGTATACTGGTTGCGACGCATTGGTTGACCTTTTACGAATCGATCCAATTATCAACGGCTTCTTTAGGGATCTTGTGTTTATCCACAGCTACTTTGCACGTAACCTGGCTGGAGCCGATCATTTTCAAAAAGCGTTTTTCCTTTCTTGAATTCACCTTTGGTTTGTTGGTGATCGGCGGGATCTATTTTGTGTCTTCCGATTTCAACCCGAAGCAATATACTGCTTTGGCCTTGGGCCTATTCTCTGCGTTGTGCGCTGCCTTGTTTTCGGTATTCAACGCCAAAATTGCCGAAGACACGCCGGCACCCGCCATTACTTTTCATGAAATGATCATTGGGTTTGTGGTGCTGACAATTGCTTTGGCGGTTCGCGGAGAATTGAATCAGGAAGACCTTTCCATGACTTGGAGTGATTTCTGGTGGCTGTTATTTTTAGGGATCATTTGTACGTCATTTGCCTTTATTGCCACGATTGAAGTCATGAAAAAGCTGGGGGCATTCACCGTTTCTCTCAGTATCAATCTGGAGCCGGTTTACACGATTTTGTTGGCTATTCCGATTTTGAACGAGCATGAATTGTTAAACTCCAATTTTTACATTGGCGCGGCATTGATCATTTTGGTTGTTGTAGCCAATGGTGTGGTGAAGGGGCTCATGAAGCGCAACAGCAACAAGGTCGAGAAGTCCAGTTAAACCTCACCAATAAACAGTTTCCAATCATTGGCCTGATGCTGGGTCATCACCCGTGGAAACTTCTGTTGAGAACCAAACTTTCCTCTCGTTTCCATGAACTCATAGAATTTAGAGATCGGCAAAAAGTGTGCTTCCGGATCGCGAAGGGTATTGTATTTTCTGCAGGAGGCATAATCGTCGTTTAAAGCACACAACTCTTCGTCTATCGAATGCATAATCTCTTGAGAAGCAACTCCATCCGCAACTCCAAAGTACCAACAATGTTTTTGGTTTACCTCATCCACACAAATACAAAATTCAGGAATTGAAACACCAGTTCTCGCAGCTGTTTGTCTGATTGCATTGTTGATATTGTCCAACGACAAATGTTCACCAGTTAAACTTAAATACTGCTTAATCCTTCCAGAAATGATAATCTCATAATTCGCAGCATCGGTAAATTGCACCAGATCGCCTATGATATAGCGCCACAATCCTGCGTTTGTTGAAATCACCAAGGCATAATCCACACCTTCTTTCACTTCATCCAAGGTATAGGCCCTGGCATGTGGTAAAACAGATCCGTGTACATCGAAATTGTCGGAATTGAACGGGATGAATTCAAAAAAGATCCCGGATTTAGTAAGGAGTTGCATTCCTTTACTTTCGGGGTTGTTTTGAAAGGCCATGTAACCCTCAGACGCCAAATAGGTGTTGAGTAAATGAACTTTCTTCCCGCAAATTTTCTCAAAACGATCCAAATACGGCTCGATGTACACACCGCCCCAAACATAGAGTTCAAAATGCGGCCATAGTTCGTGAATGTGTTTCAATTGGTAGCGCTCCACGATTCGCTCCAGCAGCATAACGCACCAAGTTGGGCTACCCGCCACGGTTGCAATATCCCAATTTGGAGCCATTTCCACCATTTTATCCAGTTTTTTCGACCAATCTTTTATAGCCGCAGTCTTTGGATCAGGCTTGGTTAAGGGCTGCAAAACTACTGAGGTATGTTTTTTCAGAATCCCCGATAAATCTCCTTCGAAACGCGGTCCAACCTTTTCGGGTTGACTAGAACCTCCAACAACTAAAAATGATTTTTGATAGAATTCGTCGCTCAAATCAAAACGAGAAGTAGAAGCAAATTGTTTGATCGAGTTCTTTTGGAACGAGCGGATCATTTGTTTCGTGATCGGAATTCTTTTGGACGGCGATCCGGTGGTTCCGGAAGACAATGCATAATACTTGATCTTTCCGGGCCAGATCACATTTGGAGCTCCATCCATTGCACGATGAATCCAATGTCGGTACATGGAGTCGTAATCCGAAAATGGTACATGTTTCTGAAAGGCGCGGATAAAATCTTCAGATTCCAAACAATGGTCAAAACGGTAATAGATACCAAACTCAGTCTTTGCAGCCGTTTTGATAAGTTTATGAAGTGTTTTTACCTGACCTTTGAAGGTGGGTTTTTTTCCGGCACTGCGTTTTGTCCCTAATTCAGATGTTTTTTTGACAATTTTTCCAATTACGGCCATACTACTAACAGATTCGATAACAAATGTCACAAAAATTGAAGAGTTATTGATTTATTAACGTTGATTTTTTAATATTAACCTCATTTTGAGCACTTAATTTTTGGCATTATCATTAATTTTGCCTCACTATTTAGAACCCCAATACACACTCCTTATGGAAAAGAAAACGATCATTGTTCCCCATGATTTCACATCGGTTGCTGACAACGCCCTGGCTCATGCCATTAATACGGCCAAAGCTACTGGTGCAGAGATTTATCTATTGCACGTTGTTGCGAAAGAAAAATCCATTTCAGAAGCTCAAGAAAAATTAAAAGCAATCATTGATGCTTTAAAAACTGACATCGCTATAACACCGGTAGTTCGTGTGGGAAATATCTTTGATGATATTGGTGACTATGCTTCAGAAGCGAAAGCTGATCTAATCTTTATGGGTACGCATGGTGCTCATGGTTGGCAGCACATTACAGGTAGTCACGCATTGAAAGTGATCACGCATTCTACAGTTCCGTTTATCGTTGTTCAGGAAAAAGGCATTAAAGAAACCGGTTACGATGATATCGTTGTTCCTTTGGATCTAAATAAAGAAACCAAGCAAAAGTTGGCTTATGTTGCTAATATTGCTACCTATTTCAAGTCGCGTGTGCATTTAATCACACCGGATGAAACAGATGAGTTCTTGCGTCATCAAGTTAAAGCAAACATTCAGTTTGCAGTGAAGTTCTTCCACGAGCGAGGTATTGAAGTAACCACTAAAGTTGCTCCAAACAGTGGTTTCGATAAGGAGGTTGTAAAACACGCTGTTAGTTTGGATGCGGATTTGATCGCGATCATGAACCTGAACCGCAACAACATGTTGGGTGTGATCACTGCTTCACACGAACAGTACATTCTTACTAACGACGCACAAATTCCTACTTTGATCGTGAATCCGGTTGAAGGTAAATACGGAAGTAGCGTATTGTTCAGTTAATAATTAGCTTACAAAATAAAAAAAGCGGGACCCTTTTGGATCCCGCTTTTTTTATTTCCGTATAAATCTGTAAGTATACCCGTCTATAACATCCTCCACCAATTCTAGCGTGTCATTTTTGTGTTTGACGATCATGCGCGTGGGATAATTCTCCAGAGTTAACATCATTACGCGTTGATTCAAAACAACGGAGGTATCCATCTTAGAATGATATCCACCGTTATGGATCAGGGTGTCGTTCTTTGTCCAGTCGTAGGTATCGTCAGTGTCAAACTGAAGGGTCATCCGATCCGAACTGGTAGCCGTATCTTCATAAATGCCTCCAATTCCCCCGGTTTTTTGCCACCACTTCCAAGATCCTTCAAACGAAGAAGTTGGTTCTATTTCTACTCCCTCTTTCACACATGCTGAGAGTAACAAAATTCCGAACGTAATTTGTAAAAAGCCTTTCATAACAATTAAGATATGCGCTGCAATTTACAATTATTCATCGACAAAAATGAATTGTTCCCATTCTTGAGCCCATCCATTTTGTTCGGTATAAACCTTTACAAGATAAACCCCTTTTTCTTTCGGTAGGAAGGTCTTCCAATACTGAGTACCTTTTTTGAACTTCTTCGTTTTTTGATGAAATACCTTTCCGGAATGATCAGTAAATGTTACTGTTACCGGCGCGTCTTCTTGTAGGTCAAAAAACACCATGTATCGGTTCTTCTTTCCGTGCTTCAAAAATTCAACATTCAAAGGATTCGAAGCATAGGTGTTTAAACGGCCTTTGGTTTTGGCTTTGACCAATCGTACGCGATAAACAGTTGGAACCGCTTTGCTTTCCATTCCTTCATTGATCCAGAAAACGTTGCGTGCATTCGGAACTATTCCCCCAACCAAGTAGCCCAAATCCAATGATTCCGGATTTGTTGTATCCCAGCGATAGATTGCCCCATCCCAAGAAGCGCCTTTGTTTGGAATAAAAGCTGAACCAGCACCCAGCAAAGTGGGCATTGTTCCCTCCAAAAGCCATTCTTCCATTTTTCCATCAGGTAAGATCGACAAACGCGTTACGGTTGAGACAAAGGGGACGTTATCATCTTGTAAAGGAATTCCAAGCGTATCATAATATTGGGCTATTCCTCCCATCATGAACAAATGTGTTGTCTTCGATGTGGGATCATAAACTACCAGTTCTGGACACTCATAATGGTTGTAGAATTGTCTGAAATTAGCTTGCAAGCGAACAGAACCGTCGGCTGAAATTCTGGTAGTCGTTTGAAACGGAAGGTCGAAATCTTGCTGAAAAACTCCGGATAGTGCCAATAACTCGTATGAACCCGCCGGTGTAGGAACTTTCACCAAATTATAATCTCGCTTGTGTAAAAGCTCCACATTTCGCGTTGCATTTTGGAAATTTGGCTTGCCCTGATCCATGGTGAACATACGCACTTCATTCGCGTATTCCTGCACAAATGACGGGCCGTTTCGCGGATTGTAACGACCATCAAAGCGATGTCCTCCAACAAGATACCACGTGTTGTTTATATGATTCAACTGACCTCCGCACACTGCAAATTTGTCGTTCTCAAATCGTTGAAACAAAGCATTGGACAACTGGTTTTTCTTCACAGCCGCAATTACTTCAGAAACTGAAAAATAGAGCGCAGTAGTAAATGTGGCATGATCATCCGCCAAAGTGCGAATACCGTAGCCTCCAATCAACATCAAACTGTCATTAACCTGAAAGAAACAATGATTGGTAGCCTTTAGCTGCTCACTTAAATCCAAGTCTAATCCGCTTCCAGTAACCTTTGTCTTCCACACTTGCTTGGTAGAAATGTTTATGACGATCAACAGATCATTATGTCCTGCAGCATCAAAACTTGCGTTTGGCATGCGCTGATGCAAACCATCCAATCGCCCTCCAAGTACCAGGATCTCGTCGCCTGATCGCGCGTAAGAAAACGATTGTACACCTACCATTTCTGGTATTGAAACGGGTTCAAAAGAAAGGGTGTATTGTTCCGGGCCTTGGGCAAAAACCGAGGTGCTGCAAAGTAGACACCACAACCATAGCTTTTTCATAGCGCGAAGTTAGTTCGTTTTCGTAGAAGAAACTATGACGAGGGTCATTAATCGGCGTATTCGTTGCGCTCCAAACGGGCTTTCACCTCTTCTAGATTTTGCATTTTTTTAGCCTGTCTACTCGCAATGGCAGTAGGAGTAAAATAGGCATGCATATTCAAGAAGGCGACTTGCATTTCATCCCACTGGCGATCGCTGTTGATCTTACCGTGTTCGCGTAATTCGCGGCGCAACTTGTCGGCAATCTCATGGAAATCATCTCTTCCAAGGTAGTCGAGGTCAGCATCGCAAATAATCTCCTCCAGTTTATTTTTTGGTTTGTGTGGAATCTGTGTAACGAAGATCAGTTCTTTTATCTGTGCTATATGCTGCTCTGAGTAGCCATATTTCGGCAAGATCTCTTCAGCCATTCTCGCACCAATCGGTTCGTTCTTTTCATAGCTTTCCACAAATCCGGCATCGTGATATGTTGCTGCCGATTTGAGTAAGAAGAGACCTTCATCTGTCACACCCTCTAACAAGGCATATCGTTCAACGGCACGAACCACGTCTTTGGTGTGCGCAATACTATGATAATGCAGCTTCGGTGAAAGCCCTTTCTCCAGAACTTTGATAATATGGCGTTCTGCTTTGTAGTAATTGATACTTGAATACAAATGCAGGTTTACGATTTGTTGGAAGCGCTCATTTGGTATCAATCCTTCCCCATTAATCGAAAGTTCTGGTTTGATACGCTCAACCGTAAACATATCTATCAGTCCTTTACTTTTCGATTGTACTTTACCGCGGAAAGTGCATTCGAAATAAGGCTCAATGAGTTTGAAAGTCGCTCCGGAAATGGTTACACGACCTGGTTCACCCATCATTTCCATGCGTTGGGCCTGATTTACCGTTGCGCCCCAAATATCGTAAGCGAGACGTTCGGAACCAATTACACCCGCCGTTACTTCACCCGTATTAATTCCCAAACGCAATTCCCAATATTCTGTTCCATTAGCGATTGCATCGTGTTTCAACTTATGCATGAAATCCTGAATCTGCAACGCGGCAAGAACTGCATCGATCGGGTTCGTGTTGTTTCGCACTGGTACACCACCTGCACACATATATGCGTCACCAATCGTTTTGATCTTTTCCAGGTTATTCCGTACGATGATCTCATCGAATTTGCGGAAATAAACATCCAATCGGTTTACCAATTCCGTTGGCTTTAAGCCTTCCGCAATCTTTGTAAAACCTACAAAATCCGTAAACAATACCGAAACCGTTTTATATGCTCGTGCACTGGCTCTACCTTTCGTTTTTAATTCTTCGGCCGTGGATTCCGGTATGACATTTCGCAAGACGTTCTCGGTTTTGTCTTTTTCAATTTGCAACAGACGTTTTTGCTCTTCTACTTTATTCTTTTCTTCTTCAATGATGCGTTTTTGCATCTCGATCTTTTCATTTTGGGCCCTAATTTCCTTTGTGCGTTCCACGATCTTCATTTCCAAACGCACCTGTTCTCTTCGTGCTTGATCCACGCGTTTGCGAATAATGAAGATGACTGAGAAGAAAATGAAGAATGCCAATAACACAAAGAACCACCAACGCATCCAAAATGGCGCAGCAATTTCAATATCCAATACGGCAGGCACCTTACTCCATTCACCACCAACTTTCCGAGCATATACCTGAAGCGTATAGTGTCCGGGCTGAAGCGCATTAAAACGAATCTCATTCGAGTTACCTAGCTGTACCTCATCCTGATCTGATCCCAATAAGCGGTACTTGTATTCGATCAATTCCGGATTCATCAGTTCTGAAGAAACAAAACGAATGGAAAAGCTTCGTCTGTTATAAGGAAGCATCAATTCACGAACTTCAGAAAATGCCGTTTTAAAGGGAGCGTCTTTTTCGCCCGGGATCAACCACTTATCGTCAAAACGAAACTTTAAAAAGGCTACATCAACGGTGTTTTGCTTCACTGCCAATTTATTCGGATTGAAGAAGTTGTAGCCCGCAATTCCACCAAAGTACAATTCTCCCGTTTTAGAGGCCATGTAAGCACCTGTGTTGAATTCGTTACTCATCAACCCGTTCATTTCAGTGAAGTTCTCACACTTAAAGTTGGTTTGAGAGAACCGACACAAACCTTTGTTGGTACTTAACCAAAGATTTCCGCCATGATCAGCTTCGATGCCGTAAATGAAGTTGTTTGGTAGCCCGTTCTTTCGTTTAAACTGTTTCAAGTCGCCGGTTACCAAGTTCAGACAAAGCATTCCAGAACCGGAAGTACCGATCCACAATTCATCGCGTGTTTCTTGAAACAAACACGAAATGTAATCTTTCGAAAGGGCTAGGATCTTGTTGTTCCATTTATGAGGGACGATCAGGGGATCGCCCTTTTTATCATTCAAATAATACAAGCCTCCGGCACTTGTTGCGAAATACATGGTGCCATCAAGACCTTTATAGGCAACACGACATATTCCCGGAGAAATGGACTTGCTTGGTTTTTTAGGATCGGCTACAAATGGTACAACTACATTTGTCTTGATGTCGTACAATAGCACCCCACTTTTTGTTGCCAAAAAGAACTTATCTCCTTTGTAGTGTGCAATACGATAAACACGTGTAAAAGCTCCCGGGTTATCGATTTTCTTCAACTGGATCTTCTTGATCTTGTACATCGGACCGAAGAATTCCAACAAGTAAGTTCCGTCTGTACATCCAACCAACAATTGGTGATCATTCACATAACAGATCGAAAGGATAGTCGTCTCGTTTTTTCCGGAACCTTTCGCGATGTAATATTGTTCAAACTCTCCTGTTTCACGATTTAAGTGTGATACCGCAAAGTCCGATGCTACAAACAAGGATTTCGCTTTAGGGTCTTCTGCGAAACCCCATACACTAGGCGACGGAATTCCTTGCTTTAAATTTCCGGATGGTCCCACTCCCAAAAACCCGCGGTTTTCCGGATCGAAACAACTCAACCCGCGTTGAGAAGCGACCCAAATCACTCCGTTCTTGTCCCACATGAGTTTGTTCAACTCATCATACAACAAGGCGTTCTTTTGAAAAATATCTTGGTGGCTTTGAATGATATTGTATACACCATTTTCCTTGCGAATCGTTAACAACCCCTTGTTTTGTGTTGCTACAAACATTTCGTTGTGCGAATTGATCAGCACATCAGAAATTTCGAAAATGCCGAAGTTCTTTTCAATTTGCGTCAAGAATGGTAGTAGGTTTCCGCTGGCATCATCCAGAAGGAATAACCCTTTGTTACTTGCCATCAAATGCACTCCGTCAGAAAAGACCTCTACATCATTGACCATCCAAGTTTCTGCATCCAGATTCTTTGGAAAAAGCTGATTGGATTTACCTGTTTGAAGATTAATCCTTACCACCCCTTTATCCTCTGTAGAAACCAATAAGTAGTTTTTCGAAAGAATGGATAAATATTGAATGCGCTTTGAAGGCACTTTTAGCGCCAGGGGGACGATCTTTTGTTCCGACGCTTTGAATAGCATGAGTCCTTCCGTAGAGGTCCCCAAATAGATGTCTCCATTTGGAGCAAGCGCCATGCTTTCAATAGACAAGGTTTTTCCCTTGCGGAGATGAAAGGTTTTAAAGGTTTCTTTTTTTGCTGAATAACAAGTGAGCCCGTTTGCTGTACCAAACCACAGGTCTCCGTTTTGGTCTTTAAGTGAGGTGTAAACATATTCACTTTCCAGGCCTGGGGTATCATCTGATGTAAAAACTTGAAATTGCTGTCCGTCAAAACGATTCAATCCATCTTGTGTACCCAGCCACAAAGTACCGACATCGTCTTGCAATACGGTTAGTACACAACTTTGGGAAAGTCCGTTGCTGATATTGAAATTACGGAAGCGGTAGGACAATTGACCTAAGGCCGATTGACTGATCGCTATGATAACCAAAAATGTGAGTAATTGCTTCAGCATGAACAAGTAGAGACAACCAATCTACGTATTTTTTTGCAGAATGGTTCAGCTAAATAAAAAACAAACCGAACCTTACTCTCCTGTCATAGTGGCTGCTGCTTGAGCTGCCGTTGTCTCTAAATCGCGATCGAACAGATAAAGACCCCCTTTATCTCCACCAATTAAGCGCAATTTATCCAAGATTCCGCGAGCCAAAGCTTCTTCTTCCAATTGCTCGGAAACGTACCACTGCATAAAGTTGTGCGTAGAATAATCTTTTTCTTGCAAACATACATCTACCACATTGTTAATGCTCTGTGTCACACCTAATTCGTGTTCTAATAACAGTTCAAAAACTTTCTCAATAGAATCAAATTGAACAGGTGGTTGTGGAACTGCTGGTACGATAGCAACTCCTCCGCGTTCATTTACGAATTTGATCAGCTTAAGCATGTGAAAACGCTCTTCATCCGAATGCTGGTACATAAATTTAGCGGTCCCGTTCAAGCCATTATTCTCAGCCCAAGAAGCCATGGCTAAATAAAATTGAGAGGAAGATGATTCTTTCTCAATTTGTTCATTCAATGCAGTTTCAATGCGTTTGTTCATCATAGTTGTAAAATTTACTGAGCCTATTGGAATCAAAGGTACGAACTTTTGTAGAGCTCTGGTAATCTGTGAACAGTCTTTTTCAATTCATCACGCGGATTCAATTTTAAAGGCCGAACAATTATCTTTGGCCGTTAGAAAGATGCGGTTTCTCACACTTACATATTTCTTGCTGTTCACGGCACTTCGCGGCATAGCCCAATATCCGGGCTACTTCCTTTACGATGACGAAAATGGGGTTCCTAGTAATGAGATCTACAGTCTTGTTCAAGACAAACAGGGCTTTATCTGGTTTGGCTGCGATGCAGGTTTGTACAAGTTTGATGGTGTTCAATACCTGCCTTTTAAATGTCCGTCGCAACTTTCAAAGGCAATAACGGGTCTAACATTTAGTACATCAGGAAAACTGTATTGTTATAATTTTCAATCACAACTGTTTCTTTTAGAGAATGGTATGTTGAAGAAGTTACCCATAAAACTTCAGCGGATCTCCAAAATTACGGCAGATGATCAACACCATGTTTACATTCAGCACGAAACGGGTTTGGCTGTCTATTCCGAAAAAACAAAGAAATGGCGGCATATCCATCAGTATGGTACGGCAACAGCGGGTGTTTTCGATGGAAAAAAAACCGTCTCTTTGTTAACTCAAAAAGGCGTGTTACACTGTAAAAACACATCATTGAACCTTACCCCTTCCTCATTGTTTGAACAGACCGGCTTTTACATGATGACGCGCTTTCAAGGACATCATGTGATCTTATCTGCTTATCAAAACTTATTGTTGTCAGAAAAAAATGGAAAAGTAAAGCCTTGGGAAGTCCCGGTGTTGAAAAAACTACTGTTTAACCGAAAGCCCACTAATATCAAGGTCTTGTCAGACGGTAGGCTATGGATTTGCACCTACAATGGTTTAATCGTTTATTCACCGAAAAACAAAACTGCGCGCTTGCTTTATCCTGACCTTTCCTTTTCCGATTGTTTGATCGACCGCGAAGGAAACTATTGGTTCTCTACCTTACAAACCGGAATGTTACGAATTCCAAACCTGAATTATTTGTTGTGGAATAAAACGACTGAAAATACCGATCTGAAAAAGATCACGCATCTGGACACAGATGGCGAACATGTTTACTACAGCACCGGTACGGGTGGAGTCGGTTATATCAATTGTTCCACAGAGGTCCTGACCTCATTCTCCACCGGACACCAATCCGACATCCAGAGTTTTGATTACATCGCGCAGGAAAGACGATTATATTTTAATATAAACAAGCACTTATATTACCTGAGCAATGATCATATAAAGGAAGCAAAAAACGATATCAGCTCCCTAAAAATGCTATACACCTTTGACGACCAAACCTTTATTCTGAGCTCCTTTGGAACCTACTTACCAACACATTCAGACACCTTAAAGCTAGACGCATCCTGGTCACGTGAAATAACTTCTGGTTTTGAGGGGGATGATGTTTGGATTGCGACAAACAATGGGTTGATGCAGTTTAAAAAACGCGCGAATAACTGGCTGAAAAAAGTTCATTTGTGTCGAGGTTTGCAGGTTCTGTCCGTTGTAAAGGATCCTTTTGAGAGAAAAATATTCGCACTCTGTTTCAATGGTGTTATTGTAGAGGTAGACGCTGAAGGGAAGCATGCCTTTCTGGCCAAACTGCCTTCCTATGTTCAGGGAAATAAGTTACTTTTCTATAGAAAAACGATTTACGTCGCTTCAAACCGAGGGCTTTGGATCTTTAATTTAACTAGCCAAAAATGGTCGCAAATTTCCTCCTTGTACGGGCTGGCGTCAGAAAATATATTGGACTTATTGGTTTGCGGTCGTTCTTTATGGCTGGCAACCGGAAAGGGGATTCAAAGAATTCCGATAGTACAGAACAAAAAACCTGTTAGAAGTTTGATCTATTTGGAAGAATCAACGAAGCCAATCTCACTGGATCATGACGGTTCGTTGCGTCTACACCCTGCTGTTTCAGCCTATAGCAGCAATGGCAAACATCAGTATGCTTACCGTTTAAAAAAGGAGGATTCACAGTGGACCTTCTTACCAGGATCCACCAAAGAGATCTTCATTCAAAACTTCCCTGATGGACGTTATGATCTTGAATTGAAAGCGATCGACGCATACGGATATGATTCACAAAACATCATTGCAATCCCCTTGATCATACATCCTCCATTTTGGCAAAGTTGGTGGTTCATTGCACTGGTCTTTATGTGCGGGACAATGATTGTTTTCCTGATCGTGCGATACATCATTAACGGTATTCGGAAAAAAGAAGCACAAAAAACCCTTCTGGCAAATTCACAATTAAAAGCCATTCGGGCACAGATGAATCCGCACTTCATGTACAACACCCTGAACTCGATACAGGATTTGATCTTGCACAATGACATAAAGAACAGCAACTATTACTTGTCAAAATTCAGCCAATTGATGCGCCAGATCCTATCCTTCTCAGAACAGGAAAAGATATTGATCTCGGAGGAAGTTGATATGCTAACAAATTACCTAGAACTCGAAAAGTTGCGATTTGGTGCTGATTTCTCGTTTCGAGTTACTTGCGAAGAGCAGATCGACCAGGATCGGGTGTACATTCCCAGCTTGATCCTACAGCCTTTTGTAGAAAACGCCATTAAGCATGGCCTTTTGCACAAAAAAGGAAACAAGGAACTACTCGTTGCGTTTCATGCCAATTCTAAAGATGAGATCTTGATCAAAATTTCGGATAACGGCATAGGAAGAGTGCTTTCTGCTGCGATCAATGAACGACGTAAATTGACCCATCGGTCATTTTCCACAAACGCAATTAAGAAACGTATTGAAATATTGAATGAATCCGGAGAATTCAACATTGAAGTACAGATCAGTGATGGAGATAATCAAGCTGATGATTGCGGAACAATTGTACAACTTCGCATTCAATATCTTCGTTCATGAACTGAAATGCAGGACTTATGAAATAGTCAATGCCTAATCTCCTACTTATTTGCACCTTCGTAAGATAAAAGTTCAAACTTTTTTGAAACTACCACTATTCACTTAATGCTCTCCCCTTGCGGGAGGGCTTTTTTATTTCAATGTATATATCTTTGACGCCATGAGTAAACTGAAAGCCATATTGATCGACGACGAACAACGGGCAATAAGTTCACTAACTCTCCTACTACAGCAATACTGTCCGGAAGTTGAAATAATTGACTCGGCAAACAATATTCCGGAAGGAGTGATCGCAATCAATAAGGGGAATCCAGATGTGGTTTTTCTTGATATCGACATGCCGGAATATTCCGGTTTCGAGATCATGCATTTTTTTCAGGAAATAAAGTTCGAGATCATTTTTGTAACGGCCTACAATGAATATGCGCTTCGGGCTTTTGAAGTTTCGGCGCTTGATTACATCTTGAAGCCGGTTGACATTGATAAGCTAAAGAGTGCTGTACAGAAAGCACTTGACAGAAAGGGACAATTGGCCATTCAAGAACGCCTGACTGTATTGAAAGAAAGTTTGCAAAATCAGCAATTTTCAAAGATCGCTTTACCAATGTCGGATGGGGTCGTGTTCATTCAAACCACAGAGATTGCTTTTTTAGAGGCAGATGGGGCCTACACGCGCGTTTGGCTCACTGACGGATCGAAAATTTTAGTGAGTAAAAAACTGCGGTTCTTCGAGGAGGTCCTGGCCAATAAACCCAACTTCTTTCGTTCACATCGATCTTATATGATCAATGTGAACTATATCAAGAAATACTCAAAGTCTGATAGTGTAATCGTGTTGGAAAACGACCAAGTTATTGCTATCTCTCGCGAACGCAAGCAAGAATTCGAGTCTTCTCTGAAAGAAAATGGCCTGCGCGTAGGCTAGATCGCGCTTCATGAATTCGATTCAACCATTGGTGAAAAAACACGTGTTCGAGAGGAACTGTCCCCTCTATTTTTGAGCCCGAATCAAATCACAATTAATAACACATGAAATCACTATTCACTGCGGCTGTTCTAGTTTGTACAGCGCTGCACGTTAACAGTCAAACCGTTGGTGACCTTGTTGGCGGAATCAAAGGAAAAAAGAAAACAGAAGAAAGTAGTTCCGCTACACCGGTAGTAAACGTTGATCCGGGAGCCAATCAATTTGACATGATTGAAGCGTTTCTCTCCAATAAAGGCAAACTTTATCAAGCTGTTGAAAATGGTGCTAGTTACCGTTATGCGGGAGAAAAGTTGGATTACATTATTCGAGATATCAAACGCAACGAGAAGAACCAGGTTATCAGTTTTTCTTCCAGTATCGGTGTAGATTCTGAATTTAAAATTGAGGAAGGTGAATGGCCAAGATATTTTAGAGGAAAAAATGGGGGTGCTTTTTACTTCAACGCAAATTACGCGATTTACAGCAATGAAGGAAACCTCATCTCGACACCTGAACAAGCAGAATCTGAACGAAAATTTGGTTTGGATGGTGTTGTTTATGGCTATGACAAAGAGATGATCTATGGAATAACTGCAGATAAACATGTTGACCTGTTGGTTGCCTATTTAACTGAGGTGAACAAAGGGACTCAAAAGATTGCTGATCAGAAAAAAGCAGAAGGCGATAAAGCTGAAGCTGAAAAGCGCGCCAAGTTCACAACAAAAGATAAGGCCGTTGTTTCTATCAGTTTGTCTACTCCGGTGAAAACATTCAAGCAAGGCGAAACGCAGAAGTACGATATCGTGATCAAATTGAAAGATGGCTCAACACTTTCAACAGCCACCGGAGCTTACCACGATGAATTTGAAATTGAAGTAAGTGGACTTCCAGCAACCTACAAGAGCTCTTTCGGAGACATGAAAACGGTTGGGAATGGAACGATCACTATTCCAGATAATGCTGTGGTTAGTGGGGACCAGGTAACGATTAAAATCAAGTCAAAATTTCACCCGGCTGTAACAAGTACTTCCACATTTGTCATGGATTATAGTCAGGCATGGACCTTGGATTACAACGGTCAATCTCAAAGTACCGCGTGTCATCAAATGATTCCTGGTGCAGTTCGTGTTGAGTTGAAAGGTGTAAAACACGGTGTTACGAAAGCTGATCTTATCGAATTCAAATTATACTCCATCAAATCCGGTTCCTTATTAAAGCATTTCCGAGTAAATCCAACAACAGCAATCAACCTTTGGTTGAACGGAGCAAAGGGCTGGACTGGTACTCCTGGTGAAAGTTGTTCTCGCGCGCCAAAAGACGGTAGTGCTGGAGGAGATGTAACATTGATCGTTGATCCTAGTGTTAAGTCTTACATGTTGAATATTTCCAACAAAGGTGGTGCTTCCGGAGGAACGTATTCTTCACCTGGTCGAGATGGGAAAGTAGAAAAATTGAATCAAGCAGTAGCATGGTAATCTCATAACATGTATTGATTCAAAAAGGGCGGTTTCTAAAGAACTGCCCTTTTTTGTTTCGAATTATCTGTGGTCCTCTTTTCTCTCATAGCATGAAACTGCAGATTTATTCCCTCCTCTTCCACTCCATCCACTCTTTCATAACATAAACAGGAAGCTGCGACGGTTTTTCATTTTCTCCTTCATGCGATAAATGTTTCATCCAACCTAACGGATAATGGTACTCCATCCGCTGTTGTTGCCAGCCAAACGACGCGTAAGCATAAAACGTTTGAATGCTGTCTATTACGTATTCGTGATCTCCGCGGCTCGTTTCACAAATAGCGATGGTATAGTCCAAGCGTAAATCGGGTGAAAAATGATATACAGTTTTAGTCTTGGTATGTCTATCCTCCAAAGACGTTGGTTCAATAATCGAGGTGAGGGATTTGGTGAAAAGTTCTTTCTTCAAGGTGTCGAGGAAATAACCTGTTGACAGTTGTTTGAACTCGGATTCCGTGTACACCAAACGACCACCGCGATCAATTTCTCCTTCATAAAAAATGGTGTAGTGTTTGCCTGAATGTTGAATAATATCGCTGATACATTCCACCTGATAGAATCGCTGAATCGGTTGTAAAACAGCATCATTCGGTTTGCAAGGCTGCTTCCAATCGGTTTCACGATCGATCAACTTTTCATTTGCACCTAGTGTAACTTCGGACTTTAGAACAACTGTATTTGTCCCCGTGTGAATCATGACGCTTTTCATATCGTTTGCATACACCAACGAATCGGTTTGAATCAAGCGCTCCATGGACCAGCTTTCATTGTACGCATACATCTGAAACGTTTTCAAACGATTGCCGTCGTAACGATAGACATTGTGTGCAAAGTATTTGGTTCCATGGTAGGTAACATAGTGGGGAGACCATAGTTTGTATTCCACCAAATTGTTGAGTGAATCGTATTGAAACGTGTATATCAATGAATCGCCACCGTAAGGTTGTTTTAAAGTATAAAACGTAGGTCGTCCATCTGGGCGAAACTGCGCAAATTTGGTGCGTTTGGTGAGCGTGTCGTGTTGCCATTGATCTGTGCGCCATTCCGAAACCTCTTCCATTTGCTGTTCACGCACCACCGCAGGCTCATGCGGATAAAGGGATTTAAAATAGCGCACATACAACTGGCGTTCGATGGACTGCCCAAAAACAGAACTACTAACCAGTAAAAAAAGAATGAAGAAGCATTTCATGGTGAGGATTACAACTTGATGCCAAATTGGTTGAATTTGTTCTTGTCATTTAATCACATTAATTGCCAAAACCCCCGTCCTTTTAGCGCATTTTGTACCTTTGATATAGATAATAGCAACAATGGGTAGAAAAAAACCGTTCAAACAGAAATTCAAGGGCGACAAAAAATTAAAAACAGGTCTGTTCCACATCATTCGCAAGGCATTCGAACAACATCCGGATGCACTGTTGAATTACAAGCAGGTTTGTAGCCTTTTGAATATTCACGACAGCGAAACCCGCAAACTGGTCGTTCAGATCCTTAATGAGCTGCATCGGGAAGGCTTTCTGCGTCAGAATGGTTATGCTACTTATCAATATCAAGGAAATCAAGACACCGTAGAAGGTGAATTGCAATTGACTCAACGCGGAACCGGGTACATTTTACTCGGAAAGAACGATCCGGATATTTTCATTCCACAGCACGGAATCGGACAGGCTATTCACGGTGATACCGTTCGCGTGGCACTTACAAAACGTGGTAATAGACCCGAAGGACGAATTGTGGAGGTCGTTTCTCGCGAACGCACCCAATTTGTTGGGGTGATTCAAATGCACGATAAATTTGCTTATCTCTTACCTGACAATGCACGCACGGGGGTTCAGATCTACATTCCGAAGGAAAAGTTGAACGGTGCCAAACACGCAGATCGCGCGTTGGTTAAGATTACCGTTTGGCCTAAATCAGCCGATTATCCTTTCGGCGAAGTGATCCAAACCTTGGGAGGAAATTCGTTGCACGACAATGAAATGATCAGTATTCTTGTTAGCCAAGGTATTCCTATCGAATTCGATGCGGATGTGATGTCGGAAGCTGAACAAGTGAGTATCGAACTAGATCCACAAGAAGTTGCGAAGCGACGCGATTTTAGAGATATTCTTACCTTCACTATTGACCCTGTTGACGCGAAGGATTTCGACGATGCGCTGTCAATTCGAAAACTGGAAAACGGTCATTACGAAGTCGGTGTACACATTGCGGATGTAAGTCATTACGTGCGTCCAAACAGCGCGATGGACAAGGAGGCGTTGAAGCGTGGAAACTCAGTTTATTTAGTAGATCGCGTGATTCCAATGTTGCCGGAACAGCTTTCAAATATGGTTTGTTCCCTGCGTCCGCGAGAAGATAAATTTACCTTTTCAGCGGTATTCGAATTGGATGAATCCGGTAAGATCTACAACGAGTGGTTTGGCAAAACGGTCATTCATTCGGATCACCGATTTACTTACGAAGAGGCACAAGAGATACTGGAAGGAGCAAGCGGTCCATATGAACAAGAGCTCCGTCTTTTAGATAAAATCGCAAAAATTTACCGAAATAAGCGATTCAAACACGGGGCCTTGATGATCAACTCGGAAGAAGTACGTTTTCAACTAGATGCTAAAGGAGAACCTGTAGGTGTAACCGTTAAGATTTCAAAAGATGCACATCAATTGATCGAAGAGTTCATGTTGTTGGCAAACAAGCGTGTTGCATCTTTTGTTGGTGAACCGAAAAAAGGGAAGGATTTCGTGCCGTTCATTTATCGAGTTCACGATAAACCGGATCCCGAAAAAATTGGTTTATTCAATCTATTCATCGATAAGTTTGGGTACTCCTTGGAGTTCTCTCACCCGGATAAAATTGCACAAAGTATTAATAAATTGTTGACGGATATTCGCCTCACGAATGAACACAGTATCATTCAACAAATGGCGATTCGAAGCATGGCCAAAGCAACTTACGATACAGAAAATATTGGTCACTATGGTTTAGCCTTCCAATACTATACCCATTTCACTTCACCTATTCGTCGTTACGCCGATTTGATGGTGCATCGCATCCTGTTGGAGTGTTTGGAAAATCAACCGCACAAATATGGCAGTGGCTTGGATGATGTTTGTAAACGCATATCTCGTATGGAACGTAAAGCCGTAGAAGCAGAGCGCGAATCGAACAAATACTTCCAAGTTGTGTATGTCCATGACAAGATCGGAGAAGAATTTGAAGGTATTGTTTCGGGTGTTGCTGAGTTTGGTTTGTTTGTAAAAATGACAGAAAATGCTTGTGAAGGCATGGTTCCGATACAAGAATTACCGGGCGATCGTTATAATTTTGATGCCAATAAAATGATTATTGTAGGACAAAAAACAGGTAAAGAATTCCACTTTGGAGATGCCGTTCGTGTCCGAATTTCAGAGGTAAGTCCGCGCAAGCGCACCATTGATTTGGAGTTGATTTCTTAGAAATGATAATCAGGAAATCACTAAGTAAATTAATTTTCTTAAAAAATATGATGAGTTGTCTTAGAGAAGAACTCTAAGTTAGACTTACTATTTTAATTTTTGACCGGTTTTCTTTACTTACAAATTTCCAACTTTTGAACTTAGCAACTTTGCTAAATTCGAAATTCATATTTTTTCAAAATGGCTTCAAAACGGCGTTTTTTATTTAACATAACGTTCCTCTTTAGAAACGCCTAAAAAATTTCACCTGAAAGTTGAGTAAAAATAGAAAAGGTCGCTTTTAGGTGACCAAAATGGACAAATTAAGAAAATATAGTGTTGATTACAACATTTTGATTCGCGCCGTTAATTCATCTCGGTAAGATCCTCCGATTGGAATTAATTTGCGGTCGTTCTCTAATTGTAAATTCGGAAAATCAATAGAAGCAATTTTGTCCAGGCGAACGATGAAAGATCGATGAACACGAATAAAGTGATCGTTCCCCAATTTCGTTTCTATGTCCTTCATGGTAGAATGAATCGTGTAACGAGAATCATTGGTATTGATCACGACATAATCTTTCAATGCTTCAATGAAGAAAATGTCACTCATATTCAACTTCACCAACTTACTATTCGATTTCACGAAAATGAAATCATGCTGTGTTTCTTTCTCTTTGTTTTCAACAAGTGAATACAACATGTCGCGTTCGCGCTCAACCTCCTGCTCTTTCTTGTGTTTGTAAAGAGCCATTTCAATTGATGTGTGTAGATCGATCTCCTTGAATGGTTTTAGAATATAACCATATGGCTCCGTTACCTTAGCCTTTGCCAAGGTTGCTTCGTCAGCATATGCTGTCAGGTAAATAACAGGAATGGCGTAGTCATTGCGAACGATCTCGGCTGTTTCGATTCCGTTCATATCCCCTTTCAACATGATATCCATTAAGACAATATCCGGATGTTCCTGTGCTACCAACTCCAGTGCTTTTTCACCGGATGGTGCAGCTCCAACGACATTGTACCCCAGCTTCTTTAAGCTGGACTGAATGTCCTTTGATACAATAAATTCGTCTTCAACAACCAGAACGTTGGCCTTAGTCATGGGTAATACTTTGTTTTCAAAAGTAGTCAAAAATTCATCTAAACCTCGACCGCTTTATCAATATTTCAATGAATAGATGTCAATAATAGTTACCGAATATACTGTAAACCAATTAATAAAACAAATAACCAGTCCCAGAGGTATGATTATAACTAATAAAAATAAAGAATTTATAATTTAAGATTTTTACTCCTTTTATTAGGGCTGTTAATTCGTGTAAAACTTTCAGTGCTTTTCCTTGTTGTTTTGTGTTTTAAACAAATGAAAGGGTTTTGTTAACAAGATCGACATTCGTTAATGCTTTCATTTAACATGACTTAAGGTAGATATAAACATCTATGTGAATTGTGAGTTGTGTGGATAATAAGTTGTTCTGTTAAGTCTGTTTTCATGGAGATAACCTGTTTGAAATTCACATGAAACTTTCGTTAACTTTTGATGTGTATTCCAAATAAAAGGACATATATAACGGTTTATTGAATTGTACAAGGAAAAGTTTCTGATAGTTATTAGCTGATATTCACGGTTGATTTGAAATATCTGTTAATAAAAGCAATTTGAATAGTGCTAGTTTTCAGTATGATAACAAATGAAGAAATTACTCATTGTTTATACTTTGTTCGTTTTGTTAATAAGACCTACTTTTGAAACAATCAATAGAAATATCATGAAACAAGTTATTCCAATCGGCGCAGATCATGCCGGTTTTCAGTTAAAACAAGTATTGATCGATTACTTAACCGAAAAAGGTTATTCTGTAAAGGATTACGGATGCTACAGCGAAGATAGCATTGATTACGCTGATTTTGGACACCCGGTTGCTGATCATGTTGAACAACATGAAGGAACTCTTGGTATCGTGATTTGCGGTAGTGGAAATGGAATTAATATGACTGTTAACAAGCATCAGGGAATTCGTGGAGCTCTTTGTTGGAAAAAGGAAATCGCACAATTAGCACGTGAACACAATGATGCCAATATCTTAACACTTCCGGCTCGTTTCATTTCTGAACAAGAAGCAAAAGATATGGTTGATGTGTTCTTTGCAACACCATTTGAAGGTGGACGTCACCAACGTCGTATTGAAAAAATACCTTGCTGTCTATGAAAGTTCGCTTACTGTTAGTATTTGTACTATCTGGTGTAACCGTTTTATTTGGTCAAAAAAAGGATTGGGCTGCACATTACGCTAACTTGATTGATTCCGTTGATCTTAGAACTCATTTAGAAGTTTTGGCTTCAGATACTTATGAAGGTCGCGAAACCGGAAAGAAAGGTCAACAAATGGCGGCGGCGTATCTGATAGAAAAGTTTAAAAAGATAGGCGTTGCTCAGGCTCCTGGATCCACTGGATATGAACAATATTTTAAGGTTGTTGAAACGAAACCAGGAGGATCGATCACCTGGAGTAATAAGACCTTGGCATTTAAATCGGATTTCATTTATTACGGTGCAAAAAGCAAATGGTCGGTAAATGATCTTCCGTTAATGACCTTGGAAACAGCAAAACTGCTTAAACCAGTTGCCTATGTGTTGGTAGCTAAAATTGAATCGTTTGAATTACGAGCTGAAGTTCAACGCTTGAAAGTAGCTGCTCCATCCGGATTGAAAGGAATTGTTTTGTTACATCCTAATTATGATCAGGTGTATGAATATTTGGAGCATTATACCACTGCCCCATCGATGCGTTTATTGGATAACGAACAACGCGAGGAGATACCAACGATCATGGTCAATACCAAGTCCATCGAAGCTTCCTTAGCAAAACCATTTCGCTATTTGATTGGAAAAGGTAAGCAGTCTAAAAAGGCTAGTAAAAAAGCAATAGGTGTTTTATCCGGAACATTAAACGAAGGTGAAACGATATTGACTTCTTCGAATGTTTTAGCATTTATTCCTGGATCCGACCCAATCTTATCTAAAGAGATCATTGTGATTACAGCGCATTACGATCACATTGGTATCGATAATGGAACTGTATATAATGGTGCAGATGATGACGGAACCGGCACGGTAGCACTTTTGGAATTGGCAGAAGCATTCATGCAAGCATATCGAGAAGGACACGGAGTGCGCAGATCGATTTTGATCATGCCTGTTTCCGGTGAGGAGAAAGGTTTGTTAGGAAGTGCTTACTATACAGATCATCCGGTAATCCCACTGGAACAAACAGTTGCCAATTTGAATATCGATATGATCGGTAGGAATGACATCGCTCATGAAAACAAGACGAATTACATTTATGTGATCGGTGCTGATCGCCTAAGTGATGATTTGCATAACGCGAATGAATGGGCAAATACGAATTATACGAAACTGGAATTGGATTACCGATTCAATGATCCAAAAGACCCAAATCAGTTCTATTATCGTTCAGATCATTATAATTTTGCGAAAAATAACATTCCAAGTGTGTTTTACTTCAGTGGAGTTCATGAAGATTATCATCAACCAACTGACGATATTGAGAAGATCATTTTTTCAAAAGTGGAATTGGTAACACGACTTGTTTTCCATACGGCCTGGAAGTTGGCAAACGAAACGGAACGACCGAGATTGAAATTATAGTAAAAAAAGAAAACCGAGAAAGCTCTCGGTTTTTTTATGATCTATTGTTTCAGTAATGCTTCAATCAAGGCGTTGGTTTTTTCCACGTATTCGATGTAGTATTGTCCAGTTCCCGGACCATTGAAACCGGTATGGATGCGTTTTACCAAACCGTCGCGACCTATGTAAATACTTGTTGGAAATGAAATGACTTCGTTCAACATTTTAAAATGTTCGGATGCCAAGCTCTTATTCGCTTTACCTCCAACCAAAAAAGTAAATGCTAAATTATGACGTTCTTTTAAACGCTTGATTTTTTCAGCCTGTGTTTCAAAGGTTGGTGCTGCCTCATACCCGATTGAAATGATCTCTAATCCTTGATCGTGATACTTTTCATAAAGTTCTTTGTAATACTTGGTTTCATCCATGCAATTCGGACACCAGGTTCCCATGATCTGGATAATCACAACCTTTCCTTCTGTATCTTTATTTGGAAAAGAGTAGTTATTCCCTTGTATATCCTGTAAAGTGAAGGATACGCGTGAGTGCTGATCTTTTAAATAAGTCAAAGAGTCGGCATTGCGCAATTCGAAAGACGGATTTAATTTTCCGGTAAAAGGTGTTTGGTAGTGCTTTCCACTAAAAAATGTACCCATCATATTGGTTCCATCGTATGAACCCGTTAATAAAAAAGCGTGCGTGCCATCAAAAGCAGAAAGGTAGAAATGTGAACCTTCTACAGTGCCTTCTAAGAAACGATAATCGCCCGTTTCTGTGAGCACAGTTCCTGTTACCTTGTTGTCTTTTTGTTCAAAGATCCCAACAGCTGATTCTTGATCATTTGTCAAAGGTGAAAAATACGTTTCCCATCTTCCGCCGATTTGAATGTTCGCTTTTTCTTCCGCAATATACTCACCCAATTTTGCTTTGAATGGGATGCGGTAATTTCCTGACTTATTGTAATTTATCCAAAAACCGTTAGCATATTTCTTATGACTTACAACAACACGTAATTCAGAATCAAAATTTGGAAAAGGCAAAACAAGGGTGTCGCCTACTTTTTTTTGAACCTTTAGTTCGATGCGCTCGTCAGCATTCGTAATTACAAGCGTACAGGTTTTTCCTGCTTTTTCAACACGCATATGCACCGGTAGCTGGGTTGTTTGGTTTAGCTGTAATGCTGCAACATAGTTTCCGGGCTTTAACGGAAGTTGTTGAGCGTGTAATGATGAGATGCTTATCAATCCGATAAAAGCACCTATGATCTTTAATTTCATTGCGTGTTATCAGGGTCCCGAAAATACGTTTTTTTTAGGATGTTTGTGCAACCGTGCAACCTTTTTACGTAGTTTCAAGTCTAGTGTTTTGTAAGTGTTATGGATGATCTAACATTGGTTAATGAATGCGCCAAGGGAAATCCACGTGCACAGCGAGTGTTGTTTGACAAGTTTGCTCCTAAAATGTTGATGGTATGTCAACGTTATATGGTAAGTATAGAAGAAGCAGAAGATGTGTTGCAAGATGGTTTTGTGAAGATCTTTCAAAAAGTAAGTGAGTTCAAAATGGAAGGCTCGCTGGAAGGTTGGGTCAGAAGGATCATGGTAAATACAGCATTAGATGCATTGCGCAAAAACAAAAAACTTTTGGGCGATGTTTCAGTGGACGATGTTTCTTACAAAGTATCCTTCACGGATCACGGGTTTGAAGAAATGGATGTCGCTCATTTAATGCGCATGATCCACGAACTTCCGGATGGATACAGAGTTGTTTTTAACATGTTTGCCATAGAAGGTTATTCACACAAAGAAATAGCCGACACCTTAGGGGTAAGTGAAAATACGTCGAAGTCTCAGTACTCACGTGCGCGTGCATTTTTACGCAATCAATTAGAAGGAAAGAAAAGTGATTGAAAAAGATAACATACAGGAATTGTTTTCGAAAGCATTTGAAAACCAAACCACATCGGTTCGTCCGGAGTTGTGGCAAGGTGTGCAATCGAAAATGGCTGCTGTAGGAATGGCCACAGGCACTTCCGCGGCAGTTAAAGGTGTTTCTGTACTCACGAAATGGATCATCGGAACTGCGGCCGTTGGTGCCATTGCGGTTACTACTTATGTGTTAACTGCGAAGGAAGATGCACCGAAAGATGCGCCTCAGACTAAAGAAACAAGTGTCGTATCGCAGACCATTCAACAAGAGCAGGGAGAGACAAAACCGAATACTTACAGGGAAATAGAAAACACTTCGGATGAAACTCAGGTAAGTCCTGCGCCAATATTTGATCCGGCTTTTGATAACGGTGGGGATGAAATTAACATCCACACACCGCAAGTAGATGAACCAATTATACAGGTTGTTTCACCAACTAATACTGAACTGGTAGCTCCTCAAAAAACAGAACAACCAGTGGATGTAAAATCTGATACAAAAACTCCGGTACAAGTTGCTCCTGGTAATAACGAAGAGCCTGTGAATACTGTTCTTGCTGCGAAGCTGACACATTTCCCGAATGTATTTACACCAAATAATGATGGAAATAACGATTTGTACAGCGTGACTGTAGAGAATGAAGAATCCATTGAGGTGTTCCTGGTCCAGATCTACAACGAAAAGAATCAGTTGGTTTATTCGTCTCCAGACCCGCATTTTTCATGGAATGGTGAATACCAAGGAGAAGTTAATGCCGGAATGTATTTCTGCTTGGTTACAATAGTTGACAAAGCCGGAAAGACAACGAAAGACAAACAATTATTAGAAATACGCAAATAACTACTACGTACTTTGAAGAGAACGCCTGGGTTAATCCTGGGCGTTTTTGTTACATACCTACCAAAAACAAAAAAGCTTTCACCAATTTGATGAAAGCTTCTTCGAGGTCTCGAGCGGATTCGAACCGCTGTAGACGGTTTTGCAGACCGGTGCCTAGCC
>VFQT010000942.1_pt1 | contig 38282 bp, 37 predicted proteins | sample 3512381 | NCBI WGS metagenome assembly VFQT01 (sample SAMN10412376, study PRJNA504923) | tailings metagenome | isolation source: Relicate 2 Philex TSF3 active mining site | place: Philippines: Tuba, Benguet | collected 2017-08-29 | reverse complement strand
GATGAGTTGACGCATAGGGACATCTCCTAGTTGGACATGAATGCGTCTAGTATACCTGCTTCTCGGTGCGCAGTGTGGGTGCGACTGCGCTGGTCGCCGTCGTATGACCACCACCGCACGATATGCGTTGGATGAAAGTGGTCGGAAGTTTGATGTTGCAGTAGGACTTGGTTGTCGTTTGGGTGATTTTTTGGAGCAAACAATTGACCGCTTGGTGGCCCATTTCGGCCGTAGGAAGTACTGCCACTGTGAAAAATGGGAACAAACCAGTGGGGTCGATTTCGTCAAATGAGACCAATGCAATGTCATCGGGTATCACGACATGATGCTCTTGGCAGGCCTTGAAAATGTTGCGCGCTGTCAGGCTGTTGATGGCAATGATGGCATCGGGGAGCTCGGCGCGGGCCAGGATTTTGGTGATGGATTCGGCCCCTTGTGGCAGATCAGACATGACTTCTTCGTAGACCAACGATGAATCAAAGGGGATGCCGGCAGTATCCAGGGCCAGGCGATAGCCAAACATGCGATCACGTGACGTCGAAACCATGCTGTCGCCACTGATGAAGGCAATCCGCCGCCGCCCCAGACGAATCAGATGATTGGTGAGCTGTTGGGCGGCAAAGACGTTGTCGGCTTGGATGACGTCAGTCTCGAAGGCGGGAATCTCGCGGTCAATGAGCACATAGGGGATGCCGTGTTGGTGGAACTGCTGGAGCGCGGGCTGTGATTGGTCGTTGCAGGGCGCAATAATCACCCCGTCAACGTGGCGGAGGTGCAAATCCTCGAGATAGCGTTGCTCGTGCACCAGGTCGTTGTGCGCATTACAGACAATTAGACGGTAGCCACGACTGTCGGCAGCTTGCTCGATGCCTTGAATGATGTGATTGAAAAACATATTGCCAATATCGGGTACGACCACCGCAATGGTGCGGTTGCCGGTAGGAATGTGGACTTTGGGGTGTGGTGTGTAGCCGAGTATCTCAATGGCGTCGAGGACTTTTTGGCGCGTGTCAGGGTGGACGGAATCTGCATGGTTGAGGACGCGCGAGACAGTCATCGGTGATACTTGTGCGGCTGTGGCAACATCACGAACGGTGACTGCTGCAGGTCTGCGCCGTGCACACATTGTAAGGCATTCTCTTGAGTACAAACTTTTTTCTTGTCAGTCACTATATACCAAGTACTGCGGTACTGTCAACAATCAGACTCGCATGCAAGTGAGACACGATGATGGGTATACAGGATTATTCAGCCAAAAAACAATGAACGCCATGCTGGCGGAGGGTCTGCACCACCACGCTATCAGCAGCGGTGTCACTGATAAAGGTTTGGATTTCGGGGAGTGGGATAAAGGGAATTGGCCCATACCGATTGAGTTTACTTGAATCGAGTAAGGCAACATTGTGTTGGCATATTTGATGGATGACACGTTTGGCGGCTGCTTCTTCGGGGCTGATTTCGATGAGACCATCGTGTGCACTAATGCCGTGCGCCCCAAAAAATCCGATTGTCACCTGAATACCCGCCATAGCTCCGTCATTGCTGATGTTGATGACCGATTGCGACTCGTTGCGCACTTGCCCACCGTAGAGCATGGTCGTGCATTGTGGGAAGTTCGCGACGGCGAATGCCACTGCCAGGCTATTCGTGACAATGGTCAGTGCGCGCCGCCGTGCCAAATAGGGCACGATGGCAAGTGATGTGCTGCTCGAATCAAGGGCGATGGTGTCGTGATCCTTGACGAGGCGAGCTGCATAGCGTCCGATCGCAGATTTGGCGCGGGGGTGTTGCTGAGTGCGCGCAGTGAGCGTGAGCTCACGTTCGGTCTCGGGAGTAAGCATGGCCCCACCATGTGTGCGTACCACGAGGCCGAGTTGGGCAAAATGGTCGAGGTCATTGCGAATGGTCACCGTTGAGACCCCAAAGTGCTGCGCCAGCATGTCTACCGTAACATGCCGGTGTTGTTCGAGCAGATGCAAAATATGCGTGCGCCGTTGGTCTCGTTTGGTGTGCGGTGTGTCCATGCAGACAATTCCCCCCTTTGTTTCATTATAGCCGGCTCCACTGTGTGATATGCATTGGGATTTCGTAAGATTTGACAAATTCGAAAGAAAAACATAAGATTATTTCATCCAAAACATGTACCACATGCCCCATACGTTGAAACTCGGAGAGAAGATGAGCGCCAAGACCAGAGAGCGACGTGACAAGATTATTGCATTAGCCAAACAAGACGGCTATGTGAGTGTCGTGGCACTTGCCCAGCTGTTTGAGGTGTCAGAAGTCACGATTCGCAGTGATTTAGATGTACTCGAGGCACAAGCTCAGATTACGCGCACTCACGGTGGTGCGTTTTGTCGTGATCAGCGGCGACAACTCCTCAAATCGGGTCTGCCGGGGCGCATCGATCGGGTGGCCAATGGTGGATGCGCATTAATCGACGACTACGACACCATCATGATCGAGGGTGGTGAGTTGGGCGTTGCTCTGGCAGCATTGCTCAACAACCATCGTGGTCTGATGATTTATACCGACAGCATTGAGATTGCCAATCAACTGGCGCAGAGCGCACACACTGTGGCGTTATTGGGGGGGATTATCACCAAAGGGCGCAGCATTGGCTGGCCAGACGCTCATCAGTTTTTGCCACCGGGTGTACGTGCGCGCTGTGTGTTTTTGTCGGGGATGGCGGTCGACGATCATGCACACGATGTGATGGTCCGTCGTGACAGTCTGCGTCAGCGCATGATGGACGTATGCGATCAAGTGGTTTTGATGATCGAAAGTCAAGAGCTCGCCCGGATTGTCAAAAGTGACCAGCTCCCAGATTTGCAGCATGTGTCGCGCATTGTGAGTGACGATGCCATTGACAGTGCTACCATTGCCAAGTTGGCTGGCACGGGCATCCCCATGACGATTTGTAGTGCGATTGGTCGGCGTCATGTCGAAAACATGCCGGCGCGGCGGTGGCGGATTGGGTTTGCCAATCAAGACGAGCGTTTGCCGTTTGCATCGGCAGTGCGCACGGGCATGATTGATGCCGCTGATGCCAACGGCATCGAGCTGTTGCTAGCCGATAATCGGAGTGATGGAGCGACAGCGATCGCCAACGCCGAGGCCTTCATCAAGGCCCAAATCGACTTGGCAGTGATCTTCAACACGGATGCGCGTGCCAACAACATGATTGTCGAGGCCTTGCGTCAGGTGAATGTGCCCGTGATTGCCATCGACATTCCCATCCCAGGCGCCACGTTCTTTGGATTCGACAATTACCGGGCTGGGCTCATGACAGGCCGCCTGCTCGGGCAGTATGTGCGTCGCCAGTGGCATGGGGTATTTGACGTGGTATTTTCGCTCGAATTGCCGATTTCGGGGCCAGTGCCAGCTGCGCGTATGCAGGGCCAAATCGATGGTCTGCGTGAGCAATTATCGGTGCCCGAAGGGCGCATCGTGCGCCTCGATAGTCGCAATACCAGCGTTGATTCTTGTGCGGCCACGCGTACGGCGCTCAAAAAGATCCGGCGTAGCGACAAAGTGATTGTGCTCGGCATCAACGACGAAGCCGTGTTGGGGGCGTTGTCGGCCTTCGCCGAAGAAGGCACACTCAATCGCTGTGTCACGGCCGGGCTCGGTGCTGATGTGGACGCGCTCCGCGAGTTGCGCCGGCCGGGGAGTCGCATGATCGGGGCCGTGGCGAGTTTCCCCGAACGCTATGGCGAGCGTGTCATTGATTTGGCGTGTGCGATTTTGCAGCGCCGGGCTGCGCCACCAGCGCGCTACACCAATCATTCGTACGTGTTGTCGGAAGAAACGATGCGCACGCTCGATATGACGGCGCTGCGTGGCAGTGTGATTTCAGCAAGTGAATATGGGGCGCAACGACGCCCCTAGCCATCATTCAAAGAGGAGTATGTCATGGCAGACGTTCCTGGATATGCCGCCCTAGCAGAGTCATTGCACCAGCAGGGCATTGATGTCGCGCAGGTCAAACAATCGCTCAAATCACAACGCATCGAAACTCCGAGTTGGGGCTATGCCAACAGTGGAACGCGCTTCAAGGCCTTTGCATGGCCGGGGGCAGCTCGCACCACGCGGGAGAAGTTGGACGACGCAGCCATGGTGCACAAAATGACGGGTATTGCTCCTTCGGTGGCCGTGCACATCCCGTGGGACAAGCCGGAAGACGGCGACTATACCGCCATGTGTCAATATGCCGAAGCGCAGGGCATCACGATTGGGGCAGTCAATCCCAACGTCTTCCAAGATGATCAATATCGTCTCGGTTCGTTGGGGAATCCCGACCGCAGTGTGCACGAAATGGCCCTCGACCATTTGCTCGAGTGTTGCGATATTATGACCAAGGTGCGTAGCGACGCCCTCAGTCTGTGGTTTGCCGATGGCACCAACTACGCCGGTCAAGACAGCCTACTCGGGCGCAAGCGCCGCTTCGAAGAAGGTTTGGCGCAGGTCTACAAGCAGTTGCCCGCCAATAGCCGCATGCTCATCGAGTACAAGTTCTTTGAACCGGCGTTTTATAGCACCGATATCCCCGATTGGGGCACGGCCTATGCCTGGGCGCTCAAACTGGGTGAACAAGCACAGGTGCTGGTCGACCTGGGGCATCATGCGCAAGGGGTCAATATCGAGCAAATCGTGGCCTTTTTGCTCGACGAAGGCCGCCTGGGTGGCTTCCACTTCAACAATCGCAAATATGCCGACGACGATTTGATTGTGGGCAGTGCCAATCCGTATGAATTGTTTTTGATCTTCAATGAACTGGCGGGAGCCGAGGTGGGCGCATATGAGCCAGCTCGTAGTTGTGCACATCAGGTGGCGTACATGCTCGACCAGTGTCATAACATCGAAGGCAAAATGTCGGCGATTTTGTACTCGGTGCTGAACTGCCAAGAAGCCTACGCCAAGGCCCTGATCGTGCCTCGTGCACGCTTGCAGGATGCCCAGCAGGCTGGTGAAGTGTTGCGTGCGCATCGCATTCTGACTGATGCCTATCGTACCGACGTGCGCCCACTGTTGGCTCAGGTGCGCCAAGAAATGAACATCCCCATTGATCCGATTGCCGCCTATGAAGCCAGTGGCTACGAAGCCAAAATCGCCGGCGAGCGTGGTCTGGCTGATGCTTCGGGTGGTTTCCAATAAGCACGTGGTTTCCGGTGTGACTTTTGCCCCCTCATCATACGGTATGGCCCATGTTGTACCGTTTTGTTGAGGGGGTGTGTGATGACTGCGCATACGACGCTTGTGTTGACTTGGCCCCATGCATTGACCCACCTGGCCACGACTGACGATTACTTGCAAGTGCTGCGTGAGGCCCTGCGCCTCAGTGCCGCCCGCTTGGGCTGTGTGCCCGTCGTGTGTCGGGTGACTCCCCACCAGGTCTGGTTGATGGTGCAGTATCAGTCGGCGTACGAAACGGCGGCTCTGGCTGAGTGGATTCGGGCGGCGGCCCGTTATGCAGTGACTGCCTACAGCGCGACACCGCCGCCGTGGCACACACCATGCCATGTGTATATGGTGCATCCAGATGCCGTACACCGCGAAATTGTGGCGTCCATGCACGATGTCATTGCACCTGTGGTCGCCCACGAATAGTCCGCTCGCATAGCAGTCTTTCGGTAATGTACGAATGTCCGAACATTTATGGTATACTAGCGGCATTGAGTTGCTACAATCTCGCCGAAGGGTGGTATGATGGGGGCGTTCCCCAGAGTAACATCAGCGAAGGAGGCACGCAATGCCGCGTCGTTCGTCCGTTGTGGTAGACACGAGTGCAAGCCCGCATGCACGACTCCGACCAATTGCCCTGACGGGGGTGCAATTGGCGGACACGTTTTGGCGGCCGCGAATTGACATCAACAGTACGGTGACGTTGCCATCGCAGCATGCGCACTGTGAAGAGACTGAGCGTATCGCCAACTTTCGCCGGGCAGCCGGTCGTGAGGATGGCGATTTTGTGGGGCTTTTTTTCAACGACTCGGATGTGTACAAGTGGCTCGAGGCGGTAGGGTGGAACGATGCTTTGGGTGATGATGCGCAGCTCCATGCCATGCGTGACCAGGTGGTGGCCGACATCGTAGCGGCCCAAGACGGCGACGGCTATCTGAATGCGTACTTCAGCAAAGAGCGCATTGCAGAGCGCTGGACGAACATGGACCTGCACGAAATGTACTGTGCTGGGCATTTCATCCAGGCGGCGATTGCCGTGCATCGGACCAGTGGCAATGAGGCGGTGCTGACGGCGGCGTGTCGTTTGGCTGATCACATCGATGCCACCTTTGGCCCAGCCGAGCAGGGCAAACGTGAGACCAGCGACGGTCACCCCGAAATCGAGCTGGCACTCGTGGAATTGTATCGTACGACACGCCAAGAGCGCTATTTGCGCCTGGCCGAATTCTTGGTGGGGGTCCGTGGTGCGCACAAGGTGGGTACGAATCCGTTTGGACGTTTTGATGCGGCCTATCACCAAGACCATGTACCGTACCGTGAGCTCGACGAAGTCGTGGGGCATGCGGTACGCATGGTGTACTTGGCGGCGGGTGCCACGGATTTGTGGCTCGAAACAGGTGATCAGAGCCTCAAACGCGCCATTGATGCCCAATGGCACAACATGACCCACAAGCGCATGTATGTGAGTGGGGGACTGGGTTCACGCTGGAACGGTGAGGACTTCGGGGGTGACTACGAACTCCCCAACGACACGGCATATACCGAAACCTGTGCGGCCATTGCATCGGTGATGTGGAATTGGCGTCTGTTGCAAGGCACGGGCGAAGCCCGCTATGCCGATTTGATGGAATGGACGCTCTACAACGCAGTGATGCCCGGGTTGTCGCTGAGTGGCAATGAGTACTTTTACCAAAATCCCTTGTCTAACGCGGGCACGCATCGGCGTGCGCCGTGGTTTGGCTGTGCTTGTTGCCCACCCAATGTGGCGCGGTTGCTGGCACAGTTGGGGGGATACGTGGCGAGTGTGGATGCCGACACGTTGTGGATCCACACCTACATTGCCGGCCACATTGATGCGCAGGGCAGTGGGCTGCCGGCGGCGGTGCAGGTCGAGACCGAGTACCCGTGGGAAGGGCGCATCCGCATTACGGTGACGCGTGGTGGCCAATACGGTATCAAGGTGCGTATCCCCAGTTGGGCCAGCGGAGCCAGTGTGACGGTGGCTGGTGTGCGCCAGACGGCGGCCGTAGACAGCTATGTGACTGTGCGGCGGGCTTGGCAACGTGGCGATGTCATCGACATTGATTTGCCCATGTCGCCGCGCATTTTGATGGCCAACCCGGCGGTGACCCCCAATGTGGGGCGTGGCGCGGTGGCCCGTGGGCCGATTTTGTACTGCGTTGAGCAGGTCGATCAGACGTACCCGGTGCACACCTTGGCGTTGCGCCCAGAGACGGTGTGGCAGGTGCTACCAGGGGCTGGTGTGCTCGGCGAACATCGGGTGATTGAAGGGGCAGGCGTGCACCACGATTTGCCACAGGGGGCATTGTATGCGCCATGGCGCCGTGATTATGCCACACCATGTCGGTTGCGGTTGGTGCCCTATCATCTGTGGGCCAATCGTGATGCTGGTGCGATGCAGGTGTGGTTGCCATTGCAGGTGTGATGATGGGGCGTGAACAAAGTAGGTGTGACATGTATGTTGGGGTCGATATTGGGGGCACCAAAGTCGCCTATGCGGTGATAGATACAGCCAAGGGCACGGTGTGGCATCGTGAAGTGATGCCCACCGATGCCGATGCCGGCCACGATGCCGTGTTGACGCGCATTGTGGCAGTCGTACGACGCTTGCAGGCACAATTCCCGCAGTTGCGCGGAATCGGTGTGGGAGTGCCCGGGGTGTTCGACGATGCCACCGGTGAGACGCTGTTTTTGCCGAATCTGAAAGGGACCTGGGCGCATGTGCCGGTCATCCCGATGCTGACGCAGGCCTTGGGGCTCCCAGCATGGCTCATCAACGATGCACGGGCGTTCGTGCTAGGTGAGGCCTTGTATGGTGCAGGGCGTGGGCATGCCAATGTGGTCGGGTTCACCATTGGGACGGGTATCGGCGGTGGTGTGGTGATCCAACAGCAGTTGTATTTGGGGATCCGTGGCACGGCTGGCGAATTCGGGCATCAGACGTTGGCACTCGAGGGACCGACCTGTGGTTGTGGCAACGTGGGGTGTCTTGAAGCGTTTGCGAGTGGTAGCGCCCTGGTGCGCATGGCCCAAGCCGCCATGGATGCAGGGCATGCGCCGACGTTGGTGGCGCAGGTAAATGCCGGTGTGGAACTGACGCCGGCGGCCATGGCAGCGAGTGCCGACGAGGCAATTCAGCGCATCATGGAGCAGGCGTATCGGTATATTGGGGCCGGCGTTGCCAATGCCGTTTCGATGTTTTCGCCCGATGTGGTGGTCATTGGTGGCAGTGTGAGTAATCTGGGTGAACCGTTGTTGGCACGTATCCGGGACGTTGTGCGGATGCGCTGTCGGGCAACTCCGGTGGCCGAAGTTACCATTGCCCGGGCCGCCTTGGCTGGTGATGCTGGGGTGATGGGGGCAGCCTGTTGGGCGGCCTATCGCCATGGCGCCATGGCGTTGTATCCGCATGCTGGCGGTGTATCTGACAGGGAGGAATCATGATTGATTATCGTCCACGCAATCCGCAGCAGTATCGTCCAGCGATTGCGTTGATTGGGTGTGGTGGGATTACGCGGCATCACTTGACGGCATATCAGCGCGCCGGGTATGCGGTTGTTGCGCTGTGCGATATCGACGAGGCCCGGGCGCGCGAGCGGCAGCGCGAGTTCTTCCCTGAAGCAACGGTGTACACGGATGCCCACGAGGTGCTACGCCGCGATGACATCGAGGTCGTCGATGTGGCCACACACCCTGCTGAGCGGGTGGCGTTGTTGCAGGCGGCACTCCAAGCGCGCAAGCATGTGCTCAGCCAAAAGCCGTTTGTACTCGATTTGGATGACGGTGAGCGGCTGGTCGAATTGGCGGCACGCCAAGGGGTCAAACTTGCAGTCAACCAAAACGGGCGCTGGGCGCCGCACGTGGCCTACATGCGCGGATTAGTGTCGGCTGGGGTGCTCGGTGAGATTAGCAGTGTCGATATGTCGGTGCACTGGGATCACAACTGGGTGGTCGACACGGTGTTCGACAGCATCGATGATTTGGTGCTGTACGATTTCGCCATCCACTGGTTTGACATGGTGACCTGTTATCTGCCTGGTCAACAGGCCGAACGCGTGTATGCCACCGTCAAACACTCCGCGCATCAACGAGCCCGCCCACCGTTGTTGGCACATGTGGTGGCGGAGTATCCACAGGCGCAACTAACGATGAGTTTCAACGCCGATACACGCTTTGGCGGGCACGATCGTACGCACATTGTGGGGGCCACAGGGGCGGTGTTGAGCGACGGGCCTGGGCTCGGCGAACAGCAGGTGCGTACGTACACCGAGGCTGGTGTTGATCAGCCTGTGCTTGAGGGGTCGTGGTTCCCCGATGGCTTCCACGGCACAATGGCGGAGTTGCTGTGTGCCATCGAAGAGCAGCGTGAGCCGAGTAATAGGGCGGCCAATAATCTGACGAGTTTGGCGTTGTGTTTTGCGGCAATTGCGAGTAGCCGTGACGGACGCAGTTATCGACCGGGCGAAGTCCGGCGTATTTGAAGAGTGGAGCAAAGGAGCAACACGATGAAAACCTGGAAATTTGTGGGTATCAACTTCGACCACATGCACATGGGAGATTTGTTGCGCAAAGTGCAGGAACATCCCCATGCCGAGATCGCGGGGATTTGTGATGCTGACCCAGCCCGCATGCAGGGTGCTATCGACACCTTTGGCATCACGCCCGACAAGGTGTTCACCGATGTGCATGCTTGTCTGCAGGCTACCCAACCCGATGTGGCGATTATCTGTGCGGGCACGGCCTTCCATGCCGATTATGTGGAAATGGTGGCGCCGTATGGGGTGAATGTGCTGGTCGAAAAGCCATTTGCGGCCACATTGGCACAGGCAGATCGCATGATTGCGGCCATGGAAAAAAGCGGCAAGCAGATGATTGTGAATTGGCCACTGGCCTGGTATCCACCGCATGTGACCGCCAAGCGTCTCATCGACGAAGGGGTGATTGGCAAGGTCATCGAAGTGCACTACTACGACGGCAATCGTGGCCCGTTGTGGCATTTGGCCGACAAAGTGGAAGTATCAGCCGAAGAAGTGGCCCGCCGCAAAAACGAAGCCTGGTGGTACAAGCGCGAAGCCGGTGGTGGCTCGATGCTGGACTACCTGGGCTATGGGGTGACCTTGGGTACCTGGTACCACGACGGTGACAAGCCGGTGGAGGTGATGTGCATGGTCGACGAGCCGTTGGGGCTCGAAGTCGACGAGCACAGCATCACGGTGGCACGCTACACCAAGGGTCTGTCGAAGTTCGAGACGCGCTGGGGGGCCTTCACGGATCCGTGGACGCACCAGCCACAGCCCAAGTGTGGTTTCGTGATTGTGGGTACAGATGGCACGATTGCCTCGTACGACTACGAAGAGACGATTCGGGTGCAGACCCGTCAGCATCCTGAGGGTGTGGTGATGCCCGTGGATGTGCTGGAATCGCCCATGCAAGACCCCATTCAAAACTTCATCCACAGTCTGAGCACGGGGGCAGCGGTGCATGGACCGTTGTCGGTCAAGATTTGCCGGATTGGTCAGCAAATTGTCGAAACAGCGGTGTTGAGTGCGCAGACCAAGCGAGCTCAGGCCTTGGTCGAGTAGTTGGTACAGTGTTTTTGGTGCAAAAGGAAGCATACACATGACGCAACACGATCCGGCTGAGCGATATTTGGCTGCAGCTGAGCAAATATTGCGAGATATTGGCACGACACAGCTCCCCGCAATTCGCGCGGCAGCCGCCATCTGTGCAGATGCGATTGCGCACGGCGGATTGGTGCATTTGTTTGGGACCGGGCACTCACGTATCCCTGTGGAAGAAATTTTTCCACGGCATGGCAGCTTCCCCGGATTTCACCCGATTATCGAGTTGTCGCTGACCAATCATACGCAAGTGGTGGGCAACAATGGTCAACGCCAGGCCATGTACCTCGAGAAATTGGAAGGGTTCGGGGAAGTCATTTTGCGCAATTTCACGTTTGGTGAGCACGATTGCATGATGGTCTTTTCCAACAGCGGTGTAAATGGTGTGGTGATGGATGTGGCGTTGGGGGCCAAAGCACGGGGCATGAAGGTCATCGCCGTGGTGTCACTGGCGCATTGTCTGGGCTCGCCCATCAAACACAGCTCTGGCAAGCGTTTGCCAGATATTGCCGATGTGACCATCGACAATTGTTCGCCGCTGGGGGATGCCATGGTGCAGGTCGACGGGCTGGAGTACCCGGTGGGGCCGGGGTCGTCGGTGGGGTATGTGACGGTGGTCAACATGCTCAAGTGTTTGGTGGCCGAGGAACTTACGGCTCGTGGGCAGCCGCCATTGGTACTGACGAGTAGTACGTTGATTGGCAGTGCGGCATCGGCAGAACTCTTTGACCGCACGTATGATGATTTTCGGTCACGGATTGCCCCGTTGTATGGGGCACAGAATCCCGGAGGTACAGCATGAAGACCCAGCCATTGCGCACGACGGTGGTCGGAAGTTATCCATTCCCCGCGTGGCTCGAACACGCGGTTGCACATCTTGACGACTTTGGTCGTGATGATATTGCCGAGATGCAGCGTGATGCGGCCACGGTCGCGATTCAAGACCAGCTGGAAGCGGGCTTGGATGTGATTACGGATGGTGAGCAGACGCGATTGGACTTCAATTTGTCGTTTTATGGGTATCTGCAAGGGATTGCCCGTGAAGACGAAGGGGCGCGGCGGTATGGTCCACCGGCGCATGATCAGCGTGGCAAACACCTCATCCTTGACACATTGACGGCGCCGCATGGTCTCGGGGTGGTCGAAGAATTCAAGCGGTTGCAGGCCTTGGCGCCGGCGCAGGGACCCATACTCAAGGCGAGCGTACCGGGCCCATACACGTTGAGCGGGCGCCTCATCCCCAATGCGGATTACCCGGATCGTTATGCTATCACCGAGGCGTTGCTGCCGATTGTGCAGGCCGAATTGGTGGCATTGGTGGCCGCAGGATGCCAAGAACTGACGGTCGACGAGCCCTCGATGAGTTGCTACGCCTACAAAGAGGACACGGCGCGTTTTGTGGATATCTTCAATCGCACGGTGGCACCGGTGGTCGGCCAGACGCGTTTGTCGACGCATTTGTGTTTTGGCAACTTCAAGGGGCGCGCAGTGGGACCACGGCAATATGCGCCCATGTTCCCGGCGTTTTTGCAGATGACGGTCGATGAAATGCATCTCGAAATGGCTAGTCGTGAGTTTGCTGAGCTCGAAATCATCGGGCATTTGGCCGAACACTACGATGTCGCTGTGGGCATTGTCGATGTCAAGAGCTATTACATCGAAACCCCAGCGGATATCGCTCAGCGGGTGCGGGCCTGTCTGGCGTATGCACCAGAAGATCGGTTGGCCTTTGCTCCAGATTGTGGTCTGAGCCAGACGGCACGCTGGGCGGCCAAACGCAAGTTGGTCAACATGGTGGCCGGCGTGCAACAGGTACGGGAATCGCTATAGGGTGATGAGTCAGAGTGGTGAGGGAAAGGTGGTGAACGATGAAGATTACCATGCTTGGTACAGGGTTAATCGGACGATTTTATACGACAACACTGCACAGCGGGCGTAGTCGTGACCGCGTGACGGCTGTGTATTCGCGCAGTCAGGCCAGTGTCGACGCCTTTGCGGCAGAGTTTGGGGTGGCACATGCCACCACGGATATGCTGGCGGCCATCAATGACCCCGAAACTGAGTTGGTGGTGGTGGGATTGCCCAATCATCTGCACGAGCAGGCTGTGATGGCGGCAGTGGCAGCTGGCAAGGGGGTATTGTGCACCAAGCCATTGGGGCGCAATGCGGCCGAAGCGTATCGCATGCTCAAGGCAGTCGAAGCGGCGGGAGTATTCCACGGCTACCTCGAGGATTTGTGTTATACACCCAAGACGCTCAAGGCCTTGGAGTCGGTACAGGCTGGGGCGGTGGGCACGGTGTTGTGGGCGCGCTCGCGCGAGACACATCCGGGACCGCATAGTGCCTGGTTCTGGGATAAGGAGCAATCGGGAGGTGGTGCGATTATCGATATGGGGTGTCATTGTATCGAGATTGCCCGCAACTTCATCGGCAAGGACATTCGCCCGGTCGAGGTCATGTGTTGGGCTGATACGCAGGTGCACCCCATCGAGGCCGAGGATCACGCAGTGGGCATGGTGCGTTATGCCAATGGTGCCATGGGGCAATTCGAGGTGAGTTGGTCGTTCCGCGGGGGCATGGATTTGCGCGACGAAGTGGCTGGCACCGAGGGCACGATTTGGTTGAACCACTGGTTGCGTACGGGCTTTGAGTTGTTTACGGCGACAGGGCAAAACGGATACGTGGCCGAAAAAGCCGAAGGCGACCGTGGCTGGTTGTTCCCTGTGGGTGATGAAGTAGCCGCGCTGGGGTATACGCCCATGTTCTACGACATGCTGGATGCCTACGAAGCTGGTACTGCCCCCATGGAGACGTTTTATGATGGCTATGTGGTGAACGCCATCATGGATGCGGCTTATGCCTCGATCCAGTCCAAGCGCTGGGAGCCGGTGGTGTTGCCTGAATGGCGTGGACAGGATGAGGTGGCACACGTGTCGGTGCGGCGTGATTTCGACGAGCACTATCTGCTCATCAAGGAAGAGTTGATGCCTGATGGGAGCAAAAAATTGATTTTGCGGCACAAGCAGACGGGTGCACTCGAACAACGGGTGAGTCGATGATCGTACCGTTGCAACGCGATGATGGATTTCTCGCTGATGTGGCGCAGACCATCCATCGTCGCCAAGGGGTAACGCTCTGGTGGTTGGGCCAGAGCGGGTACCTCATCCACTACGATGGCGTTTGTATTGCGGTAGACCCGTATTTGTCGGACTCGTTGACACACAAATATGCTGACACCGATAAACCGCATGAGCGGATCAGTGAGCGAGTGGTAGACCCGGCGCTCTTGTCCATGGTGTCGTTGATTACTTCGAGTCACAATCACACCGATCATTTGGATGCTGAGACGATTACGGCGATTGCCACGGCTGCTCCAACGGTACAACTTGCCTGTAGCGAGGCCAATCGCGAGTTCGCGCATGAGCGCTTGCAGGGCGTGGTGCCGGTGGTGGGACTCGAGCGTTCATCGGCGTGGCGACACGGTCCGTTTGTATTGTATGTGGTGCCTGCGGCGCACAACCAGCGTGAATACGACGAGGCGGGGCACGATCGTTTTATCGGATTGGTTATCGAAGTGGGTGGTGTGACCATTTATCACAGTGGAGACACGTTGTGGTATGCGGGCATGACAGAAATCCTCCAGACATGGCAGATTGATTGTGCGTTGTTGCCCATCAACGGCAATGTGCCGGCCCGGCGTGTGGCAGGCAATTTGGATGGACGTGAAGCGGTGGAATTGGCACAGGCCAGCGGTGCACAGATGGTAGTGCCTTGTCACTACGATTTATTTGCTTTTAATACTGTATCGACACAGCTGTTTGTCGATGTAGCGATTGAGCGTGGTCAGCCGTATCGTGTGTTGCAGTTGGGTGAGCGGATGGATGTGGCGAGGGGTGATTGGTGAATATGGTATGCTACACGACAGGAGTTCGGATGTAGTTGATGTCACCAATGCATAATTTGCGCATGCGTCTGCAACAATGGAATAGTTGGTCATGGGGTATCTGGATCACGCAACGCTGGCATGTGTGGCTGTCGTTGGTGTGGAGTTTGGCGTTGGTGTATGGGGCATTCACGTGGTTTGAACCCATGTATGCCACCAACGACGATATCGGCATGGCGATGCGGGTGCATGGCTTTGGGCAATATGCTGAGGCTAGCCCATATATTGTGTATTCCAATATTTTGTGGGGCTGGGTATTGTACACGCTGCCGGCAATTGGTAGCGTGTATGCGTATGCCTGGACGACCGTGCTGATCATGATGGGATATATCTGGGGGCTGACGTACTTCGGGTTGCGCAGTGCTGCTCCGTGGTGGATTGTCTTGCCAGTGATTAGTTGGCTAGTGGCAGAGCCGCTGGTGTTCCCACAATTCACCATCCATGCCAGTATGCTGAGCGTGGTGATGATTCTTGCAGTCCTGCAGTATGCGCGTACTCCTTCATGGTGGTTGATTGCGGTGATGGTGGTCAGCGGCGTGCTCGGGATGTGGATTCGCACATTTGCGTGGTGTGTAGTGGTGGCGATGGCGTCGCCGCTACTGTTGACTCCACGTGTGCGTGCCCAACGGGTGCTACAGCTGGTTGGGATTGGGATGATGGGGGTGTTGGGGGTGAGTATCGCATTGAATGGGTGGGCGTATCAGCAAACCCCCGAATTGCGTGAATTTGAAACACTCTACCGTACCTATCAGCCCATTTTCAACAATAACGCGGTGGCGTATTTTGAGGCACAGCCACAGGTGTTGGCACAGACTGCATTGAGCGAAAATGATTTGCAGTTGATTGTGCGGCGATTTTTGATTGCTGGCCCACTGCGTGATCAAGCTGTACTGCAACAGGTCGTAGACCAACTGCCGTTGTTTCGGGCAGAAGTGAGTGCGGGGCTGATGGTGCAAAATCTGGCCGTGCTGTATCGGATTGCCCCAGGGATGCTCATGCTGGGGTTGGTGTTGATGTGGCGGGCGCGACGTTGGCGATTATGGGCTGTAGCGGGGCTCATGATATTGAGTGTCATCATTGTCGCGCTTGCAGGGCGTGTGGCTCCTGGGCGTGTGAGTTACCCCTTGGTAATGACGTTTGTGCTGTTGGTGCTGGTGAGTATGCCACGACGAGTGTGGCAGTCGGCATGGTGGTGGCAGGGTGTGGTGCTGGTGGTGGTGGCGTGGGGGATTTGGACTGCGCTACCGGTCATCCAACAGCGTGAGCAACGATTGCGGGCCTATGGCGAAGCATTATTTTACGATTTGCAGACCATGCCCTACCGGCCGGTGATTGCCTGGGCAGGATCTTTTGAGTATGAGTATGCCTTCCCCGTGCGCCGCCTGCGGAGTGATGTGCCTAATGTGCCGATATATGCCTTGACGATTGCGGCAATTCAACCGACTGCGGTGGGCTACCAAGAATCGCTCCAAGGTCGGGATGTTGGCGTATTGTTGACACAACCCGGCGGTGTGGCGTTGGTGGCAGATGACTACATGTTGCCCTGGATTGAGCAGTACTGTACAGATCATTACCAGGCGCCTTTTGACGCTGAAGCTGAATGGGTCGGTGCGGCGACGAGTGTGTATCGTATGCGGTGTGTATTGCCGTAGGGGTGTATATTGCTGAATGGCATGGTTTCTGCTATATTTCATGCGGCAGAGAAATCGAAGTAAAGTGATGCAGACCTGCTATGGGTGGCAGGTTTTTTGTGTGGTATTCACATGGGGTTGGGAGAAAGGACCGATATGTTGGCATTCAAATCACGGTTTGTGTGGTGGTCTGGAGTTGTCTTTTCGACTGCAGGTGTTGCCGCACTGTGGTTTTGGTGGCAAGGTGCCATGGGGTTTTCTTTGTGGGATGAAGGATTTTTGTGGTATGGCGTACAGCGTATCAGTGCCGGGGATTTGCCGATTCGTGATTTTTTCGGCTATGACATTGGACGCTATCTGATATTGGCCCAAGGTGCTGAGTTCTGGGGTTCGAATGGTTTGGTTGCCATGCGGTTTGGGCTGGCCCTGATGCACTGGGTATTGTTGCTAGTGGTGGTGTGGCTCCTGCGACACGAAGGTGTGTCGTGGTGGTGGATATTCCCGACGGTTATCGTCGTCACATTGTGGGTTTGGCCGCTATACCGTATGCCCGACATGTTGATTGCTGTGGGCGCGGTGGCGATGTTGAGCATGATGCAGCGCCGCATGGCAGATCCCGCATGGGTGTTCGGGGCTGCGCTGATCTATGGCATATTGATGATTAGTGTGGGCGATATGCGCAAGCATGTCGCATTTTTTGGCTTTGGCATGGTCATGATTGCCGTGGCATGGTTGCTCGAGGGCAAGCCGTGGCGGTTGATTGTGGGCTGGTTCAACCATGGCTTGCAAGGATTGATGATTGGCATGTTGCCGTTGCTGGGCTTTGCCTTGGTTCGTCCTGACTTCCGGGCGAGCTACTGGCAGCACATGCTGGTCGGATTTTTGCAGCGTGAAACGCCCAACATCCCGTTGCCGTACCCGTGGTTGTGGCAAATGGGCGATGCTGTGTCTGGGCATACGTGGTGGGTCAGTGCCGTATTCACGGTGTTTGTCATTGCTGGCCCGTTGTGGTTGGTGGTCATCATGTGGCAGTCGTGGCGTGGCCAGCCGTCTACACCGGTCGTGCGTGCTGGTGTGGTGCTGTGGGTGCCGTATATCAGCTATGTGTTGTCACGGGCTGATTTGGCGCATTTGACTCAAGGGATGTTGGTGGGCGTCATGGCCGTGCTAATGTTACTCATCACACAGTCGCGTGCCTGGGTGCGGGTGGTGGGCGTGGGTGTCACACTTGCAGTGAGTGGACTGGTGATGGTGCCCGTGCAGCCAGCCTGGGAGTGTCGCGATGGCCAGGATTGTCGCGAGGTAGACATCTTGGGCGACAGCATTCGCATGCCGGGGCCGCTTGCAGACGAAGTGGCACTCATCCAGCAGTTTGGCGCTGATTATGCCCGGGATGGGGCGTCGGTGTATATTATCCCGTTTTGGCCAGGGGCGTATTCGATCTTGGATGTGCGTTCGCCAGTCTGGGAAATCTATGCAATTTGGCCACGTGATGAGGAGTTCCAACTAAGCGAAATTGCACGACTTGAGGTGGCTAAACCAGTGGCCGTGCTGTTGAAAAAAGAGGGGCTCGACGGCAACGAAGCCCTGCGCTTCCGTAATACCCATCCGATGATGTATGATTATCTGCGAGAACAGTATCGACCGGTGGCCAATTATACGCTGTTGCCGGGGTACACGATTATGGAGCGGCGCAAGTAACCCTTATGCAGAACATGGAACCATCGTCGTGGTCGACACCACGGGGCAAATTCACACTGATTGGACTGACATTCATCAACATCGTGATTCAGCTGGTGATTGCGGGGATTGTGAAATATTCAACCACACAATCGTTGACGGCAGTATTGGTATTGGCTGCTGTGTATGCTGTCGTACTGGCTTTAAATGTGGGGCGATTTGTGGTGTGGGGGATTATCCACAAGCGCTATCCACTGGGGATTGCCTATGCCTCATCGGCCTTGTTGTTCCCCAGCATTGTGGCATTGTCGTACTACTACGGCGAACCGGTGACTGTGCAGCATTTGTTGGGAGTGGCAATGGTGGTGATTGGGGTGGTTTCGTTGGTGCGTGAAGCATAGGGGGATCGGCCATGGCATGGGTGTTGTTGTTGGGGAGTGTGCTGTTTGCGGTGCTAGGGCAGTTGTTTTATAAACGCTACAGCACCGAAAAAGCCTTCAAATGGTTGGTGATTGGACTGACACTGTTTTGTTTGGCGGTGCCGTGTACCATGCTGGCTGCCCGTGATTTGGGGATCGGTATGGTGTATGTCGGATCGTCATTGTCGTACATCATTGCACCGGTCTTTGGGGCATTGTTTTTCGGCGAGGCAGTGGCACGTTCGCAGTGGAAGTATTTTGTGCTGATTATGCTGGGAGTCATCGTTTACGCATGGTAGTGCGATGTCTCTTGGGTATTGCATCCCGTCATTGCAGCTGCAATGACGGGATGTGTGCGTATCAACTTAGGCGTTGGGCTAGGGTGGGCAGTGCAGTGGTGAGCACATCGATGGCACGTATGAATTCGGCAAGTTCGATGTGCTCGTGTGGTGTGTGGTCGAGGCTTGAATCGCCGGGACCGTAGGCGATGATGGGGCACTTCCACTGTGGTCCGACGACATTCATGTCGGCAGTGCCGGTTTTGAGCAAATAGCCGGGCTGGGCGCCATGTTGGCGGATGGCTTTGACAAATGACGTCGCACAGACATCGTTGCGATCGGATTGCCAGGTGGCACTCACATCGCGAAATGCGAGGGTCGTGTGTGCGTCGCCAAACGCGCCAATGGCGTCGATAATCCAGTAGGGGTCGATGTGGGGTGGCAAGCGCAGACCCACGGTGGCGTGAGCCACATCGTACAGTCCGTCGCTGTGTGACGCAATATGTCGCAACGAGGGCAGGATGTGGTCGAATAGACGCGTGCGATCACGGTTGAAATCGGCGCAATATGCTTGGATGCGTTGCCAGACATGCATGCACCGTTCGGGTGCCGATGGTTCGGGTCCAGCACTGTGGGCACTAGCTTGGTGGGTGGTAATGGTGAGGAGCACGCGCCCTTTGTAGCCCAGTGTGACGCGATTCCAGCCACTCGGTTCACCGATGATACAGGCATCGGGGCGATGGTGCTTGGCGACGAAGTGGGCGCCACGCGAGGTCGCGTGTTCTTCTTCGACGGCGCCGACGAGCGTCAGCCGAAATGGCAATTCGCCTTGTTCGACGAGGCGGGTGGCGGCGCAGATGAAGGCCACAAATGGTCCCTTGGCATCGACACTGCCCCGCCCATAGAGTTTGTCGTCGCGGACCTCGACAGGGACTGTGCCTGGCGCCGTGTCGATGTGACCGAGGAGCATGATTTCGGGGCCGTTGCCAATCTGGCCGACTGCGTTGCCGACGTGGTCGATGTGGCTGGGAATGCCTCGCTGGTGCATTTGTTGTACGAGGTATTCAACCACCGCTCGTTCGTGTGTCGACGGACTGGGGATGCGCACGGCTTCGGTGAGCAAGGCAATATCGGCGCTGGTGCTCATGCTAGCACCTCACCGAGATGCTGGATGACAGTGGTGATGTCGTCGTCGCTGATGACGAGTGGTGGCAATAGGCGGAGGACGTTGGGTCCAGCTGGCAGGGCCAGCACGCCGCGTTCCATCAGAGTGACCAACGTGGGTTGTACACGTTCTTTGAGTTCGATGCCGATGAGGAGTCCTTGCCCGCGCACCTCACGCACTTTGCTGAGGGTGGCCGTGCTGATGGCCTCCATGATGCGTTGCCCTTTGCGAGTGGCCTCTTCGGCCAGGTGTTCGTCGGCGATGACACGCAAGGTGGCGCGGGCTGCTGCACAGGCCAGTGGATTGCCGCCGAAGGTCGATCCATGGCTGGCTGGTGGGAATGCCCCCAGGTCGTGGTGGATGGCGATGGCGCCCATGGGCATGCCGCCGGCCATAGATTTGGCCATGACGAGGATGTCTGGCGTGATGCCGGCTTGGCTGATGGCAAAGAGACTGCCCGTGCGCGCAAACCCGGTTTGCACCTCATCGACAATCATGAGCGCACCGTGTTGTTTGCACAGCGCTGCCACACCGGCCAGATAATCGGGGTCGGCTGGTCGTACGCCGCCTTCGCCCTGCACGGGCTCGACAATGACAGCTGCGGTGTGGTCGTTCATGGCGGCGGCCAGTTTGGTCAGGTTGTTGTACGGCACGTGGGATACGCCGGGGATGAGGGGTTCAAACGGTTCGCGGTACTTGGGCTCGTAGGTGACCGACAAGGCCCCCATGGTGCGTCCGTGGAAGCCGCGCATGGTGGCGACGACCTCGGTACGCCCGGTGGCGATGCGCGCAAATTTGAGGGCGGCTTCGACGGCTTCGGTACCTGAGTTGCACAAAAAGATGCGTCCCATGCCATCTGGGAGCACGGCGCCCAGTTCGTCGAGGTAGGCAGCTCGTTGGTCGTTGTGGAAGATTTCGGGGCAACTGACAAGGGTGGCTGCTTGGGCTTGGATGGCGGCCACGATGGCGGGGTGGGCGTGCCCCAAATTGGCAGAACCCTGACCGCCCACGCAGTCGATGTACTGCTTGCCATCGGCATCCCACAGTGTGGCACCCAGCCCACGCACAATGGCGATGCCGCGTTTGGTGTAGGTGCCACTCGTGCGCAGGTCTTCGTGGCTGATGATGGCGGCGTTGGTGGCAAATGGTGATGGTATACTCATGGTGCCCTCCCTTTGGTCAGTGATACTGTTGCCCGATCGTGTACGAGAAACGAGTAGATGCGTATGTCACAGTCAGATGTCAGCACCGTCGTGGTGCAATTGTGCCAGCAACGCAGCGCGGCATTGGCAACCGTGGCCAGTGATGGCGCCCCGACGGTGGGTATGGTGGCGTTTGCAATCGAGCCAGACGGTAGTGCGTTGATTGTGCACCTCAGCACGTTGGCGGCGCATACGCGCCAGTTGCTCGCCGATCCCCGTGTGGCGGTGTTGTTGGCAGCCCCCGATGATGCGACAGTGGCAGATGTGCAAACGCTGGCGCGCTTGAGTGTGTCGGGGCGGGCCCAGGCCTTGGAGACCACCGATGCGCGCTATGCGGATTGTCGCGCCGCCTATGTGCGCCGCTTCCCGGCCGCAGACATGCGCTTCGGGTTTGCCGATTTTGTGCTGGTGCGGGTCATCGTCGACCAAGCGCGCTTTGTGGGTGGTTTTGCGCAGGCGCGCACCCTCGATCAAGTTGCCTTAGTGGCGTTGTTACGGCAGGCGGCTAGCTAGGCAATGACGGTGCCGTTGCCCGCCAGGGCGTAGCTGATGGGTTGTGCAATGCGGGCATCGGCCATGATGACACGCCCCACGCCGCCGGTGAGGGCTTCGTCAGCGCCCATGACCTTCTTTTTCATGCGCCCCTGGGCCACATCCATGTAGCTCTGCACCTCGTGACGAGGAATCTGACGGATGAGGCTGTCTTCATCGGGGAAGTTGCGCAACAGCCCTGGCACACTCGACAGCAACAACAAGGTGTCGGCCTTGAGCGCCACGGCGATTTGGGCAGCGGCGCGATCACCATCCACATTGAGTGCTTCACCGTCGTTACCACAGGCAATCGGAGCAATCACAGGCATGACTCCGGCGTGTATCAAGGCCGTGAGGACTGCGGTGTTGACCTGTTCGATGGTGCCGGTATGGTCGTCACGCAGCACCAGTTGTTTGCCGTTTTCGACGATGCGGAGCACAGCTTTGCGTTGCGCGCCGAGGATGCGCCCATCGAGTCCACTGCATCCAAAGGCGTTAATCTGGCGCTGTTGCAGAAGTTCGACGATGCGCTTGTTGATTTTGCCGGCATAAATCATCATGAAGACATCCATGGCGGCGCGGTCGGTGTAACGACTGACGTGGCCAGAGGCCGTGGTGACGAAACGCGGTGGTGTGCCCAGCGCAGTCGCGACGCGGTTGGTCTCGCCAGATCCACCGTGTACCAGCACAATGCGTTGACCCTGTTGGGTGAGTTGGGCGATGTCGTCGCAGAGCGCCACATAATCGACATCCAGTCCACCGCCGACTTTGACTACAATCATGACTCACTCCTTTGAATAGCGGGTGCCGGTGATTTTTGGAAAGTCGCGAGTGCCAGTGCTACAAAAATGAGCACGGCCCCCATAAATAACCCTGGACTACTGGCTTCTTTGAGAATCAACAGCCCAATCAACGACCCCACAATGGGTTGGATGAACAGTGACACCGCGCCGAGACTCGACCCGGCGGTGCGCAACACCCAAAACCACAGTAAATAACTAATCACGGACGTGAAAATTGCCACATACGCGACGGCAATCCAGGCATCCCAGCTGACCTGTGGGAAGGCACCTTGGGCCAGCACGTAGCCGATATAGGGCACCCAGATGACCAGGCTGCCAGTATATGTCCAGCGCATGATGGTCATGGGGTGGTAGCGCTGTGCCAGGCTGGCCCCCAGCACCGTGAAGATGGATTCACAGAGCAAGGCCGCCAGTACCAGCGTGTTGCCGAGGGCCCGATTAGGTGCGTATTCGTCGTTGGGGGCGCCTCCGAGGGTGAGTACGACCACGCCCACAATGCCAATCATCATGCCGATTCCGCGTTGCCAGCCGAGGTGTTCTTTGGCAATCAGCACGGCCAAAATGGCGGTGAAGATGACCTCGCCGATAATCATCAGTGATGAATCGGTGGCCGTGGTGAGATTGAGGCCGCTATAGTCGAGCATCTGTGCGGCGGCCACGGCAATCAGCCCCAGCAGCGCCAGCCGTAGGCGCTGACTGTGCGGCATGACTTCACGCGGAGCGATACCACTGATGCGCAAACCCCAGAAACAAGCCGTCGCGAAGACGACGCGTAGTCCGGCCAGCAGCAACGGTTCGAATGATTCGGTGGCGATTTTGCCGACTGCATGCGATGACCCCCAGATGATGTTGGCAATGGCCAACAAAACGAGTGCCCAGATCGTGCTCATACTGACGCCTCATTCGTTGTTGCAGGCGGCGCAGAAGGGATGCTGGTGATTACTAAAGCCCCGATGATGAGTGCCCCACCGACGATGAACGTGATGGTGATGGGATCGCCCATCAGCGTAATCCCGAGCAGGGCACCGACCACCGGTTGGAAGAGCAGGGCCACGGCTGCCACGGTGGCTCCGACATGTTGCACGGCGGTGAACCACAAGAAGTAGCATAGTACCGAAGGAATGAGGGCCAGATAGATGGTGCTGAGCAGTGTCATGGTGTCGAACACGGGGAATTGACCACTGACCACGTACCACACAATGATGGGGATCCACACAATCAAGCTGATGGTATTGACGAGTAGCATCATGCTGATGGAGTCGTTGCGCTGGAGGAACACGCCACCACGCACGGTGTAGTACGATTCACAGGCCAAACACGCCAAGAACAACAGGTTGCCCAAAAAGCGATTGGGGGCTGTTTCTGTGTTTTCGCCGAGCGATCCGCCCATCAAAATCACCGCGCCGATGGCACCGACGATGATGCCGATGAGGCGATTGCGTTCGATGCGTTCGTGGAGCAGGGCATAGGCCAGTATGGCGGTGAAAATGACTTCGCCGATGATGAGCAGTGAGGCATCAGAAGACAGCGTCAAATTGATGCCGCTATAGCCAAAGATGAAACTGGCTACCACGCCGATCATGCTCAGGCGGGCCATCGGCCAACGATCAGTAGTGGCCACTGGGCGGCGTTTGGTCAGCACAAAGATGAGCGAGAGCGTGGGCACCGTGATCGCGATGCGCAAGGCACCCAACAGAAACGGTGGTACGGTATCGAGTGCCGCCTTGGCAATGGCATGTGAACTCCCCCACAAAATACAAGCCAAAATCATTCCTGCGATGGCCCACGTGCGTGACATAGTCGTTACTTTCCTTGTCTGTACAAGCCTTAGAGTGGGTGGAGTCCGATCATATCGAGGCTGGTGGTTTCAGTGAATCCACACATCAAATTCAGGCATTGTACGGCACTCCCAGCGGCCCCTTTCATCAGATTGTCGATGGCGCAAATGCTCACAATGCGCCCAGTCTGTGGGTCGAGGTCGAAGCCAACATCGGCCAGATTGGTGCCACTCAGCAATTTGGGCTCGGGGAGGCGGTGGATGCCGCCGCGTTCGCGCACGATGCGCACAAATGGCTCGTCGCGGTAGCGAGCTCGGTATGCCCGCCAGAGCGCCTTTTCGTCGACAGAAGCGTGTGGCAGACAGTGCACAGTGGCCACGGCTCCACGCACGAGTTCGACACTGGTAATCGACAAATGCACCTGCTCGAGGCCGGTGACTTGGAGCACCTCGGCAGTGTGGCGATGCCCGGTCGGGGCAAAGGCCCGCACCACGCCACTGCGCTCGGGGTGGTGTGAGCCGTCGTTGCCCTGTGCTCCGCCCTCGGATGACCCCACCTTGATGTCGCTGATGACCGTGTCGGCGGCGGTGATGATGCCGGCTGCAACAAGTGGCAGTAGTGCCAGATTGGTGGCCGTGGCATTGCAGCCTACGCCACTGACGTAGTGGGCGGTGCGTAGCGCTGCGCGGTTGACCTCAGGTAGCCCATACACAAAGCGTTCCAGCCATTGTGGATTGGGGTGGGCTTCGCCATACCAGCGCTGGTACAGGGCGGGATCGCGCAAACGGAAGTCTGCCGAGCAGTCGATGATGCGGGGCGCGATTTGGGCATAGTGTTCGATGCGCTGGGCCGCTGAGCCATGGGGGAGTGCCAAGATGAGCACGTCGCATGGTTCGAGCTGTTGTTGGCTGGTGTAGGTCAAATCGGTATGCCCACGCAAATGTGGATGACTGGTGGTCACCGGCTTACCGGCGAGGCGTTCTGAAGTGATTTGGGCAATGTGTACGTCGGGATGGCGGAGCAACAAACGTAGCAGTTCGCCACCCACATAGCCACTGCCACCCACAATGGAAACGTGTATCATGGGTTATTCCTCGGAGATACGACACCACGGGCCCAGGCATCAGCCCACAGCCATGCGGTGAGTGTCAGTCCATCGCGGATGTCGTTTTGGCTAATCATGTGCCACAGCTCATCTGGGGCAAACCAGCGCGCCGACAGGATTTCGTTGGTATCACTGATTGGCGCAACCTGTGTCACATCATGGGCGATATGCACATAAAACATCTGGTTGCTACTGCCGTTGGCAGGGTGATAGCAGCCGAGATACGTTATGTGTGTGGCCTGTGCGCCACTTTCTTCGAGTAATTCACGTGCAGCGGCTTCGGCGTGGGTTTCGCCTTCGTCGACCCGCCCAGCCGGGATCTCCCAGTGAGTGCGGTCGACGATGAAGCGGTAGTGCTCCACCAAGAGCACGGCACCATCGGCCCGTAGTGGGACCACCCCGACTGCTGGTCGGGGGTAGTCCACCACATGGTGACCATGGATGATGCTGCCGTCAGGCAAGCGCACATCGTCTTGATGCAGGCTGACCCAGGGGCTCTGGTGAATGGTTTGGCGGCCGAGCACCTGCCATGGTCGCTTGCTCACAGGCCCCTCCGTTTGCCCTGAGCGACTTCGACCGTGTAGTCGATGATGCGCCCCGGGATGTTGACACCGGTCGGGGTAATGCTATTGCGGAACTCCATGGTGTAGTTGACTTCGTTGATGAGTAACTGCCCATCGCCGTCTTCGAGCACGTCAATGGCCACGACGCCACCCCCCACTGCCTGGGCGGCAGCCACACAAATATCATTGAGGGCGGGAGTGATGGGGCAGACGCTGGCTTGGCCACCACGTGCCGTGTTGGTAATCCAATGTTCGCTGGTGCGATAAATGGCCCCGATGCACTCGTCACCAATCACGAACGCGCGGATGTCGCGCATGTGGGGTTTGGCCACGTATTCTTGGATGTAGAAAATGGAATGGTGGTATGACCCCAGGATTTCTTTGTGCTCCAAAATCGACTCGGCAGCTTCACGATCGTTGATTTTTGAAATCAAACGGCCCCACGACCCAATGGCCGGTTTGAGCACGACCGGGTACCCGAGTTCTTCGATGGCCCGCAATGCGGATTCGGCGGTGAATGCCATGCGTGTGCGTGGAGTGGGGACGTTGTGGTGTACCAGGGCTTGGGTGGTCAGGAGTTTGTCGCCACAAATCCGGGCCACATGAGCCGTATTGACCGTTGGGATACCCGCATCGTTGAGGGCATGTAACGCATACAAAGCGCGTGAATGATGAATGGATCGCTCAAGGACGACATCATAGGGGTAGGTGCCGTGGTTGATGTCAAAAACGAGGTCGTCATCATTGAGTCGCACGTAGTCGATTCCACGAGCTTCAAGTTCGGCGAAGAGCAGTTTTTCTTCGACCCGAATACGCGAACAGAGAACTCCGATGCGCATGGCATCCTCCTTCGTGTAGTAGTAGGCGAATTATTCGCCCCAGTCCTCACCCACATCCGGTGCCAGTTCCACGCGTGGTGGGGTGATGCCGGTGACTTCCAGTTCGGCTGCACAATCTGGGCAGACGATGATTTCGCCTTCTACGGTGTCGACTTTGAATGCGATTTCGGCTTCGCACTCGGGGCAAATTGCATGTGCCATGACAAACGTCCTTTCTGGGAGAATGGGGCAGTGCGTGTGCTACAACACTGCCCAACGAATCACACTATCGAAATCGTCAGACGTTGAGGGCCTGACGGAGATCGTCAATCAGGTCGTCGACATGTTCGATGCCGACCGACATGCGCAACAGATTCTGAGGGGTCAACGACGTCGGTCCTTCAATCGAAGCTCGATGCTCGATGAGACTTTCGACACCCCCCAAACTAGTAGCACGGGTGAAGTAGTGCAGGCGATTGCTCGTGGCTAGCGCTTCATTGGCGCCTCCACGTACTGCAAACGACAACATGCCACCGAAGCCATTGGGCATCTGTTTGGCTGCAACGGCGTGACCAGGGTGGCTGTCGAGCCCGGGGTAGTAGACGGTTTCGACAGCGGGATGATCGGCCAAAAACTCAGCAATGCGCTGGGCATTGCTGGTCTGCTGGCGTACCCGCAGTGGCAACGTGCGGATGCCGCGCATAATCAGCCAGCAATCAAAGGGTGACGGCACCGCACCTCCCAGGGTCTGAATCATATTGGCGCGGGCGGTGACGTCATTGTCCTGTGCAAACACCAACGCCCCGCCGAGGGCGTCGGTGTGACCACTGATGTACTTGGTGGTCGAGTGCATCACGATGTCGGCGCCAAAACTGAGTGGGCGTTGCATGATGGGTGAAGCCCACGTGTTGTCGGCTACGACCAGCGCCCCGACCGCATGCGCCAGCTCGCTGACAGCCCCAATGTCGGTGATGGTGAGGAGTGGATTTGAAGGTGTTTCGACCCAGACAATCTTGGTGCGTGGCGTGATGGCGGCCGCCACTTCGCTCAGATTGCTCATATCGACATAAGATGCATCAATACCCAGGTGTTGGTAGACCTCGCGCACCAACTTGGGCGTGCCGAAATATGACTCGCGGGCCACGACCACATGATCACCCTGGCTCAGCATTTGGAACACGGCATTGGTGGCCGCTTGCCCTGAGGCAAACGCCAACGCTCGAGCTCCACCTTCGAGGGTGGCTAGTGCTTCCTCGAGGGCGCGGCGGTTGGGGTTTTCGCTCCGTGTATACACAAAGCCACTGGGGAAGCTACCGTCGCTGTGCCGTTCGAAGGTGGTCGACAGCACAATCGGTGGAGTCACGGCGCCGCTGTTGGGGTCGACATGATTACCAGCATGTACCGCAGTGGTCTCCACATGATTTGAGGTCGGTCGAGTACTCATGAAAAATAACTCCCTATGGCAACGACGCCGAATGCGCCGATGACGACACCAGAAATGCGATTCACCCACACCAGACTCGTGGCGCTCATAGCACGCCCCACATATGCGCTGATGCTAGCCAGCAGCAACCACCACAGCGCTGAGCCTAGTCCGACACCGGCTACTAATTCCCACACGGCGAGTCCGTGTGGGGTGCTGATGCCGGTGTTACCCGCAAACAACCCCAAAAAGACGATGATGGTCGCCGGATTGGTGATGGTAAGGGCCACGGTCGACCAGTACAGGTGGCTGGATTTGACGGTGGCGGCCTGCACAGGAGCGCTGGTGGCGGTCTGATATGCCAAATACAACAACAAAAAACCACCCACAAGGGCGGCAGGACGTTGGAATGTGCTGAGGAATGAGAGACCCACCGCGGCCAGCATGGCGTACAGGGTGTCGGCCGTGGCAGCGCCTAGGCCAGACACAAAGCCAGCCCTCCAGCCATGTGCCAACGAACGGCGAATACACAAGAGCCCAATAGGGCCGACAGGCATGGCAATCATGAATCCAAATGTGAGACCTCTGAGCAACGCTTCCATACCCAATTCTTCCCTTTCGCGGCAATTGAAAGGCGGCGTATACAAACAAAAAACCCGCTTCACCGGTCTGGTGAAGCGGGCTGGTGTCGTTCAACAACCAAGCAGGCTTACCCAGACCTATGGTCGGGCTGCTTTGCACGCTTATTCTGCTTGCTGGTGACAAAAAACAACATTGGTGGGAATCTCCTGTGAAATCTGCGTTGAACTATACGAGATTTTGAGTTTATTGTCAAATTACCGAACTCGGTGTTGTACATAGTCGTGCATCACGACGTATAATGCACACATACGCGGTGTTGTGTGCAATAAGCAATAGAAAGAGCGTCTTTTATGCAGATTAATCCGGGAATTTTCAAAGCGTATGATATTCGTGGGATTTATCCAACCGAACTCAACGAAGACGGAGCATATGCGATTGGACGTGCATTCGCTACACATCTTGATGCGCACGAAGTCATCGTGGGTCACGATATGCGCTTGTCGGGGCCGAGCTTGTTTGATGCGGTGACGCGTGGTCTGATGGACCAGGGTGCTGATGTCATCGAAATTGGTCTTGTGAGCACCGACCAGTTTTATTTTGCCTGTGCCCAACTTGGCTTGCCGGGCATGATGGTGACTGCTTCGCACAACCCCAAAGAATACAACGGCTTCAAGATGGTGCGCAAAATGCCGTATTTGCTCAGTGGCAGCGAAGGTATCGCTGACCTGCGTACCATTGTTCAGAACGACGCCTATGCGACGCCAAGTCGGCAAGGATCACGCCGGAGTATTGACCTCTCAGAACAATTCATCGAACACATGCTTGGGCTCATCGACATCGACGTGATTGCAGCGGCTGGCCCCATGACGGTGGTGGCTGATACGGGCAACGGTACAGTGGGCCCCATCCTCGAACGTGTCTACAAACGCTTGCCGGTGAATTTGGTCGGGTTGTATTTGGACCCAGATGGCTCGTTGCCCAATCACGGTCTTGACCCGCTCCAACCCGAAAACCGTGCTGAGCTTGAACAGCGTGTCATCAGTGAGAAAGCCGTAGCCGGTTTTGCGTTTGACGGCGATGGTGATCGCTTTTTTGCAATTGACGACCAAGGACGTTTCGTTGCAGGTGACTTCTTTACCGCCATTTTGGCTCGCTATTTGCTCAAGCGGGCACCGGGTTCCAAGATCGTCTATGACGTGCGGGCTTCGTGGGCAGTGCCACAGTTGGTGGCGGCGGCTGGTGGCGTACCGCTCGAAGAGCGGGTCGGGCATGCCTTCATCAAGCGCCGCATGGCCGATGAGTCGGTGTTGTTTGGTGGCGAGGTGACTGGTCACTACTACTTCCAAGACTTTTTCTTTGCCGATTCGGGCTTGTTGCCGTCACTGTTGACCATCGAAATGCTGGCTCGCGAACGTACCACGTTGTCGGCGTTGCTGGCTCCCATCGAAGCCAAGTACTTCATCTCGGGCGAAATCAACTCCAAGGTGGCCGATTCGGCGGCCGTGTTGGCCGCCCTGCGCGAGCGCTACCACGATGCCACCATCGAAACCCGTGACGGGCTGTCGGTGATTTATGCTGATTGGCACTTCAACGTGCGTACTTCAAACACCGAGCCGTTGATTCGCCTCAACCTTGAGGCCATGGATGCTGCCACCATGGCACAGCGCCGTGACGAGGTGCTCGCTATTATTCGAGGGTAATGTTGATGCGTACATGGGCCTTGCGCTCGTATTCTATTCGGCAAGCGGCGGTCATCATGGCCGCCGCCTTTGGTATGTCGGCCATCCTTGGCATGCTTCGACAAGTGCTGTTGGGGGCCACATTCGGCGATGGTGTGGCGGCTGCAGCATACTATGCGGCAGCGCGCTTGCCCGAAACACTCGTCAATCTGGCAGCAGGAGGGGCGTTAGCCGCGGCGATTGTGCCATTGTTGGTGACATTGCCGACGACAGCGGCCCAACAACGTTTCGTCAATGCCATGACAAGTGCCGTCATGATTGTGGTAATCGTGGTGTCATTGCTTGGGGCACTGGCTGCGGGTTGGTTTGTGCGCACAGTGCTATTACCAGGAGCCACCATTGAACTGCAGCAGTTGACCATCACGTTGACCCGTCTGTTGCTCCTGCAACCGTTGTTGCTGGCGATTGCCAGCATTGTGGGGGCAGTATTGACAGCCGAGCGGCGGTTTACGTTGATTGCCTTGGCATATGTGTCACACAACGTGACCATTTTGCTTGGGATAGCGGCTGCGCGTGTGTGGCCAGAAATTGGTATTTATGGTCCCACCGTGGGTTTGGTGCTGGCGGCATTCCTCAAAGCTGGCATTGTGTTGCTGGGTATGCGCTGGTCTGGCATGACGCTGGCATGGCACTGGGATGTGCAGCATCCCCTGTTGCGTCGTGCATTGTGGTTGGCAGCACCGACCGCCTTGTCCGTGACGGTCAATTATGCCGGCAGCATTGTCGATACTGCGTTTGCATCGGTGCTGGGGGCCACAGCAGTGGCTGCGTTGTACAGTGCGTGGTTGCTGGCTGATATGCCTGCACGTCTGATTGGGTCAGCGCTGGGGCAGGCCATGTTCCCACATGTGGCCCATGCAGTGGCTCAAGGGGACATTGTGTCAGCACGGCGCATGTTGGTGCGCACCGTGAGTGTCGCTGTGGCCTTGGCATTGCCCGTGTTGGTAGTGATTTGGGTATGGGGCCGCTGGGGCATCGCCATGGTACTCGAACGTGGTGTCTTTGACCAAGCCGCCGGTGATCGCACCTTTGGGGTGTTACAATGGTATATTGTGGGGTTGCCGGCCTTCATCGTAACCGAATTATTATCACGAATGCTCAATGCCATGCATGATACGCACACCCCACTGGTGACAAATATCATGCAGTTACTGGCAAAATGGGGCGTGTTGACGTGGTGGGGAATGCAGATGGGTATCGTCGTCGTGCCAATTGCGCACGTGGTGACATGTTATCTCGAAACGGTGATATTGGCAGGCGTCGTATGGCGACAGATGATACAACGAGGGGATCATGCGTAAACAAGATGAATTGGTGCTCGTGCCACACGGAATGGCACAGGGGGGCGATGCGGTAGCACGCGTAGATGGTTTGGCCGTGTTTGTACGAGGCGCACTGCCCGACGAACAGGTGCGTGTCCGGGTGACCCATGTGACTGGCTCGTTTGCACGTGCCGAAGTCGTCGAAGTATTGCAGGCCTCACCGCAGCGTATTGCGGATCGTGTGCCCGATGCACCGCACATGGAATGGCAACACATTGAACACAGTGCACAAGTGGCATATAAACGCCAAATTCTCGATGAACAACTGCGCCGTATCGGCAAATTGACGACAGTGCCCGACATCCGCGTCGTCGCCGGCTCTGCGCCGTGGCACTACCGTAATAGTGCCCGCCTACACGGCTATGGCCCCTATCTGGGCTACAAAGCCGATGGCAGTGCCCATGTGACTGTCGTCGACGACGACCCGCTGTTGCACCCTACATTGCAACACGCCGTGGCCACGTTGCGGCAAGCGGTAGCTGCCAACCCTGTGCCTGCACGTACCCCGTGGACGGTCTGGTTGCGTCTCAGCGAATCTGCCAATCAAGTAGTTGCGGCTTTTGACGATGTGCCCAATCGAGTGGCGATTGCCATTCGCACCGCCTGGCAAGAGCAAAATCCGACCATTGTCGGTGTCCGTATGCCCTGGGGAGGCTTCGAAGGTGCTGAATCCGTGCAGGAAGATCACTACGGCATTCCTATGAACCTTGGCCCGACGACGTTTTTCCAAGTGTCCAGTGCGGCCGCCCGTGCCCTGTGTGATGAAGTGTTGGCTGGCTTGGGTGATATCAGCGATCAGCGTGTCGTTGACGCCTATTGTGGGGCTGGGACATTCACCTTGCCACTCGCACAGCGCAGCCGCCGTGTCATCGGCATCGAAGAATTTGCACCGGCTATCGAAAATGGCCAACAGAACGCCTGGTTCAATGGTTTCGAAAATATCGACTGGATTGCTGAGCCCGTCGAACGAGGCCTGGTACACGTGTACGACGTTGACGCCATCGTGCTCGACCCACCACGCAAGGGTCTGCACCCCGAAGTCATGATGTCGATTAGTCGTCTGCAACCACAGCGTATCGTCTACGTATCATGTCATCCGGGCACACTTGCTCGTGATGTGCAGGCGATTATGGCAGACGGCTATGCGCTGACGTCGGTGAGCAGTGTGGACTGCTTCCCCCAAACTGCGCATATCGAAAGTGTACTGGTGCTCGAGCGCACAGCATGATCACGTTGCGTGTGGCCAGCCAAGACGATTGCCCACTGTTGGGACGACTGAATCGCGAGTTAATCGTGGCCGAGCAATCCGACAATCGCATGAACGATGCCCAACTGGTGGCGCGCATGCAGGATTTTTTGATGCAGGGCTATCAGGCCTGGATCTTTGAACATGCCAGTGATTGTGTCGGGTATGCACTGGTGCACATGCACAGCGATCCCGTGTATGTGCGCCATTTCTTGATTGTGCCAGCCATGCGCCGCCAGGGATGGGGACGTATGGCGTGGCAGCAATTGCACCACGAGCTAGGGCATGTACCCATCGACATCGACGTGCTCGCCTGGAACAGCTCCGGCCACGCCTTCTGGACGTCCATGGGCTTCGCTCCACGAGCGGTGCGTATGCGTTTGACGAAGGAGTAACATGCCTGATCTAGATGATGCGCTCCAGGCCGTGGTACAGAGTGCACAATACTATGACTGGCACCCTGTAGCGCATGTGCGCCCTTTACCGAGTGGGTTTGTGGCCCACGCCTTCGCACTTCAGCATGGTGATCGTACCGTGTTTGTGAAATGCTATGATCGTCAGCGGGCCATTACTGCACGTATGCTCACCAGCAATCAATTTTCGTTGCCTGTCACGGCTTGGCTGGCGCAGCATACTCCGCTGGCTGGGCGTATGGGCGCGCCGCTCGCCACCCGTAGTGGTGCATATCACGTTGATATGGGGCGGTTTGTGTGTGTGGCGTTCGATTTTTGGGCGGGCTCCATGCCGTGCGAGGCGGGCTTGACCGAGCAATAGGTGGTGCATCTGGCTACTACGATTGCTTGGTTGCATCACATCACGCCACAGGTGCCGTTCCCGGAGCACATCGAACGCGAAGATTTCACAGCGTCGTGGGCTAATCCGTTTTGGGCATATCTCACAGATCAATGGCAAACGCTGGCCCCGGATGTCCAAGCAGTGTTGATATCACATCGGCCGATACTGCAGACCATGTTGATGCGATTTCGTGACATTGGTTCTGCACTGCGTACCACGCCGCCCGCGCTGGTGTTGTGTCATACCGACATCCACTGCATGAATATGCTGGTCGAGGGCGATACGACAGTTTTGCTCGATTTTGAGGGGCTCAAACTCGCGCCCATCGAGCACGACATCATGTTTGTACGAGCCGAGCCTTATTGGCCGGCATGGTATGCCGCCTATCAAGCGGTATGTGGCGCTACTCCGGTAGATCCACAGCGGCTGCGTTTTTATCAAGAACGACGTCTGCTCGAGGACATCTATGAGTGGATCGAGCAAACCGTGCACGAACACCCGACTGGCCAGGCTCGCCACGACATTTTGGATTGGATTGCACAGACGCTGCCGCACTGTCGTGCCGAGTAATATTTGGTGATAGTGTGTGCCTTGAATGTGTGCTTTGATAGACACACAAGCCCCCTGGATGACGATTCATCCAGGGGGCTTTGAGGTTGGTATTTAGGGCAGTGCAAAGACCATGATGCGCTGATTACCGCGATCGATGACGTAGGCTTTGCCATCAGGACCAAAGGCTACACCACTGGGATCAATGAACGAGGCGTTGTCGCCACCTGAACCGCCCCAGCGCAGTGATTCACTGCCATCGAAGCCACCCACGGCCACAACGTTGCGCCCTGGTATGGATGCCAGCACTTGGCCGTTGGCGATGGCCACATAGGGGTCATCGTAGGTCTGAGCTTGCCAGCCGTTGACACGCCAAGTCTGGATGGGGGCAGGGCTGATGCGTCCGTTGCCGTCTGCGGCAAAAAATTGCACGCGGGCATTCCAGGTGTCACCGACGACCACCGTGCCGTCATTGTCGACGGCTACACCGATGGGTTCGCTGAACTGACCGGGTGCACTACCAAACGAGCCCCACTGGTAGAGGTATTTACCGTTGTTGTCGGTGACCACAATGCGTTTGTTGCCGGTATCGGCGATATACACGTTGCCGTTGCCGTCGACGGCAATCCCACGTGGTCCAAAAAATCCGAGCGGTACGGCCGCATTACCGGCTTCGGTGCCATCGGTGACTGCGGCCACACGCCCTTCTCCGAAGTCTTGGTCACCACTGCCCCAGCTCGTCAGCCACTCACCTTGGGGAGACAACTTGACGACACGGGCGTTCCAGGTGTCTGCGACGAAAATATTGCCGTTGGCATCAATGGCTACCCCACGCGGCTCGTGGAATTCACCCTGACCGCTACCCAGTTTGCCAATCTTTTGGCGTACGGCACCATCGCTGTTGAAGATGATGATTTGATGGCTATCGGTGTCGGCTACGACCACACTGCCGTCAGGGCCGACGGCAATCCCACGCGCCGCAAAGAACTCGCCATTACCGAAGGTCCGCTCTGCGACGAGTTTGTAGGTCTGACTGGTCGAAACCGGGGTACCAGCACCGGCCCCACCGACCAGATCGGCACGCACCCAGACTTCCATGGCGCGCCCGCCGATTTCGAGCCCATCGGGGAGCTCGCGGTACATCAGGTAGCGCCAGGTGCTATCCCAGTGGCTGGGGTCGAATGGCCACAGCACCGGTGCCAGCAACGAGGGGAGCTGGCTGGGGTCCATGGCAGGGCAATCAGCAGCCGCCTTGATGGTGTTGAGCGAACTAAAGTAAAAGCGTTTGTACCCCTGCCCACTCGGCGTGCACTTGTCGCCTTCGGGGAACCACCAGTTGAGCTGGCCATCGTACAACTTGACATAGTTGGTTTCAAGGGCGGCAGTAGTGGCCGCAGTCACGTTGGGTTGGTACATCATGACTACAGGTACCAAAATCTGGGCACCACCATCGGGTGCGTCTACCAAGAATGAATCAGGTGTCACATCCGCAAAGAATTCACTGTTGCGGTTTTCGAGGCGCTTCATGTCGCGGAAGTACCACTGGAACGGCCAGGCTAGGCCACCATCACCGTCGCTCCCGCCAATGTCCATCATGATGGGCATCGAAAGCCCGCCTGCCACATCCCCTAGCGCCCGTTGATTGCGAGTCTGGTTGATCGACAACTCGCGTACGTCCTGCACGATGCGTGGTACGTCGGGCGAGGTCTGCGTGTAGACGATGGGGTCATGCGCCGTGTCGGGCGCTACAAAATTGGCCAGCCATGTAGACCGGATGCCGTACAACGCTAGCAGACAGCTGAGGGCTACTACGCTGAGACGCCAGGTGTTTGCGCGGCCAATGACTTCTGAATAGTGCAAAATGAGGTAAATAAAACCGGCTCCCATCAGCAGTGGGAAGATTCCTTGCAGCGATCCCAACCCACCAGCAGTCGTTGCCGTGAGCTGTACAATCGCCACTGCCAGTGACATCAACCCCAAGACGACAATCGTCGGGATGCTCACCAAGAAGTGCCGTGCTGGAGTGCGAATATTCCGCGCAATGGTCACAATACCCCATACGACCAACAGATTGGCTGGCAGGGTAATGTGTGCGGCTAGCCAGGGCATTTTTTCGCCGGCCCACGAAAAGAAGACCAATGCCCCCACAAACCAGTAAACCAGGAATGTGTGCAAGAGCGACATGCCTGCACCAAGCTCGGCACCACGTTGCTCGAGTTGCCAGCGCCGTACCGCAGTGACAATGCCCGCGATTACGATGCTGAACCCACCGAAGAGGGCCAGCGGTTCGTTGATGCCCATGATCATCAGGTAGTAGTACCAGGGTTGGTCGCCACGGGCGTATGACTGTTGCGAGCCAAGCCAGTAGGCTAGACCCTGGTAGAGTCCATCAATGATGCCCAATGGGTCTGCGAAGAAGTTGCCATACAACAGCACAAAAATACCGACGGTAATGCCACCACCAATCAAGATGGCGTGTTGTTGGGTTGGCCATACGGACCGGGCAAACGGCACCACAATTGGCGTTGTATCCCATAGCTGCGTGACAACCAGGCTAATCCCGGCAATACACAGCAGCACTACGGCCACCCCCGCAGCATTGAGCGACGGAGTTAGTTGACCGCTCCACGCCCCACTGATGATGAGTGCTTCGATGACCAACGACAGTCCCACCAGACCAAGGAGGGCGATGCGCACCGTGCGGATTGGTAGCATTTCGCTGGCTACGCGCAAGCCGAGGTACCAGGCAAACAAAAATCCGATGATGTAGTAGAGCTCGTGCGTGCTGACGGCAAGCCCGATACCGGCGGCCATCAGCCACAACCAGCGTGGGTTTTGACTGTCGATATAGCGAAAAAATCCGATGACAACCCACAACACCCATAGCACCATTAATCCGTCGTGCCGAGCAAAGCGGGTGAAGTAGAGCAGTACTGATGTCAACGTGACGGCGGCCATGGCGATGATGGTGCCCCAACGTCCCAAATATGGTCGTAGCCAGGCCACCGACAAGGTGAGCCCAATGCCGGCGAGGGCTTGTGGTAGACGTGATTGCCACTCACCGTCGCCAAACAAAAAGTACGAAATCAGTGTGAACACATACAACGATGGCCCATGGTAGACCGGGTCGTAGCAGTAGGTGTCAGCGACACGCCCGCCCGCACACGTGAAGCCGCCATCGCCCATGTAGTAGCGCCAGGTCAGCCATGCGTGGATGGATTCGTCGTGGTGCATGGCCATGACATCGAGGCGGGCAAGGTGGACGAGCACGCTGGCAAGTACGACCAGTGCGAATGCGAGACCTTCCCACGACAACCACGGGTTATCGTTTGATGCTGTGTGTTGCAATGGAGGAGTTTGATCAGACATGGTGATGGTGTCTCCCACAAATGTCATTAGCGAGCGCCCATTCCGAGGCTCATAAACGGAGCGATTTCGGGGCGAACGGCAACATAGAAATCCGATGAACCCAAGGGGAAACCAGGGTCGCGGTACAACAGGTAGCGCCAGGTGGCAACGGCCGTGTTGGTGTCGAACGGCTGGCGCAAGATGCGCATCAGCAGAGGGTCACCATCGTCGACCTCGAGGGTCAGCCAATCATCTGGCAAGCGGTAGATTTGGTCTTCGGGGAACCACCAACGTAGTGGGTAGCGTTGTACCAAGAACCCGGGCAGGGTGTCTTCGTCGACGAAACGCAAATTTTCGTCGAGTACTACCAATGCCATGATATCTTCGCCGGGCACCGCCGGTGGCCCTGGGGGTTGCTCGATGCCGTTGCTGAAGTGACGCATGTACCAGTCCCAGATGGTCTCGTTGTCGTGCCAGATGGGCATGCTCATGTCGCCGTGGCGACGCATGGATGCCTCACTCAGCTCACGCACCAC
>VFQT010000941.1_pt1 | contig 38312 bp, 37 predicted proteins | sample 3512381 | NCBI WGS metagenome assembly VFQT01 (sample SAMN10412376, study PRJNA504923) | tailings metagenome | isolation source: Relicate 2 Philex TSF3 active mining site | place: Philippines: Tuba, Benguet | collected 2017-08-29 | reverse complement strand
GCTCATAGGCGCCGATGGCAATGGCAGCCAAATCAAATCCACCCATGCGTTCGCCGATGTCTCGGGTGTCGGGCGAGTAACCGAGATCTCCTGAGAACCAGAACCGCAGATCTGGATGGATGATGGCCAGACGTGTCATTATCTCAACAGCTCATCGCCAGAGGTTGAACGAATGCTTCCTAGTCGGTTCAGTAATTTGCGTCTTCCCCTCGTAGCAGCGCCCATGTTCCTTGTTTCAGGCGTTGACCTTGTGGTCGCTGCTTGCACATCCGGGGTGGCAGGCTCCTTTCCAACAGCAAACTGTCGTAGCAGCGAAGAATTAGATGCCTGGCTCATCGAAATGGGCATACGCCTCTCTAACCATGAGCAGACTAGCGGTCAGGGCACAGCGCCCATCTGCCCGAACCTGGTGGTTCATCCTTCCAACCAGCGACTGGGGGAAGATTTGCGCGTTCTGTGCCGCCACCATCCGGCTGTGGTCATCACCAGCGTGGGAAATCCAAAGTCTGTGCTGCCCACTCTTCATGATGCGGGTGTGCAAGTGTGGGCCGACGTAGCCAGCTTGCGCCATGCCGAGCGCGCTGTAGCCGAGGGAGTTGATGGGCTGATCCTGCTGACAGCCGGTGCGGGGGGGCAGACGGGTTGGCTGAACCCCTTCGCCTTTGTGCGCGCCGTGCGTGCGTTTTACCAGGGTCCCCTCGTTCTGGGTGGCGGCATTTCCGACGGGGCAGCATTGCGAGCTGCCGAGGTTCTGGGCTGCGACTTGGCCTACATGGGCACGCGCTTCATCGCCACCCAGGAAAGCATGGCCTCGCCGGCTTACCAGAAGATGCTGGTGGACTGCAATGCTGATGACATCGTGCTGACGCGGGCATTCACTGGCTTGCAAGCCAATATGCTCAGGCCGTCCATCGTGAAGGCCGGGCTAGATCCAGACAACCTGCCTCAAGCGCAGTCGGTGGATGTGGCACGCGACATCGACATCAACAGCACCCACAGCCCATTCAAACGCTGGAAGGACATCTGGTCTGCTGGCCACAGTGTCTCGGGCGTCACCCAGATTGGCACGGTGGCCGAACTGGTAGCCCAGACACAAGCCCAGTACCAGACGGCCCGCATGCTCTGAGCAAAAAATCTCAGTCCGCGCGATGCGCTTGAGCGACAGCCTCCCGGTCGAGGCTGCCGTCCTCTCGCCGAGGCAGGTGCGGTTCAAAGCGCACTTCACGCGGACGCTTGAAGCGCGCAATGCGGTTGCCCACGAAATCGATCAACTCCTCCGCACTAGCCGTCTGGCCTGGATGCAGCTCACAGATCGCTCGCACAGCTTCCCCCCAGCGCTTATCAGGCACTCCAATGACAACGGCCCGCATGACCGCCGGGTGGGCTTCCAAGGCCTGTTCAACCTCTGCAGGGTAGATGTTTTCGCCGCCGCTCTTGATGAGGGCTTTCTCAGGCGCACGGCCCTCGAACCAGAGGAAGCCCCGCTCATCGATCCGACCCCGATCACCCGTGTGATGCCAGCCATCCCGGGCCGCATGGGCCGTCTCGGCAAGGCGGTGCCAGTAACCGCTGAATACACAGGGCCCGCGCACCAGGATGTCACCTGACTGACCAGGCGCAGCGGTCCTGCCGTCTGCGGCCTGAATGCGCAACTGGACCAGGGGCAGAGGCCGCCCCGCCGAGCCTGGAAGGTCGCGCGATGGTGACAGACTCACCATCCCACCGGTCTCGGTCTGCCCATAGCCAGACCAGAACTGCGCCTGCGGCCAGCTCGCATGCAGGCGGTCCACCACCTCAGACGGTTCCAGACCTGTAACGACACGCAAGCTGCCCAGATCATGGCCGTGGGCAGCGGCATCAAGAATGGCCTCTAGCATGGGAGAAAAGCTGGCGAAATACGTGACCCGTGAAAAGGCCATCTCCCGAGCAGCAGCCTCGGCATCAAAGCGGGGCATGAGAATGCTTGCACCGCCGGCGAGTTGCCCAGCCAAGGTCAAACCCAGACCGGCCATATGAAACAAGGGAAGAACGCACAGGTGGCGATCCGCAGGCCCCAAGGACCAGACATAGGCCAGCTGTAAAGCCTGGTGAAGTAAAGTGCTGTCAGACAGCAGCGCCAAGCGCGGCCGACCGTTGATCGCAGCAGTAGGAATGGCTACTAGGGGCGCATTTGCCTCTGGCGGGGGTAAGGTCTGTGTGGCAGTAAGCGAGACCTCGGACAAGTCCATCGAGGCCAAGGTGTCCAGTTCATGGCAGACCACGGCTTCGGGCGCCTGGGCCAGCAGCGACCCCAGCGAGGCCTCGGCAAACACCAAAGCCGGCTCGGCGTCCTCCAGTAGTGCGCCGATCTCCTGGGCATGGGCGCGTGTGTTGAGCAGCACCAAGGTGGCGCCTAGGCGAGAACATGCGCCCAGCAATTGCAATACCTCTGGCTGGTTAGAAGCCAGCACAGCGATGCGATCCCCTTTGGCCACGCCCTTCGCATGCAGTTGCTGTGCCAGTGCCTCCGCCCGCACTTTGAGCTGGGCATGACTCCAAATGCCAAAAGCACCGCTCACGACGGGCAGATCTGCATTCACCGCAGCGTTGCGTAGCAGAAGATCCCAATAGCTAAAGCCATGAACAGACATGGCAGCCATCAATTACCGCCAAAACGTGGTGAACGCTTTTGCACGAAGGCCTGAATGCCCTCACGGGCGTCGGCGCTGCGGGCACGCTCGGACAGCAGGCCTTGCTCGAGGGCAAGGTGCTCACTCAGGCTGCGCTGTTCCCATCCTTCACAAAGAGTCTTGATGGCTACAAGCGAATCGCGGGCGCCATTGGCCAGGCGGTGTGCCAGTGCGAGCGCTTCGGGTCCAAGTTCAGCCGCTGGATACAAAGCATCGACAGCCCCGTGCGCTAAGCAGACCTGCGCATCCACTGGCTCACTGAGCATGAGCCACTGTTTGGCCCGTTGCCCACCGACGCGCCGGGCCAGGAAGTAGGAGCTACCCACATCAGGGGACAAACCAATGGCCGCATAACCAGTACGCAGCTTCATGTGTTGCGCCGCTAAAACGAAATCGGCACAGAGGGCCAAGCCCACACCAGCGCCACCCACACTGCCGCTAATGGCACTGACCACAGGCAATGGCGCCAGGGCCAGGCGTTCAATGGCCGGATGCAGGGGTTTGAGGATGTCAGTCACCAAGGCATCCAAGGTGTCTGCGGCTGCCGTGAATTCGTCAATATCCCCTCCGCCGCAAAACACTGCACCCTGCGCGGTGAGCAAAACGGCGCCTGGTTCGGTGAGCAGCAGATCGTCAATGGCACGGGCCAGGGCAAGGGCTGCCGACCTACCCAGGGTATTAGCCCGCTCCGATCGCCTGAGTTCGATTCGTCCCACGGCTCCATCACGCCACCAGGCAATACCTTCTCGTTCGTCCATGCTCACTCCTTAACCGAGCCAGCGCTTGCGCCGACGGTAGTGCTTGATTTCTCGGTAGTTACGGCGCTCACCGCCCGCCTGGTGTCCCAGGTAGAACTCCTGAATGTCTTGGTTGGCACGCAGCTGCTCGCTGCTGCCTTCCAGCACCACGCGGCCACCCTCGAGCACATAAGCATGGTCGGCAAGGCCCAGCGCGGCCTGGGCGTTCTGCTCCACGATCAGCAGCGATAAGCCTTGCGAGCGAAGGTGCGACAGGAGCGCAAAAACCTCTTCAATCATCTTGGGCGCCAGCCCCAACGAGGGCTCGTCGATCAACAAGAGCCGAGGCTTACCCATCATGGCGCGGGCAATCAGCAGCAACTGTTGCTCTCCCCCAGATAGATAGCCGGCCGTGCGGCCGCGCAGGTCTTTCAGACGAGGGATGGTGTCATATACCTGCTCAATACCCTGGCGCACCGCGACCAGGCTGGGCTGCACGTGTCCCCCGACGATCAGGTTCTGCTCGACCGTCATGTGACGCAGGACCTTTCGGCCCTCCACCACATGCACGATGCCCTGAGACACCCGGCGCTGGACATCTTGGCCTGCCAGGTCGTGGCCAGCATAGCGCACAGCGCCACCCGAGACTTCGCCCTCCTCCACGGCCAGCATGCCGGAGATGGCCTTGAGCGTAGAACTCTTGCCTGCACCGTTGGGACCAAGAAGGGCCGTGCAGCCCCCCTCGGCCACCTTGAGGTTGACGCCCTTGAGTGCCAGGATCACCTCGGAGTACAAGACCTCGAGGTTTTCCACCGACAATAGCGGCGGACGTTCTTGTGGCTCGGCGTTGCCCATGCTCACCACTTCGCCAGCGCAGGGGCGGGAACGGAAGAGGCCACATTCCGCAGCTTGCCTCCAGTGACCTGGCCGATGTTGATGCGGGGGTCCTTGACCGGGAACGGAGCCTCCTGGGAAAAGTCGATGTCTCCACCCGTGAAGCCGTAGAAGTCTTTGGCGGGGAAATTGCTATCGATCAGTGCGCGATACACTAGTTCTCCTGTAAGTTTGTCGCCACCGTTCTTGCGTGCTGCAGCCTCGACTGCGCGCACCAACACCAGACCCTGGCCAATGCCCAAGCCGGTGAAGGCGTGCCACGGAGCCTTCAAGCCATACTTGGCAACCAGCATGTCGTAGAACTTGCGCGCCTCGGAGTCGTCCACGCCGGTCACCACCGATGCGTGCGCCTCATAGTCACCTTCCAGCGCGGCATAGCCACCCACGGGTTTTTCCAGTATGGTCAGTGCGTTGTGGGCGCTCACCATTATGGGCGTGTTGCGACCGAGTGCCTGCATGGCGCGCTTGACAGCGATCGCCTGCTGGATGGAGGCAGGGGCCAGAACAACTTCTGCGCCGGCGTTAAGCACGCGCCGCAGTTGCAAGGTCACGTCAGCGGGCTGCGGCTCCACGTACACCATCTCCACCAAGTCCACGATCCTCGGATTGGCCTTGGCATAGGCCTGCACGCCCTTGCCCATGTCGGCAAAGGAGGGGGAGGCCTCGCTGGTGAACATCGCTATCTTCACCGGTCGCGCTCCCCCGACCTTGTTCTTCTGGAACCATTCGATGAAGCCCGTGATCTCGTGCACGAAGGTTGGGCGTGTGGACATCACCCACTGATTGGGTCGCCAGCCAAAGCCGTTACTGGCTGACCCCAAGATCAGGGGCACCTTGTCGTTAGGCAGGCGCTGCTGGAGTGCAGCGGTGTCCGGGCCACCCAGCGCGAAACCGATGATGGGTTTGGTAGACGCCAGCACGCCAGGCCACAGGCTGGCGGTTTGCGCCGTGTCATAGCGGGTATCGAAAGGCTTGAGCTCCAGCTTGACGCCCAGCCTTGTTCCATGCTCCGCATTCCACCAACTGAGCACAGATTCACGTGCGCCAGCGAAAAAAGGCATCACGCTGGCAAATGGACCAGAAAAATCAGACAGGGACGGGATCTGGTAGGTGGTCTGGGCTTGGGCAGGCACGAGTGCAGCGCCCAGGGCGGCTCCGGCCAGGACGGCATGAGCAGCGAAGGTTCGGATGAGTCTCACTTTTGTCTCCTAGGTTGAGTTTTAGTACGGGAAAGGCCACAAACGGTAGCCACGCTTGGCGATGTTCACGCGATGCATGACTCCCTTGGGTTCGAATAGCAGGAACAGCACAATGACTGTGCCCAACAGCACATTCATACCGGCAAAAACCAGCCCCTGCCCGGCAGCCGGGAAAATTTCCACCAGACTGGGGCCCAGGCTGACCACGCCCTCGCGAGCCATCTGGATCAGGAAGGTGCCAACCAGAGCCCCCACAATGGAGCCCAGACCACCGACGATCATCATGGCGATCATCCAGATGGAGTTGAACAGCGTGAATTGCTCTACCGACACATGGCGCAAGGCGATTGCCCACAAGCCCCCCGCCATGCCCGCATAAAAGGCAGCGACAAGAAAAGCGCGCACTTTGGTGGCTGCCACGTCGATACCCATCATGCCCGCAGCCACGTCATCATCACGCACCGCCTGAAAGGACCGTCCATGGCGTGACCGCACGATGCCAAAGGCGCCTGCGGTCATCACTAGGAGTACCGCCAAGCACAGCCAATACAGGGCCCGGTCATTCGCCAGTGAGAGCCCCAGCACGTCAAGTTTGTCCAGATGCAACCCTCCGGCTCCACCCAACCAACCGGCAGGAAGATTGAGAACAAGGAAATGGAAAATAGCTTGGGCAGCGATGGTGGTCAGCGCCAGATAAAAACCTTTGATGCGTGCAGCCGTCAGGCCGAACAACACCCCGAATGCGGCCGCACAGGCCCCGCCCAACACCAGGGCTAGCAAGAGCGGCATCTGGGGCAGGTGTAGAAAGAGTGCGCACGCGTAAGCCCCTACGCCCATGAAGGCCGACTGGCCAAGGTTGACCTGCCCCGCGTAACCCGTGCAGACCTGTAGGCCGATGACAGCAATGGCCATGATGAACATGGTGTAGCCCAAGCTGATCCAGCGGTCGCCTGCCACTAGGGGCAACACTGCCAACGCCACCAGGAAAGCGAGCAGGCTCACCAGTTGAGGGTGCGTTCGCACCAGGGCGCGGTCGCGGCCGTGATGGGTGAAAAAGACGCCGGAAGCATCCATGGGTCAGACCCTTTCTATGTGGCGCCAGCCGAACAGCCCTGTGGGACGGACGACCAGGATGAAAACCATGAAGACATAAGGCACGATGCTCGAAGCCGAACCACCTATGCGTGGGTCCACATATGCGGCAACCAGCGACTGGATCACTCCTACTATCGCGCCGGCCAGTAACAGTCCGCCAATGGACTCCAGTCCTGCCAGCAAGGCCACGGGCAGGGCCGCCATTGCTACGTCTGCTGAAAGCACGTTCAGTGAGCGGCCATTGAGCAAAATGACGGCACCCACGGTGGCGATGCAGGTGCCCATCATCCAGGCCAAGGTGACCGCCCGCCGCACCGGGATGCCGGCGGAGATGGCGATATTGGGATCCTCGGCGACAGCCGTGAGCGTCAGGCCGAAGCGTGTCCGGTTGAAGAAGTACCAGAGACCCACCGTGAGTACCAGCGTGATCCCCGCTCCCACCACCATGTTGGTCGGCAGAAGGAAATCACCTATGATGATGGGCATGGTCGGCAGCAGCACCGGAAACTGCCGCTCTATCGGCCCCCAGAGCACCAGGACCACTCCGCGTATTAGGATGACCAGGCCGATGGTAACCATGACCATCGAAAAAACGGACTCCCCAAGCAGGCGCCTGAAGAACAGGCGCTCGATGAGCCAGCCGTAGCCCAGGGCCGCAACAAAGGCCAGCGGAATGACCAGTAAGGGCGGCAGGTTCATGCCCAGCGATAGCGTCCACACCGAGTAAGCCCCCAGCAACATCAGCTCGCCCTGGGCAAAGTTGAACACCTTGCTGGCACGGTAGATCACGACGAAACCCAGCGACAGCAGGGCATAGACCTGACCCAGCAGGATGCCGTTGATGGTGTAGTTCAGAAAATCACTCATGCGGAAACCTCCATGGCCTGGAGAGAGGCAGGGGGTTGGGCAGCATCTGGCGCGCCCTCGCCGGCCAGCCGGACTTCGGCATGCAAGACGCCAGTTCGGCCGTCCTGGTAGCGCACGGGGATGTCTGCGGCCACCTGGCTGGCGGTGCTGTACAAGGCCTGCACGACTGCGGCGTAGCGCGTCTCGATGACATCCCGCTTTAGCTTGCGGGTGCGGGTGAGTTCACCCTCGTCCGCATCCAGTTCCTTGGGCAGATTGGCAAAGCGCAGCACACGGGAATGGGCGGGCAAGGCCTGATTGACCCGCGCAATCTCCTGCCCGACCCGGGCCAGCACCTCCGGCCGCTGTGAAAGGTCGGTGAAGGTGGTGAAGGCCAGGCCCTGGCGCTCCGCCCAGCGGGAGAAGACCTCGCCGTCGATGTTGATCAGGGCCGTCACAAAGCCATGGCGCTCGTCGCCGACCACCATCACGTCCTTGATGTAGGGCGAAAACCGCAAGCGGCTTTCGATGAACTGCTTGGGATAGGTGTGGCCGCCCGCCAGCCGGCTCAGGTGGTCCACCCGGTCCAGGTACACTAACTCACCGTCGGGCGTGACATTGACCGCATCGCCGGTGCAGTACCAGTCGCCATCGAGTCGCTCTGCAGTCTTGTCCGGCTTGCCCCAGTAGCCGGCAAAGCCAGCCCCGCCGCGCACCTGCAATTCACCCTGGGTACTGATCCGCCACTGTAGCGGCAGCCCCCAGGACGTGGACATGGCTATGGGCTGACCAACGGTGTCTGGGTTGACTGGACGCTTGACCTCATGCCCGCTGATCAGCCCAAATTCACTGCAGCCGTAGATGTTGCGCAGCGTCACGCCCATCGCTGCAAAAAGGCGAAAGACGTCCGACGAAGTGGCCGCCCCGCCAGTTAAGGCCACGCGCGCACGCTTGAGACCGAGTTGCTCTCGAAGAGGCCGCAGAACCAGTGTTTCAGCCAGCGGCAGCAGACAGAGGCGCTGCCAGACCGACGGCTTATCCGGCCCAGTGCCGGCACGCACCCGCTGGCCTACGGAGATGCCCCAGTCCACCAACCATTGCCGCCAGCGTGGCGCATCAGCCATGCGGGTGTGCACCAGGGCGGCCATGCTTTCCCACTGCCTGGGGCCGAAGAAAACGACCTCGCAGGCCAGTTCACGCACAGCTTCCTGGATCTGGTCGGGGCGCTCGGCAAAGTTCACACACAAAGGCTGCATCAGTCCCAGCGTGACACCCAGCCATTGCTCGGTGGCCCAGGACAGGGGAATGTAGGAAAGGTATTCGCTGCCGGGTGTGATGCCCCCGCAATTGGCCATCGCCCGTGCGTTGTGCAACAGCGAACCATGCGTGGTGATCACGCCTTTGGGCTGGCCCGTGGTGCCCGAGGTATAAGACAGCAGGGCGATGTCCCCAGCCGTCCCAGCCGTGACGTCCCGGTCCACGCGCTGCGGGTCCTGCTGCGCCAAGGCGGCACCCGCAGCCTTCAGATCCTTCCAGGACACCATCTGCGGCTGACGATAGTCCCACAGGCCACCGGCCTCCCACCAGACAATTGAACGCAATTGCGGCCGGCGCTGTGCAATTGGCAAGGCCTTATCGACCTGCTCCTGGTCTTCCGCAAAGATGCAAACCGCGCCGCTATCCTCGACCACGTAGTCGATCTCCGCCTCGGTGGCGTCGGGGTACAGCGCAACGGCCCTGGCGCCCAGGCAGAACACGGCCAGCTCAGCCCAGTACTGCTCAGGCCGGTTTTCGCTGATGATCACTACAGCGTCCCCCTTGGCCACGCCGCGCGCAGCCAGTCCGAAAGCAATGGAACGAACCTCGGCAGCGATGGTCTGCCAGTTGAATTCACGCCAGACGCCGGCCAACTTATACCGCTGCCCGACTAGTTTGCTGCGCTCGCGCTCGTTGTAGATCAGCCATTGCGGCAGCGTCTGTGGCATGTCCTTGTCAAGCATCGTCATGCCTTGCCTCCCAGGTAGGCAGCAATGACCTCAGGATCTTGCTGCACGCTGGCGGGCGTTCCCTCGGCAATCTTGCGACCGAAATTGAGGACCACTACCCGATCAGCGATGTCCATGACAACCCCCATGTCATGTTCGACCAGCACCACAGGAATATGGCGCGATTCGCGTACGTCCAGGATGAAGCGGGCCAGGTCTTCCTTTTCCTCGGTGTTCATGCCCGCCATGGGTTCGTCCAGCAGCAACGTACGCGGCTCCATCGCCAGGGCCCGGCCCAAGTCGACCCGCTTGCGCATGCCATAGCCCAGGGTACCCACGGGCTGGTGACGCACATGCTCGATTTCCAAGAACGCGATGATCTCCTCGGCCACCGCCCGGTGTTCCACCTCCTCGCGATGGACAAATGGGTAGTAGGCAAAGGCCGAGACTAGGCTGCTGTGCATGTGGGCATAGCGGCCCACCAGTATGTTGTCGAGCACGCTCATGTGGGCTAGCAGGTGCGTGCCCTGGAAAGTGCGCGCGAGCCCCGCCCTAGCCACCTTGTGCACAGGCCAGCCGCTGATATTTCGGCCCTCGAACTCAATGGATCCGCTGCGTGGCTTATAGAAACCAGACAGCACATTAAGCAGTGAACTCTTGCCGGCCCCGTTGGGACCGATCAGTGCAACCAGTTCGTCCTGGCCGACCTCCAAAGACACATCCTGCAATGCCGTGATGCCGCCGAATTTCAGCGTCACGTTCTGGGCACGCAAGGCGCTGAGGGTGGTTTCGACACCGCTCATCGTGGCGCTCCAGCATAGAGCTGCCCGACCAGGGGCGTCAGGCGAGGGGCAGGCGTCACCTCAATCGCTCCGGTATCAAGCATCTTGAAAGTACCCCGCGCCACGTTGTGCGGATGCACCGCAGCCTCGGCCACGCTCAACACAGGGGCAAAGCACACGTCGGTTCCTTCGAGCAATTCGCACCAATACGCACGCGGCCTTGTGGCAAACAAGGCGCCGAACCTGGCCCGTAATTGAGGCCAGGTGCTTCGATCGTACTGCGCCTGAGGGTCCACATTGGTGATGCCTAGTTTGTTGAGCAGCAGAGCATAGAACTGCGGCTCGATGGCACCCAGCGTGATACGCCCGCCATCGGCGCAAGCGTATACTGAATAGAAAGGAGAATCATGAAACAGGCTGGGTTCAGGTCCGTCGATCTGCCCTGCTGCGCGTATCCACTGCATCAGCATGCCCAGCATAGACACGATGTCGACGATCGCGCCATCAATCACGCAGCCCTCACCCCGTTCCTTGACTCTATGCAGCGCACTGACAATGCCAAACGCCAGGCCTAGCGCCCCCACGGCATCGCCTACCACCGTGGGTGGGAGGATGGGCAATTCACCCCGATTGGCCGAGAGCGATAAAATACCTGACAGTGCTACGTAGTTCAGGTCATGACCTGCTGCTGCAGACAAGGGCCCGCTCTGCCCCCACCCTGTCATTCGGCCGTACACAAGTCGGGGGTTGCTCGACGCGAATACGGCCGGTCCCAGGTCTAGCTTTTCCATCACGCCAGGTCGGTTGCCTTCAATCAGCACATCGCTGGCAACCACCATGTCGACCGCACGGGCATGGTCGGCTGCCTGCTTTAGGTCCAGCACCACCACCGACTTGCCCTGGCGAAGCGGATTCACTACACCCGTGTCCATGCGCTGGTGCACCGCGCCGGGGGTAGGCCTGGCGATCACGGTTACACTGGCGCCCATGTCCGCCAGGAAACGGCCCGCCAAGGGTCCGGGGCCTATGCCCTCGAACTCGACCACTCGAATGCCTTGCAGTGGCTTCATGCGAATAGCCTCCGGGCTATAAGGTCCTTCATGATTTCGGTCGTCCCACCGTAGATGCGTTGCACCCGAGCATCGGCATACAAGCGCGCGATAGGGTATTCGCTCATATATCCATAGCCACCGAACAACTGCAAACAGTCATCCACGACCTTGCACTGCTGCTCGGTACACCACCACTTGGCCATATAGGCTGCTTCATCATCGAGCGTGCCGTCGAGCAGGCGCTGTATGCAGTCATTAACGAAGCCGCGCACCACATGGGCGATGGTGGCGCATTCGGCGAGCTTGAATCGTGTGTTCTGGAAGTCCGAGAGGTGCTGACCGAAGGCCGGGCGCTGGCGTGTGTAGTCCACCGTCAGCGAGACGGCCAGTTCGATGGCCGCCGCCGCCGGCACGGCCAGCAACAAGCGCTCATAGGCCAGCTGGCTCATGACTTGACGAAAGCCCTGCCCCTCAACAGTCCCCAGCAGGTTGTGCGCGGGTACACGCAGGTTGTCGAAGAACACCTCGCAGGTGTCCGACGCATGCTGGCCAAGCTTTTCAAGCCGACGGCCAATGCGGAAACCAGGCTGGTCATGCGTGTTCTCCACCACCAGCAGCGACACACCGCCGCTGCCCGCCTCTCCGGTGCGAGCTGCCACCACCATGAAATTGCCGGAGAAGGCATTGGTGATAAACATCTTGGCGCCGTTGATGACGTACTCATCGCCCTCCCTTTGGGCACGGGTGCGCAAGGACTTGAGGTCGGAGCCGCATCCCGGTTCGGTCAAGGCAATGCTGGCGAAGAAGTCACCACTGACCAGCCCAGGCACCCAGCGCGCCTTCTGCTCTGGCGTTCCATAGTCCAGGATATAGTGCGATACGATGGAGTGCACACCAATGTTCTCCGGCAATTCCTGCAGCGCCATTTCATCCTGCACTACCAGCTGGTGCGCCAGCGTCCCTCCGCCGCCGCCCCACTCTTCCCCGAATTCAGGCAGCAGGAAGCCCATCTGCGCAAAGGGCTTCCAGACCTCGCGGGGAATGAAACCCTGGCGGCGCCAGGTGTCCAGGTGAGGTGACATCTCACGCGTGATGTAGCGCCTGACCTGCGCACGGAAATCGTCCATCTCCTGGGTCATCCAGGCATGGCGGTGTTGTTGAGGAAGGAGCTCGTGGGTCATCGCTCAGATCCCCGTCAGCCCGCCCGTACACATCAGCGTCTGACCGCTGACATAGTCCGACTCGGGAATACAGAAGAGGTAGATGGCATCTGCCGCTTCCTCAGGCGTGCCTCCATGACCAAGCGGAATGCTGTTTTCCATGAGCTCCAGAAGGCCGGGGTTCACGCCCACCTTGATTTCACGGCCTTCGATCAAGGCCGTGGACGACTCTGCGGCACTACCCGTCAGGCGCGTCTTGATCAAGCCAAACGCCACACAGTTGACGGTGACGCCAATGCGGCCCCATTCCTTGGCCAGCGTCTGCGTCATCCCAACGATGCCGGCCTTGGCCGCCGAATAGTTGGCCTGGCCAGCGTTGCCGAACAAGCCCGCCACCGATGACACGTTGACCACTTTTCGAATGATGCGGCGGCCCGCCTCCTGGTCGGCCTTGTGTTGGCCGCGCAGCACCGGCTGGGCGGCGCGCAGGATACGAAAAGGCGCCGTCAGGTGGCAGTCCATCATGGCGTACCACTGCTCGTCGCTCATCTTCTGGATCACGTTGTCCCAGGTGTAGCCCGCGTTGTTGACGATGATGTCGATGCGCTTGAAGGCGCTCACGGCGGTGCCGACGAAACGTTCGGCAAAATCAGGCGCTGTGACGCTGCCAGGGCAGGCCACGGCCTGGCCACCAGCTGCTCGAATGGCTGCTACCACCTCTTCTGCGGGTCCGCTGTCGAGGTCGTTGACGACGATGCTAGCGCCCTCCGCGGCAAGTTTCATGGCCAGCGCACGGCCAATGCCGCGCCCTGAACCAGTGATGAGGGCAACTTTGTCTTGGAGTTTTTTGCTCATGGCTGATGATGTGAAGAGGTTAATGAAAGCGCGACCAGGGCCTCGCCGGCCGTCTTGATCTGTCCGTATTGATTGGTCGCCTGGATTTCGATGCGCACACAGGGCACACCCTCGTGATGCAGCTTTTCGACCACCTTGCCGCTGCAGACCAGGCGGTGGCCCAGGTGGGTGATGCCCTGAAAGCGCACGTCAAAGCGGCGCAAGCTAGACTGGGGCGCCCATTGCGTCAGCAGTCGGCCCAGCCAGGCCATGCCAAGCATGCCCTGGGCGAACACATCAGGCATGCCGGCACGGCGGGCAAAGTCGATATCGATATGCACCGCGTTGTGGTCGCCCGAAGCGCCACCGAACAAGGCGAGCATAGTGCGGTCCACCGTCGGCAGCTGAAGCGGAGGCAGCTCGTCGCCAAGCTGGACGGAGTCAAAAGTGGGAGCGAACATAGGGACGGACCTCAGTGGCGGCAGACAAGCACGGAGCGCATTTCAGCCACCAGCTCGTCATGTTGATTCGTGACGCGGGCGGTCTTAATTACGAATTCGAGCGCGCCGTTTTTCTTGTCATAAATGTCTTCAATGCGCGAGCGCACCGTCACGGTGTCGCCGACACAGGCGGGACGGTGATAAGTGAAGGACTGCTCCCCATGCAGCAGCTTGGACAAGGGAATCTGAAGTTTGTCCAGGAGGCGGTCCATTGCGCCGGAGTCCAGCTCTGCCGCAAAGAGGAAGGTGGGCGGCGCCGGCAGGTCGGGGTAGCCCGCAGCCCGGGCGGCGGCTTCGTCCGTGTACACCGGATTGGTCTCGCCAACAGCTTTGGCAAAAAAACGCAGGCGGCTGCGCTCGATGGGAAGAACTGAGGGCTCCATTTCGTAGCCGATCATGGCTTTGTCGATCATGACTGCTCCTTTAGGCGGGTTCGTACAAAGTCACGACACAGGCGCCGCCGAGCCCGAGGTTATGCTGCAGTGCCAGCCGAGCGCCACTAACCTGGCGGGCCTCGGCCGTGCCGCGCAGTTGCTGCACCAGTTCCGTGCATTGCGCCAGGCCCGTGGCCCCAAGCGGGTGCCCCTTGGATAGCAGGCCGCCTGAGGGGTTGGTCACCACCTTGCCGCCGTAAGTGTTGTCGCCGTCACAGATGAAGCGTTCGCTTTCGCCAAGCCCGCACAGCCCCAGGGCTTCATAGGTGATGAGCTCGTTCTGAGCGAAGCAGTCGTGCAGTTCCACCACGTCAATGTCTTCGGGGCCGATACCCGCAGCTTCGTAGACCTGACGCGCAGCCTCGCATGACATGCCGAACCCCACGACCTCCCGCATGTCGCGCGCATCGAAGACGGCCGGCGCGTCTGTGGTCATGGCCTGTGCCCGAATTCGAACGGCGCCCGAGATACCGTGTTTTCTTGCAAACGCCTCCGAACAGATGATGGCTGCAGCAGCTCCGCAGGTGGGTGGGCAGGCCATGAGCCGCGTCAGCACACCCTCCCATACGGCAGGTGACTGCAAGACCTCTTCTTCAGTCACCTCTTTTCTAAACAGAGCGAGCGGGTTATTCGCGGCATGGCGACTGGCCTTCGCACGGATCTTGGCAAAGGTCGACAGCTTGGTGCCGTACTGCTGCATGTGGGCCAAGCCGGCACCACCGAAGTAACGCAGTGCCAGGGGAATTTCACTGTGACCCACCAATTCTTCGGTGGCCTGGTCAAACCGCTCGAAGGGACTGGGTCGATCCTTGAACACTGTGCCGATCGCCCCCGGGCTCATGTGCTCGAAACCAAGAGCGAGCGCGCAGTCCACCGCTCCACTGGCGACCGCCTGACGCGCCAAAAACAAAGCGGAGGAACCGGTGGAGCAGTTGTTATTGACATTGAAGACGGGGATGCCGGTCATGCCCACCTCATACAAGGCGCGCTGGCCGCAGGTCGAGTCGCCGTAGACGTAGCCCACATAGGCCTGCTGCACATTGGCATAGCTCAGGCCGGCATCGGCCAGCGCTTCGCGTACCGCAACGGCAGCCATTTCCGGGTAGGGTTTGTTAGATCCGGGCTTGGCAAATGGGATCATTCCCACGCCTGCCACTAGGGCGCTTGTGCTCATGCAGTCTCCAAAGTTTTTGTGAGTTGGTCGTCAAGACGACCGCTTATTTCAGTGCATCGTAGATAGCTGATCAGTCTTCTACAATGACAGATCCAATCAAGATGATGACGAAAAACGTCGATATGCAATGTCTACGATGAAGCCCCCGGTCACCGTGTCCATGGCATTCGTGCGGGGTATGTTGAGTGGCATTCAAGCGCAGGGACGGGCGTGCGAACCCTACCTGCTTCAAGCGGGGATAGACCCCGAACTGCTGCATGAAGTAAGCGGCCGTGTTACGGGCGAGCAGTACGTGGCTCTGTTTCGATTGCTGGTAGACCGCCTGGAAGATGACGGTATCTGCTTCTACCATCGCCGACTCAAGCCCGGCAGCTTCGCCACCATGCTGCGCTCGGCACTAGGGGCGCCCGACCTAGAAGTTGCCATGCGCCGAATCGGGCGTACCTTCAGCATGTTCCAGGATGATGTGGAGCTGGTATCGCGCCGTGTGGATGGCTTATGCGGCTGGGAATTGCACTTTGAAGGCGGCGCGGAGCGCCCGCATTTCATGCACGAAATGATTTTGCGTATCTTCTGGCGGCTGCTGGCCTGGCTTGCCGGTGGCAAGCTGCCTCCTGCGCGCTTCGACCTCGCATTCGACACGCCGGTTTATGCGGGTAGTTATGGCAGCGTGCTTCCCGCCGAACTGCGATTTAATCAATCCTACTCAGCTCTCTGGTTTGACGAACGAGCCTTAGCCAACCCGGTGCGCCGGGATGAAGCTGCGCTGCGGCTCTTCCTCTCGGATGTACCTTGGAATATCGTACTTCCCCGGCGGCGAGATGACTCTTTTAGTTCACGCGTGCGTATTCACCTTCAGCTCAGCTTACCTGCTTGGCCCGACCTGTCCAGTACATCTCAGGTCCTGCACCTTTCGGTGTCTGCCTTGCAACGTCACCTAGCCAATGAAGGCACTACATTTCAGTCGCTAAAAGACGAACTACGACGCGACATGGCCATTCACAGGCTCGTAACCAGCGATGTGACCCTCGGCGTGTTGGCGTTGGAATTAGGATTTTCTGACAGCGCGGCCTTCCAACGCGCATTTAAGAGTTGGACAGGCAGTCCGGCTGGGGCATATAGGCGACGGAGCATATAGCCTTGAACATGGTGCCAGTGTGGGGTATTGCGGTTAAGGTACGCGGCCGCTGTGCAGCAGAAGCACCCCATGAGTCAGGCCAAAAGCAGTCGTTTTCCGGGGCCTAATTGAGATGTATTTTGAGGTTCGGCTGAACTTGGCTGTAGATCGGTCGCTGGATGCAATGCTTGGCCAATGACTGGTTTTTGACAGAAGCGAGAAATCAGTCTCTTAATCGGAATGTCTGAGCTTAGCCTGAGCAAAAACATCGAAAACAGCGGCTATTTGGCCCTAAAGCGGGTGATCTGTAGGGGGTGTGGGGAGGCCAACGCACCGCAGGCAGATCGCTTAAGTGGTTGATGTGCAATGGGTAAAACAAAGGGGTCAAACTCAGCGATGAATTTGATCCCAGGTGGTGATTGGTGGATCATCAAGCATTTGAACTGCCGTCCAGAAGAAGACCTATCCGGCATACGTAGCCACGCGCACGCACGTGGAATTTTATATGGGAACGATTCTCATTTGCAGTCCTCGAGTTGTGGGTTAGCAATAAAACGAAGGACCCCCTGCGGTCTGACGTCAAAAGGCCCTAGAGATTTGGACCCCCTACCCCCTGGCACCATGAATCTGAGACTTGTGATCGTTGAATCGGCGACTAGGCCCAGATAGATAAAGATTCTAGAATCTTTGCCCATGATGGCATCCCCCCACGCCAAGGCCTATCTGCAATTCCTGCAGCTCAGCCGCGCCATTGCCGACTTGCCTGGGACGGAATGGCTTGATGCCAACCACAAGGCGTTGTTGGATAGCGTGGCGCTGCACTGGTCGCAGGGTCAGCCGCTGTCGGTACGTCAAACTATCGATCAAACCCATCTTGGCTCACCTGCTACGTTGCACAAGCGGTTGAAACGCTTGATTGCCCAGGACTTTCTGATTGCCCAAGGGCTGGACCATGACCGTCGTATCAAGTGGGTGTCCCCGACCGACAAAGGTCTCGAATACTTCCACTGGATCGGCGGGCAACTGGTCTCTGCACTGGAAAACAATGGGGGTCTGACACGGGTTGGGAAAACCAGGACCCGCAGCAGTTAACCTTTAAGAGCACATGGTTTGCAGACCAGTTGCGCAAGACATCCAAACGTCATCAAGCGACACGGTCTCGCAATATGGAGGGACTGTGCTGCTGCCATTTGCTACAGCTGTGATACGGCTTGACCGACTTGTAGTTGATCATCTTCTCGGCCACACGCCGTTTAGGCGGCTGGCTGTAGTACCTCTCGCCGCAGCGCAGTAGCGTCTCGGAAGACTCAGACAGTACCAAAAAGGCGCAGGTCTTGCAAATACGATCAACAGTGGTCATGGCTGGGGCAAAATCATTTGATCCTGAATCTATCAGACGTATTGCGTTGCCAGCGCTGGTGGCTGCTTGATGGATAACCGCATCAGCATGTGTGCAGTCGACGTCCAAAAATCCCCCTCAGAGATGGTGAGGTGGTTAAGGTGGTTTATTTCCGGCCATTTGAAAACTTTGCACACGCCAAATCGTTTTTGACGCACTGGGCGTCATGCTGGCGTAGTTTGTCTCAAGCCGTAGCACCATGGACTTGGTCGAGTGACCGCGCCAATGAGATGAGCTGCGTAGCCTTGATTGGGTATGCGATGAGGTGAATCAAAAATCGGTTCTGCCCCCTACAACCATCTGCCAGAAAAATAACCACCTCCACACGGGCAGTTCACACTGTTGGACAGCAGCAATCGGTCACAGCTGATCGAACATCGGCAAGGGCAATTGAAACGGGCGCACCTCCCGCTGCGCCACATAGCACTCACAGCTGGCGTGCTCCAGCAATACGCGGTCCTCAACTTCGATGGCACAGCGGCTGTAGCTCAAGCCACGCATCTTGGAAAGCGTATTGGTAATGGTCTCACGCCTCACACCTAACGAGTCTGCGATGCTTTGGTGGGTCGCGCGTATGGGAGCCGTACGGTCGTGGTCGTGCCGAATCAAAAGCCATTTCGCGATCCTTTGATCCAGACTGTGGAAGTTGGCGCAGGCCACCTCCATCGACATCTTGCGGAGCATTTGAATACCTGCTTGTAGACACATGCGGTAAACACCCGCCCTGGCTCCGAGTTCATGCACGAGATGGCTACGGTCAAGCTGGTAGGCAAAACCTGTCGAGGCAACATGAAAGCGGTGGGCACTGTCGCCCTCAGCAATAGCCCGAAGTCCCACCATGCCATCTGCACCGATGATGGCCGTGTCTATCGCTTGACCACTCGGTGTCACAGTGGCCACTGCAATGGCAGTGGCCACGGGGAAATACACCTGCCTGATGAGATCGCCAGGGGCATACAGCTCAGAGCCTGCGTTCAGGGAAATAAGACGTAGATGCGGAGCCAATCTCTTGTAGTCCGCGTCGGGCAATTGATCGAGCAATTCATTGAGCCGGGGATTCATCACAACCTCATGCAAATCAACTTGACATGAGTAGGTTAGGGATGGCGGCCCGGTGGATGTGTTATCGAAATAACAAGAGTCTCGCGATACTGATCGGGGTTTGTTCTTATGCGCCTTACTTCATAGCTTCTTCGGCCAATAGGTTCCAACGCCCAGCAGCAAAGACACCCCGTGTATGTGTGTCAGCCAACATATGAATCGATTTACGCCGAGCAAAGCGTCGCTATAGGGTTTCCCATTGTCAACGTTCTGTAAGCGGCCGAGAATTTAGGGTTACCCCTTAAAACACAGCCTTGCAGTTGGAGGCCATGCAAGCGTTTCTATATTCCATGCCCCATCCCTAAGCCAACGCCATCCTTTCCCAACTTCCCAGCGAAGAGCTGCAATTTCTCACCCTCCACATGAAACTGGTAAGCCTCAAGAAGGGCGACATCCTGTTTGAACCCGGCGGCAGCATCGATCACTACTACTTCCCCCTCACCTGCACCCTGGAATTGACTGTGGACTTGCCGGAGGGCGACAGCGCAGCAACCACAGTCATCAACATGAATGGGGTGTACCCCTTGCATTTGATCGGCCAGGCTCAAAGCCACAATCGGGCCATGGTCCGCAGCCCAGGTCTGTGCTACCGAGTCCCCGCCTGGCTGATCGAAGAGGAACTCCAGCGCAGTCAGAGTTTTCTATGGCTGCTGCTGTGGGAGGCCGTCAGCCTGTTCGAGCGTGCCTCGGTGGAGTCCGCCTGTCTACGGCATCACAGCCTGGAGCAGGTCACGGCCAAGCTGATCCTGTTGAGCATGGACCAAAGCCGCTCGCCAGTGGTCTCCCTCACGCAGCAGGAGATGGCCAATTCTTTGGGGGTCAGGCGCGAGGGCGTTACCATGACCCTGCAGAAATTCAAACGAAATCACCTGATTTCAACGCACAGGGGTGGGGTCACGGTATTGGACCCGGTAGGTCTTGAGCAGCGTGCTTGTGATTGCTACCAAACAATCAAGGAATTAGAGACAAGCTACAACGGCTCGATGCCTTGTGCGTCAAAAACGAATTTGACCTGCGCAAAATTTTCAAACGGCCGGAAATAAACCACCTTAACCACCTCAACACCTTGTAGCCCCGAGTTAGAACTGGACAACATCCCCAACAGGCTTTTTATCTGTTGCGGTCGATGATCGATAGCTTGACAATTGCAGTGATCAATAAGGGAAAAGTGACAGATACTGGGAAAAAGCCGCCATAGGCATGCCCGCCTTTGAGGTCTGGTAAGGGCTAGGAGCGTTCGTTCGAACAGCAACCTACAACGTCTCCACTTTGCTCGGACCAATGGTTTGTCATCCCAGTCGTTTCGCCGAACTCAGCTTTCGTTCGTGAATAAGCGCCGCGCAGCGGACTTAGATCCCATGGCCCTCCCTTAACGGTTGATAAGATAACCACCGCTCGCGCGCCTTCGCGGGCCAACTTCAGTGCTATGGCCTGACCGATGCCCCGACCCGCCCCAGTCACGACCACACCTTGCCTTGCAGCCTGCCGTACCTAACGTTTGACATATCGTGTGTCATATCGACGGTCTGCGCTTACATGACCGCCGAAGCTTCAGCGTCATAAGCCCCAACGCTGCCTTGCTGCCGAAGCAGCGTGCGCTGGATCTTGCCGGTGGCTGTCTTAGGGAGGCTGTCCAGCACGCGAACGAATCGTGGTTTGGCAAAACGGGGTAACTGGGCGCTGGCCAGGCTCACGATTTCTGCTGGGTCAAGGCGAGTACCTTCCACCGGCACCAGTGCCAGCATGACTTCGTCCTCGCTGCCGGGTCCATCGGCGGGCACTGCGTAGGCGGCCACCTCATGCACACCGGGCAGCTCGCCCACCACGGTCTCGACCTCTGTGGCTGAGATGTTTTCGCCTCGGCGGCGGATGCAGTCCTTGATGCGATCTACGAAGGTGATTAGTCCGTCGGCGTTGCGCATGCCAGCATCGCCCGTGTGGAACCAGAGGTTGCGCCAAGCCTCCACCGTCTTGCCCGGCACATTCAAATAGCCTGCCATGAAGCCGAAGGGCACGCGGGGGCGAACCAGGATCTCGCCCACCTGTCCGTGTGCAACCGGTACGTCGGTCTCCGGGTCTGCGATGCAGACCTCGAACAGATCTTCCTGCACCCACCCTGCTGCGTTGGGAGCGGGATGGCCTATGCGGCCCCAGATCGGGATGCCAACCTCGGTCATACCGAAGCCAGACAACACGTCTCGCACGCCGAAGCGCTCGCGGAAAGCAGCCTCATGGGGCGCTGGATTAGGGGCGTTAAGCGTCGCGCGCAGGCGATGGTCATGGTCCTGAGGGGTTGGCGTTTGCTTTATGACGAACATCGCCGTCGTGCCCAAGTGGTTGGTCAAAGTGGCACCACTTTCGCGTATGTCGTCCAGCCAGCTGCCAGCGCTAAAGCGTCGACGTAGAAATGCCGGGATGCGTGCCTGCACAGTGGCGCCCAGTTGCATGAACAGCCCGTTCGCGTGAAAAAGAGGCAAGCAGATGTAGTACTTGTCATGCGGGCCAATCTCCATGCTTCGGATCGCCCCCAGGCCGAGAAGAGCGCAGTGGCAATGCGGCATCAGCACCCCCTTACTAGGGCCGGTGGTGCCAGACGTGTACATGATGCAGAAGATGTCCGCCGGGCCCGGCTCCACGCCATGCCACGGCTCGCAAACCGGTGTGTCGGTCCAGGCCACCTGGCGCCAGGCGTCGGGCAGTCCCGTCACGGGCCCGCCCACCACTACCAGCGTCTGGAGGTGCGGCAATTCGTCGGCTAGGCTCACCAGGTGCTCGACCAGCGCCGCGTCTACAACGATCACCGACACCTGGCAGTCATTAAGCTGATGGCGCAGGAAGGATGTGCGTAATTCGGTATTGAGCATCACCGCCGTGGCCCGAAGGTAGCCGATACCGAATACCGCGGTGACCATTTCGCAGCTATTGAACATGAACACACCCACGCGGCCTTCAGTCGGCACACCCAGCTCGTGCAACTGACTCGCGAAGCGCTTGCTGTTGGCATAAGCTTGGCCTACGGTAAGCGTGCCACCTTCGCTGTCTTGCAGCCAGGGGGTGCCAGGCGAGTGTGTCGCCCACTCGCTCAGGGCATCGGTAAGACTGCAGGTATGAGGTTCGTCGATGCGGCTGTACATGCGTTCCTCCTTAAGCGTTCAGTGCGTGCAGCCAGGGCACATGGTCCATGGCTTCGGCGGGCACAGACTCGAGCACCGAACCGGCCAAGCCGTTCCAGCGATTGAACCAGCCCACCATGGCAATGCAGGCCACGATCTCCACGACTTCTTCTTCCGTCCAGGCCAAACGGGCCTGCTCGAGGGCCTCCCCCGGCTCGGCCACTGGCAGTGTGCCACCGGCGGTCGCGATCGCGAGGGCCCTGCGCTCCGCGTCGGTGTAGAGCAGCGACTCGCGATAGTCAGGCAAGGCTGCCAGCTTCTCCCAAGAGGCGCCTAGGTGGTGGGCGATATGGACCAGGTGCGTGGTCGTGTAGCGGCATCGTGCGCCGCGGGCGGCTTCTGCAGCGACAAGAAAGCGTAGCTGCTGCGGCAGCAGCCCATCACCTCGCAGGGTCACGCTAACCAGTTTCAGAAGAGCAGGTACCACTCCCGACTTACGCGCCATAGTGAGCAATGCATTGGGGCGGTAGCCGGTGAAACCCACCAGCTCTTCTAAGAGCGGATCGGCCGAGCGTGGGTCGTTTTCGTCCAACGGGGCGATACGGGGTCGTAAAGCAGTGTTCATGGGAGCGGGGTTGGCTATGGGCGCGCTCAGCGACCCAGGATGGTGATGACGGCTGCCGCCTCCTCGACGCCATTGAAGCCACCGCCGTTTTCGGCAATGCCCAAGCGCGCATCAGCCACTTGGCGTGGGCCCGCTTCGCCACGCAACTGGGTAACCAGTTCATAGACCTGTGCGAGCCCTGTTGCCCCGATCGGGTGGCCGCGCGAGATCAGCCCCCCAGACACGCTGACAGGAATGCGGCCGCCCAGGGCAGTCGCGCCGGACTCGGCCAGCATGCCACCCTCGCCGAAAGCGCAAAAGCCGAGGTTCTCGGTTTGTTGGATCTCAGCGAAGGCCGTAGCGTCGTGCACTTCGGCCAGTGAAATATCCTGTGGTCCCACACCGGCGATTTCGTAGGCCTGCCGGGCTGCCAGGTGGCACAGATGCTTGTCGAACTCATGGGGCTGGCGCTCCATGCCCGAGCGCAGCACGTTTGCCAGGATGCGGATGGCACGGTTGCTGTGGGTGATCTTCTTAAGTCCCTTAGCATTACAGACGATGGCGGCGGCCGCGCCGTCGCTGATCGGCGAGCACATTGGCAGTGTTAGAGGCCATGACACTACCCGCGCACCCAGCACCTCATCGATGGTCATGGGATACTGGAACTGCGCGATCGGGTTGCGCTTGGCATGCGTGTGGTTCTTTGCCGCCACCGCCGCCAGCTGCCGCTGGGTGGTGCCAAAGGTCTCCATGTGCAGCCGCGTGAGATTGGCGTAGATGTCCATGAATGGGCTACGCTGAGCTGGCTCCAGCGTGCCGTCAGGCGGTTGCACAGAAGGGCCCAGCCCACCGAGCAACGCCATCTGCGCCTCGGTCTCGTTAACGTCCCAAGCTCCGTTGAAGACGCCGAATGACTTGGCACGGTCGACGCTGTGAAGCTTGTCAACGCCTACTGCAAGGCAGATGTCTCCCTCACCCGAAGCGACGTAGAGCCGCGCGGCATGCAGTGCGGTGCTGGAGGTCGCGCAGGCGTTCTCCACGTTAACCACAGGGATGCCACCCAAGCCCATGGCCCGCAGGGCGATCTCCCCGGCCACCATGGTCTGCCCCTCGATGAAGCCCTGTCCAGCCGTGCCGAAGAAGGCGGCCTGCACCTGCGAGGCTTCGCAGCCTGCGTCTCTCAGCGCCGCAGTAACGGCCTGCCGGACGAGGTCCTTGACGCTTACGTCAAGCTGCTTTCCGAAGGCGGTGATCCCAATGCCGGTGATGAAAGTATCGGGGCGGCTCATGCAGCGGCTCCGGTGGAGATTAGACCTTCGACGTAGGAACGTTGGGCGATGAGTTCCTGAGTTGTCCCGGACCAGGCCACCTGGCCATGATCCAGTACATACTGGCGGTGCGCGAGCTTCATCGGCACCTTGAGGTTCTGCTCAACGAGGACGATACCCATGCCCTGGCGGTGTACCTCGCCGAAAACCCGAACCAACTGATCCACAATGACCGGAGCCAGGCCCTCTGTGGGCTCATCTAGCAGCAGCATGCGGGGATTGCCCAGCAGGGCTCGGCCGATGGCCAGCATCTGCTGCTCACCGCCCGAGAGTTGGTCTCCGTTGAAGTCGATGCGCTCCTGAAGCCGCGGAAACAGTTCCAGCACGCGTTGCAAGCTCCAGTGACCGGGCTGGTGCGCGATTGCGCCTATCTTCAGGTTCTCGCGCACAGTGAGATTGGGGAAGATGCGTCGCGTGTCGGGCACCAGCGCCACCCCTCGCCGCGCGATGGCTTCCACGCTGAGCGCAGATATGTCCTGGTCGCCGAGCAGGCGTCGGCCCGCCACTAGGGGCATCAACCCATTGAGTGTCTTGAGCAGAGTCGTCTTGCCGGCACCATTTCGTCCAACTATGGCGACGATCTCGTGAAAGTCAATCTGCACGCTGACTTCCTCCAACACCAGTGCCTGGCCATAGCGGGCACAGGCGTTCTCCAGCCGTATCATTGGACGTCCTCCCCGAGGTAAATGGAGCGTACGGCCTCGCTGCGGCGAATTTCCTGCGGCGGGCCATGTGCGAGGATCGCGCCATTGCTCATGACCACGATCTCGTCGGACAGCGACATCACCGCGTCCATGTTATGTTCAATCAGCAGCACCGTTCGACCCTGCGCCACCTTGCCGATCAGCGCCAGCGCATCATCGATCTCATGGTGACCGATGCCGGCCAAGGGCTCATCCAGCAACAGCACACGAGGACCTGGCAGCAGGGTCAGACCCAGTTCTAGCGAACGCTGTAGTCCATAGGGCAACGTACCGGCGATGGCATCCCGGTGTCTTGTCAGGCCGGTCAGCTCCAACGTGGCATCGATCTGTTCGTTCCACTGGTTGTCGAAGCGCCGGCTGCTCCAGAATGGCTGAAAGCCCGGTCGGCGCGACTGAGCTGCGATGAGCAGGTTGTCCATTACCGACATCTCACCGAACACCTTGGTGATCTGGAAGCTTCGGCCGATACCCAAGCGGGCGCGTTCGAAGGCTGGCCGACGGCTAATCTCCACGCCGCTGCAGAACACACGGCCGGAGTGCCGCATCTGGCGGCCTGCCAATACGTTCAGCAGCGTTGTCTTGCCCGCCCCATTGGGACCAATCAGGCCGTAGACGCGACCCTCGTGGAAGTCATGGCTGAAGTCGTTGATAGCCTTGAGCGCACCGAAGGAGACGGTGACGTTCTCACAGCGCAAGGCAACGGCGCTCATAGCGACACCTCCTGCGTCTGCTTAGTTTGCGTCGACTGCTGCGGCTTCACCGCAGGCGCCGAGGCGCGCTGGCTGCGCTTATATGTGCGCGTAGCGAAGGCACGTGCCAGTTCACCGACTATGCCGCGCGGCACGAAGATGGTCACAAGCATGAATATCACGCCCAAAACACCGTACCAATAATCGGTCCAACTGCTCAACCAGTCCTTGAGGAACTCGAAGACAAGCACGCCTATCGTCGCGCCCCAGAGCGTGCCCGAGCCGCCGAGTAAAGTCATGATGATTACATCGCCCGAAGTCGTCCAATGCAGCATCTGCGGATTCATATACATCAGCAGCGAAGCCAGCAGCGAACCCGCTAGCCCACTGAGCCCCCCTGAGATCACGAAGGTGATCTGCTTGTAGCGGTTAACGTTGAAACCCAACTGGTCAGCGCGGATTTCGTTGGTTCGGATCGCCTCGACAACGCGCCCAAACGGCGAGCTGCGCAAGGAGACAACGAGCAAGATCACCACCGCGTAAATCACTAGCACGAACCAGTAGTAGTTGATGGAATCGAAGAAGTCGATCCCTAGCAGGCTTGGCCTCTCCACCCCGGAGATGCCGTCTGAACCGCCTGTGAAACTGCGCAGTTTGCTGTCAGCCAAGATGAAGAACAGCTGCGACAAGGCCAGTGTGACCAGGGCGAAGAAGATGCCCGACACCCTGAGCGCGAAAAAGCTGAACAGAAGGGCGAAGGCCGCACCGAAGACGATAGCCAAGCCAACGCCTGCGGAGAAGGGCAAGCCATAGCGCTGCGTCACGATTGCCAAAGCATAGCCACCGACGCCGAGAAAGCTCGCGTGCCCGAAGGACACCATACCCAGGGAGCCAAAGACGAAGTCGAAGCCTATGGCAAAGATCGACCAGATGAGTACCAGTGTGGTGAGGTGGACCAGCGACTCAGTCGGGGTCAGAAATGGCAGGGACAGGGCCAAGGTCGACAGGACCAGGCCAAAGAAGACGTCGAATTGGGAGAGTTTCACGCAGTCCTCGCAGTTCGGTGGAATAGACCCTGGGGACGCGTCAAAAGGGTCGCGATCAGCAACACGAAAGTCAGAATATCGACCCAACTAGGCATGTAGACATAGCCAACGGCGCGCACCATGCCCACAAGCAACGAGGCTGCGATGGCACCCCGGATATTGCCGAGGCCACCCAAGATCACAACGATGAAGCAGTCTATGATGGTGTTAGTGGCCATACCAAGTTCGACCGGGAATAGCGGCGCCGCGATCGCGCCCGCTAACCCGGAGAGGCCGCATCCGACAGCGAAAATTGCCATGCGGATTGAGCCTACTGGCAGGCCCAGTGTGCGGACCATCTCGGCGTCGCTGCTCGCAGCCCGCACCAGCATGCCAAAGGTACTTTTTTCCAGAACCAGGTACAGAAGTGCCGACACCCCGGCTCCCATGCCAATCACGAAGAGCCGGTACTCCGGAATGGTACTTCCCAGCATATCCACCGTGCCGCTCCAAAAGGGCGGAATAGGCACTTCTTGGTAGCCAGAGCCCCACACTGCGCGGACGAGGTCAGCCAGCACGAGGATCAGGCCGAAGGTTAGGATTAGCTGGTAAAAGTGCGGTCGGTCATATAGCGGCCGTAACGTGAGCTTCTCCACCAGTGCGCCAACCACCGCCGTAAGCGCAATGGCCGCCAGCACACCCATTAGGAAGGAGCCTGTGTATTTGCCCACCGCGAAAGACACATAGGCGCCCAGCATGTAGACCGCACCATGCGCGAAATTGATCACGCCCAGCATCCCGAAGATGAGCGTGAGCCCCGCAGCCAGTAGGAAAAGGAGCAATCCCAGGCTCAAACCAATTACAAGAGTTGACATGTTCAGTTCACAAGGTCGCTAGAGTCAAGGTCACCCCAACGCAGTCGGGCGCGTCGCCCATCTGCGTTGGGACCAGCACCAGGGCTCAGAGCTTGCAAGCTTCGAAAAGCCGGGATTCTGGGAAGACCTTGGTGATCTTCATGGTCAGGGCCGGAGCGGGCGGCATGCCCTGGACCACCTCACCCCAGAAACCCACCTGCAGGGCCTGGTGATCGCAAGCACGCATGGTCTTGCGCCCTTCGACCGAGTTCTCGCGCACGCTATCAGCGAAAGCGTCGATCCACTTTTCCTTATCCCAGGATGCGGTCTTCTCCACAGTATCGAGCCACCAAGACATGCCGTCATAGGCTTCGCCGGCGGCCATTGGCGGGAAGGCGTTGTATTTCTTCTGGTAGGCCTCGACAAACTTGCGGTTGGCCGGGTTGTCGATCGAGTAGTGGTAGCGCATGCCGGAGTTCACGCCAAGCGAGGCGGGGCCCACGCCGGCGGCCATAGTTTCGTCGGCGACCACGGGCCCGAAGATTACGCGGGTCTTGCCCAGGTTCACCTGTCCGGCCTGCTTGAGGAAGGTGACAACGTCCGAGCCGGTCAGGCTCAGGAACACACTGTCGGCGTCGGACTTAGCGATCTTGTCGACGATAGAAGAGAAGTCGCGGTTGCCCAGCGGGGCAAAGTCTTCGCCGGTGATCTGCACGCCGTTCTTCTCGGCCTGCTTTCGGAACCACTCCCAGCCATCGCGTGTAGCTTGATAGTCAGCGGCTACAGCGTAAAGCTTCTTGAGTTTTTTATCCTGCAGATAGGACAGCGCCATACGGTTTTCCATATCCAGCGTATTGGAAGTACGGAAGGTGTAACGCGAACCGCCGGGCAAGGTGATCTTGTCGTCCGCCGATATAGTAACCAGATGCGGGATCTTGCGCTGCTTGGTGATGTTCATGATCGCCAGCGTAGACGCCGAGCTCAGCGCGCCGAAGATCATGTGCGCGCCTTCGGAGACCAGCTTGGTGGCCTTCTGCACGGCAGGTTGCGGCTTAGTCTCGTCGTCCTCCCAGATCACCTCGATCGGTACGCCCAGGACCTTGCCCTGGCGCTCTTCGATGGCGATCTGCACGCCACGGCGCATGTCCTCGCCCAGCAGACCGTAAGGGCCCGACAGCGAAACGACACCGCCTATCTTGAATTTGTCTGGCTTACTCTGGGCCTGTACGGCACTGGCCAGAAAAAGGGTCGCTGCGACGACCGCGGCGCTGGCCTTGATGATGTTTCTGCGATTGCTCATGGGTTGGTCTCCTCAGGTTGAAAGGTGTATCTCAGTTGAAGCGGGCCGACAGGCCGCCATCAACCACAATCTCGGCGGCTGTGACGTACTTGGACTCATCGCTGGCAAGCCAAAGGGCTGTGTTGGCTACATCCCAAGCGTCGCCCATGTGGCCCATGGGGCATTGCTGGTTGCGCTTGGCCATGGCGTCGTCCAACGATGCAGTCTGGTAGCCCTTGTCCATGGACAGGTTGGGCTGACGTACCAATGGCGTGTCCATCAGGCCAGGCATGAGGACGTTGGACCGAATGCCCAGCTTGGCGTACTGCATAGCAATGCTGCGCGAAAGCCCGAGCACGCCTGCCTTGGATGCGCTGTACGACACATAGGCCACGCCGCTGTCGCGGATGCCAGCAACCGAACCGATGTTGACGATGCTGCCCTTTCCTTTTCTCAGCATGGAGGGGATCACATGCTTGGACGTCAAGAACATAGACGTGAGGTTCAGGTCGAGGATGCGTCGCCAATCTTCTAGGCTCTGTTCTACCACGCCCCCAATACAGGCAGTGCCTACGTTATTCACTAGGATGTCGATGTCGCCAAGTGAGGCGATGCAGTCTTCCACCAACCGCTCCACCGCCAAGGGATCGGTCACATTACAGGTCGAAACCTCCATCTCGCCACCTTCGCTGCGCACGATAGCCTTGGTTTCGAGGGCCGATTCAAGATGGATGTCGCAGCCATAGACTCGTGCCCCTTCGCGCGCAAACAGGACCGCCATCGCCTTTCCATTGCCCCAGCCCGGTCCCGACGCGCCGCAGCCGGTAACCAGCGCGACCTTGCCTTCCAAACGCCTTGCCATCGAATACCTTTCACTAATGAAGTTGTGGGTCAGTCTTCGCGTCCGTAGAGCGTTACTACGGCCACACCGCCCAGGCCCACGTTGTGCTGGAGCGCAAACCGCGCGCCCGGGACCTGCCGAGCCTGTGCGCTGCGCCGAATCTGGTGCGTGAGCTCATAACACTGCGCCAGCCCCGTGGCGCCCAGCGGGTGGCCCTTAGAAAGCAGTCCGCCCGAAGGGTTGACCACGACGGCACCACCGTAAGTGTTGTCGCCGGCCTCGACGAACGCCTGGCCATCGCCAGGTGCACAAAAGCCCAACGCCTCATAGCTGATCAGCTCATTCTGGGCAAAGCAGTCGTGCAGCTCGCACACGTCAATGTCACTGGGCGCCACGCCGGCCATCTCATAGGCCTGGCGTGCGGCCTCGCGCGACATGTCCGAGCCCACCAGCGTGATGGCAGAGGCGGCCTCAAAGGTGTCGGAGCCGTCGGACACCATCGATTGACCCATCACTCGCACCACAGCCGCAAGCCCTTTCTTCTGCGCGAATCGGCGACTGACAAACACGGCCGCTGCGGCGCCGCAGGTGGGCGGGCAGGCCATAAGTCGCGTCATAACGCCGGGCACGAGAGGCGAGCTTGCCAGCACCTCCTCGACGCTCACCTCGCGGCGAAACAGCGCCAAAGGATTACGCGCAGCGTGCTGGCTGGCTTTGGCGCGGATCTTGGCGAAGGTCTCCAACCGAGTGCCATAGCGGTTCATGTGTTCGCGGCCGGCGGCCGCGAAATAGCGAATCGCCATGGGCAGCTCGGGATGTCCAAATACCTGGTCAACCACGCCGTTGAAATGGTCCAGCGGGTCGGCCCGTTCGTCCCAGTGGGTCTTCAGGGCGCCCGCTGGCATCTGCTCGAATCCGACCGCCAGCGCGCAGTCTACGGCGCCACTGGCCACAGCCTTACGGGCCAGAAACAGCGCGCTGGAGCCAGTTGCGCAGTTGTTATTGACGTTAATAACCGGGATGCCAGTCATGCCGACCTCGTAAAGGGCGCGCTGACCGCTGGTGGAGTCACCATAAACATAGCCCGCGTAGGCTTCCTCCACATCGGCATAGTCCAGACCGGCGTCCTTCAAGGCATCGCGCACGGCGTTGGCGGCCATCGCGGGGTAGGGCTGGTTGTCGCCAGGTTTTGTAAAGGCGGTCATACCGACACCTGCGACCAGAACGGGCTCTTGCATAGGATATGTCTCCTGGGGGTTGCGAAGAAAAGGTGGTTTCGGGCTCAGGAAACCATTCGTTCCTGGTGCTGCCAGTACGGTTTACGCACTTCCTTCTTGAGCACCTTGCCAACGGCGCTGCGAGGCAGTTGCTCAACGATATCGACCGCCTTGGGCGCCTTCACACTGCCCAAGCGTTCCTTGACGAAGGCGATGAGTTCCTGTGCGCTCACCGAATGTCCGGGTCGCAACTCGATCACAGCGCGGACCGCTTCACCCCATTTTTCGTCGGGGACACCAATCACCGCGCAGTCTTTCACTGCCGGATGGGCCATCACGCTGGCCTCGACCTCTGAGGAGAAGACATTGAAGCCGCCGGTGACGATCATGTCCTTGCGCCTATCGACGATATACAAGAAGCCCTGCGCGTCGAAATACCCCACATCGCCGGTGCAATGCCAGCCATTACGCTGGGCTTGTGCGGTCGCCTCGGGGCTCTTGTAGTAGCCCGGCGTCACTATGTCGCCTTGAGCGACTATCTCGCCTACGGCGCCTGGTTCGGTAAGCAGTTCCCCCTCCTCGTCCATGATGGCCACACGGGTAAAGGGAAAGCGGCGACCCGCACTCAGTAGGCGCTGGCGAGGAGCAGTTCGGCCATCCACAAAATGGTCCTCGACGCGCAGCACCGAGATGGCTCCCGGCACTTCGGCCTGACCGTAGATTTGGAACATGACGGGCCCGAAGACATCGATAGCTTCGGCGAGCTTGTCGGGCGACATTGGGGCGGCGCCGTACATGAAATAGCGCAGCGAAGTGAAATCGAAATCCCTCACGTTGGGCTGCGCCAGCAACGTGTAGATCACCGTGGGTGGCAGAAAGAGCATGTTCACCCGCTCGCGCTCGATCAGCTCAAGGAGCCTCTGCGGCTCGATCCCGTCCATCAAAACCACACGCCCGCCGCGGGAAATGAAAGGCATTGACACCAGGCCCGCTGTATGTGTGATCGGCGCTGCAGCCAACACAGTCATACCATCGGTCACTTGCATCGCTGCCATGTGGTTGGCCATGGTGGCACTGAGATTTCGGTGCGTGAGCATCACACCCTTAGAGCGCCCGGTGGTTCCGCCCGTGCCCATGATCATGGCTAGGGCCTGAGGCGCCAGAGGCACACTTAGCGGTGCTGCTGACTGGCCCTGGACCAACCGGTCGACAGTGAGGTCGGACCCGTCATACCCGTCGAGGGCGATGTAGTGGCGAATGCGCGGCACCGCAGCGCGGATGCGCGCCACCTGATCGGCATAGCGTGCCTGGTAGAACAGCACGTCGCAGTCCATATCCTGCAGAAACTCGATATTGCTTTCTACGCTATTACGCGCATTCACTGGCAGCCATACGCCCTGCGCGCGAATTACACCAAGAAGTGCCGTGAACGCTGCGGCCGAATTGCCGCTGAGTACCGCGCCGTGAAAGCCGGGCTCGAAGCCCAGCGCATGCAGCCCGCGGGCAATCTGGTAAGTGCTTGCGGCGGCCTGTTCGTAGGTGACTGGTGCGGTCTCCGAGTCGCTGTTGGCAAAGCAAGGTGCATCCGGAAAGCTGGCAAGGCCGGCATCGAAAAAGTCGATCAAGTTCATGATGCAGACCTACAGGCCAAGTTCGGGATGCTTATGTCTTCACCACGAGCCGTGCCAAACTTGGACACTGGCGACTTCAGTACGGTGTTGGGCAGTAGGCCCAAACAGTGGAGATTTTTCATTGGTACTAAATTTGTTTATTTGGCACCATTATAGAACGCTCATGGTACCAAGTCAATATAACTGGTACCGTTTTTTATAGGTGTTAACCCGCAATGAAAAAAACACTTACGGACGACGAGTTCCTTGACACGCTCATGGAGCTGGTCCTGGCGGAAGGCATCAGAAACCTCACCATCGGTGAGATTGCCGCGCGGCTGCGCTGCTCGCGCCGGCGCCTCTACGAAATTGCGCAGACCAAGGAAGAGATCTTCTGTGCAATGGTCGATCGCTTCTTCCGTGGCGTGCTCGACAAAGGGGAGGCACTCGCAGGCGAAAAGCACGACTTGCCTGCAGCAATCGCAGCCTATCTAGACGAGGGGGTGAAGGCCGGTGCACGCATCAGTGTCGGCTTCCTCAACGACGTGGAAGAGTCCGAAGCCGCTCGGGCCAGCTTTGACCATTACCAGCAAACGCGGACCCTGAGACTGGCGGAGCAGGTCGACGAAGGCGTGCGCACCGGCGTCTTCATTCCCTGTCACGGTCGGGTGGTGTCAGAGGTCATTCTCGGCGCTGCCTTACGACTGCGCCGTCCCGGATTCCTGTCAGATGCCGGGCTGACCATCGAAGAAGCGTTTCAGGAGTTCTATCGGCTACTTCTAAGTGGGTTGCTAGCGCAGGCGTCTAAGTTGGCGCCCGACCCCGAGGGTCTGGTGCTCGCCGATCCCCCGGGACGAACAGCCCCGGCTCGGCGCGGCAAGCGAGCCAAGGCGCGCAATACGGATCTGGATAAGAAGTTGCTGGAGGCTTGGAACCGTGACTGATCAGGACGTGGCCTGATACACAATGAAAGCAGAACTGGGCTGCTCCGTTCTCTTCGATACTAGGCTAAGCTTTGCCAACTATCTCGTGCACTATCGGACGGTCACCGCACAGTATCGAACGCTACCTACCGTTTAGGTTTGTAGGATCCCCGTCCGCGGTTGGAGCCCACAGGTGGCCTCAGCCTGGCAAGGGCGGGGGTCGTACAAACCTCGATGGAGGAAACCGCGGATCCCGAGACTGGCCGTTCTGGCTCGGATGGCTATGGAGAATTGAGATGGCCTCGTGCGGCAGTGCAGTCTGCGCAGGCGATATCCCGGGGAGGTGCGGCCCACAAACCAGAGTCCACAGGCCCGCAGCGTGACAGATGTGCTGGCCCAAAGAGCACGTAATTCGTCGCCAACTGCCGTGCGGCCAAGCTTGCCCCGACCGGCTCGCAGCACAGCAGCGCCGGATTGACGTTTCTCTGAGCCAGCCACGTTGAAGTCATGGTGCCCCCTGTTTGGGAATTGGTGCTCGCGGGGTCTGACCGCGTACCCATGAATCCAGAACCATCATCGCTGCACCGCAGTGCCTGCACGCATACATCGGACGCATCGGCTCCTGCGCTTGCTGCTCGTCACCGCCGCCACAGTCGACAGTGTTTGCCATGTCGGGCACCACAGCGAGAAGCTGCCTGGCCAGCGCCAATTTGTCCTTGCGGGCGTTGTTGGCCAACAGGCCGAAGTGGCGTATGCGGTGAAAGCCCCCGGGCAGCACATGCAGCAGGAAGCGGCGCATGAACTCATCGGCGCTGAGCGTCATGGTCTTGTGCCGAGGTCTGTCGGGATTGTCCTTGTCGCGGTAGTCCTTCCAACGAAACGACACGCCACGCTCGTCCATGGCCACCAGCCGGGAATTGGCAATGGCCACCCGGTGCGTGTACCGCGACAGATAAGCCAGCACCGCTGCGGGGCCAGCGAACGGGCGTTTGGCATACACCACCCATTCACATTGGCGCATCGGTGCCAGCCACTTGGCAAAGGCCTTGGGGTCCGTCAAACCCGCACTGTCACCAAAAAACTGCAGTTGCCCCATGCGGTGTGCTTGTTCCAGGGCCTCCAGGAAGCGGCGGCGAAACAGGCGAGACAGCACGCGTACCGGCAGAAAGAAGCCGGGCTTGCAGGACACCCAGCGTTTGCCGTCAAGCGACAGACCGCCCCCAGGTACGATGCCATGCACATGGGGGTGGTGCGTAAGCGCCGAACCCCAAGTGTGCAGCACCAGCGTGACACCGATGTGTGCGCCAAGGCGCTTGGGATCGGCAGCAATGGTGGTCAGCGTTTCTGCGGCGATCTCAAACAGCAGGCCATAGACCACGGCCTTGTTGTAGTACGCAATATCGCTGATGGGTGCCGGCAGCGTGAAGACCACATGGTAGTAATCGACGGGCAGCAGATCGGCCTGTCGTGCCTCCAGCCACCGCTTGGCGGCCTGGGCCTGGCACTTGGGGCAATGCCGGTTGCGGCAGGAGTTATAGGACACCTGATCGTGTTGGCAGTCTGGGCAACGCAACACATGTCCACCCAGTGCCGCGGTTCGGCACTGTTCGATCGCTGACATGACCTTGAGCTGACCCAGGCTCAGGTGCGAGCGCTGAGCAAGCCGCCAGGCTGGCCCATGGGCGCGGAAGATGTCCGCCACCTCCAGGGCACAAGGCCCCACGGAGGTCACCTATGAGGGCTGGCTTGATCGTGGTGGTGGCGAGGTCAATGCATCCAGCGGAGAGATCACCTCACGCAGGACATCGGTTGCCACCTGAACGTAATGCGCTGTGGTGTCCAGTCGGTGGTGTCCCAACAGCACCTGGATGACGCGGATGTCGACCTTCTGCTCCAGCAAGTGGGTCGCAAAAGAGTGGCGCAACGTGTGCATGGACACCCGCTTGTCGATCTTGGCCAGTTCTGCGGCATCGTGAATGGCACGGTTGAGTTGGCGTGGTGTCAACGCATCCAGTGGGTCCAGACCGGGAAACAGCCATCCGCCGTCAAGCATCTTGCCCTGGGCGCGAGCCACGCGCCACCACACCCTCAGGCGCTCCAACAGTATTGGGGAGAGCATGGCGTACCGGTCCTTACGGCCCTTGCCCTGTTCCACGCGCAGCGTCATGCGTTGGCTGTCGATGTCACTGACCTTGAGTCCGACCACCTCGCTGACCCGCAGCCCAGTGGCATAGGCCAGGGAGAGCGCTGTTTGGTGTTTGATGTGCGAGACGCAGGCCAGCAGCCGTGTCACTTCTTCCTTGTTCAGCACCACGGGCAGCTTCTTCGGTACGCGAACCGATTGCATCTTGGCCATGGCCTCGGGGCGGCCCAGGGTAACTTCGAAGAAGAAATTCAAACCTACGATGGTGGCGTTCAGTGAGATGGGCGATGTACCCTCGTCCACCATATGCAACTGAAAGCAGCGCAGATCCTCGTCGGTGGCGGTGTCGGGTGAACGCCCCAGGAACTGGGTGAACTTGCGCACCGCTCGGACGTAGGCCGACTGGGTCTTGGGAGCCAGTTTGCGCAGGCGCATGTCTTCGAGCATGCGCTGACGCAAGGGGGAGACTGCTGGAATCGGGGATTGCATGACGGTACTCCTGTTGTGAACGAGGCCAATTGCCTCAATTCACAACATCGACACCAACCATGCTGGCACTTACCGCACACGACTCGTCGGGGATTACCGCGACAGCGGTTTAGTCCTTCGCTGCAAACCAGCCACCGACATAGAAAGAACGACAGGTCGCTTGGGGTCGGCGGAGCCACCAATGCCTTGAAGCGGGCGATTCGTTGCACGGCCACCCGAAGATTGGGGCTGCAAAGTGCGGCGAAGATAGGCGGAGAGAACGATTCACTGCGTACCGCCCGGCATAGATTCAGCGGCAAGAGCGGATCAGCAAGCTCGGCATCTATGCCTTCCCAAAACCTGTGGAAATCGGCAGCCTCCAGACGCACGCCTGAGCGGTTGAGCAAGTCCTCAGCCAGTCCCGCCCGGCGCAACACGTTCACACTCGAAATACCCAGATCTTTAAGCAGCGGACGCCAGGTCGAGTCGAGTGCGTACGTGGTGGAGTGCATGCCGATCGATCAAGTGCCCAGACCAAACTGAGATCTCATACCGCCCAGGAAGGTGGCATCGTCAGCCGCGCGCCGGGAAGCGAGCAGATGCTCTGCGTCCGCGCCAGCCTCATAACGCAAACGATCTGTGCCGTCCGTGGCAGCGGCGAATATCGTTTCGGCAATCAGTTCTGCAGGCGAAGCATTTTCCGCCATGGGGCCCAACGCTGACAGCAGCCCTTGCACCAGCGGTTGATACTCACTCAGTGCTGGATCGTTATTGAAGTCGAAGGAACGGCCCGCAAAGTCGGTCTTCACCATTCCAGGTTCTACGATCTTGACGCGCACCCCGAGTGGCAAAAGTTCGAAGTGCAGCGACTCGGACATGCCTTCCACTGCGAATTTTGTGCCGTGGTAAAGCGACCCAAGAGGAAACGTCATCTTCCCCCCGATGGAGGAAATATTGATGATGGTACCGCTGCGTTGGTGGCGGAAGTAAGGCAATAGCGCCTTCATGGTGGCCAGCACACCGATCACGTTGACATCGAACTGCCGTCGTACTTTTTCGATCGGTGTAGCCTCAAGTGGGCCATAGGCGCCATAACCAGCGTTGTTCAATAGAACGTCAATGCGCCCGAATCGGGCGCGGGACTCGGCAACCGCCGAGTCGATGGACGAAAGATCCAATACATCCAGGCGGGTCACCAGGACGCGCTCCAGCGTATTGAGTTCTGTCTCCTGCTCCGGCGACCGCATCGTAGCGACGACATTCCAACCGGCGGATTGGAATCGCTTTGCGGTGGCCTTGCCGATCCCACTAGACGCCCCAGTAATCAAGATAGTGTTAGTCATTTCATCGAACCTCCTGCGAAAAGTGTAGGCAGCAAGGTCGAAACCAACGCTAGCACACTACGCCAATTTACTATCCAAATGCGCCAATTTTTGCGGATTGTCAGTAAAGAGGCTTTTACCAATCAGGACGTCAATTCCCGCGGACCATACAGAAGCAAACCTGCCTCTGCCTCTCTCCTTGCCACCAACCCAGGGAGCACCTTCCCCCCGCCATACACCCACCGTCTCAGTTCCGAGGCCGCTCCTGGCCAATCCCTCTGGTTCACCCGGCGCCGCAGGGTTGATGTCTGCGACCGACCGGCACCGAGATTGAATGTGAAGTCAACGATTGCTGCTAGGCGTGACTCAGGCTCTGTCGCTAGTACCGGGCAGTACCTGAGCGCAGCCGTCATGGCGATCCCAAGGTCTTGTAGCAGGTAGGCCTCCCCGTCAGTCTTCGAGATCGGAGGGTGTTCAGGGTCACAAAGGCGGCCATACCCGATAGTCCAGTAACCCGCCGGGCAGATGTAAGGGTGAGCGCGATCAGGATCGTGTTTGGGCACCCGATGGAATCCCTCAAACCTCTTGGCCAGGTCAATGGCAGCCTGAGGAACCGCAGTCATGACCGCACCCGATCAAAGACGCGTCCGAGGAACCAGAAATTGAGAACGCCAGCCCATAGAGCCTGGTCCGCCTCAGTCCAGGCATGCAGGATGGCCTCGCCCCAGTCTGCGCCAGCGGTCACCGCGGCGGCGAAGGCTGCGGTCTTAGCAGCGCAGTACAGGCCCATGAACCAGTAGGTGATCACTGGACGCACGCTGGCGGAGAGCGCATCGGCCCACCTGACACCTGACTGGTGGCCTTGGGCTGCCAACGCTTCCTTCAAAGCGTCTATAGCGCCGGTGTTCCAGGCTGCGTCGGCCGCCGCGCCGATCTCAGCCATACGCTGGGCGCCGCGGAGTTTCTCGAACTCAAGCGCCTTGTCTTGCATGGCAAGTTCATGACCACGCTCTCCCTTGCGGTCAAGCCACTTGAGGATTTCCGGAGCCAGACGAAATGCACCGCCCAGAAGACCTCCAAGAAGTGTCTCGATCATTGGGCGCCTCCCATCAACTTGAGCTTGATGGCGGCGCCGACCAACAGCGCTGCCAGGATGCCAGTTGTGGCGACCTTGATGGTCGTTTGCCATGCCGTCCTGCGGGCATCACGCCATG
>VFQT010000940.1_pt1 | contig 38350 bp, 30 predicted proteins | sample 3512381 | NCBI WGS metagenome assembly VFQT01 (sample SAMN10412376, study PRJNA504923) | tailings metagenome | isolation source: Relicate 2 Philex TSF3 active mining site | place: Philippines: Tuba, Benguet | collected 2017-08-29 | reverse complement strand
AGGGAACCGAGTTCCGCACGAACGCAAGGGTGGGGGAGAACATCGACATCGACGTATTGCGTGCGAGCAACGATGCCATCGTCCTCGCGTGCGGTGCGACTGCATGGCGTGACCTCAACGTGCCCGGCCGTGACCTGAAGGGCATTCATCAGGCGATGGAGTACCTGCCGATCGCGAACAAGGTGCAAGAGGGTGACCTTGACAACCATCCGATCGATGCCAACGGCAAGCATGTCGTCATCATCGGTGGCGGCGACACCGGCGCCGACTGCCTCGGCACCGCGCTGCGCCAGGGCGCAAAGTCGGTGACGTCTCTCGAGATCATGCCCCGCCCTCCGCAAGAGCGCGGCTCGAACAATCCGTGGCCGCAGTACGCGATGATCTACCGCGTCGCCAGCGCACACGAAGAGGGCGGCGAGCGCATCTACAGCGTGAACACCGAACGCTTCCTCGATGACGGCAACGGCAACGTTCGTGCGCTTCTCATCCACGAAGTGCAGATGGTCAACGGCAAGTTCGAAAAGATCGAAGGAACCGACCGCGAACTTCCCGCCGACCTCGTTTTTCTAGCGCTCGGCTTTCTCGGCCCCGAAAAGGGCAGTTGGCTCGACCAGCTGGGCGTCGAGCTCGACGAGCGTGGCAACGTGAGGCGCAACGACGACTACGCCACCAATGTGGACGGCGTCTTCGTTGCCGGTGACATGGGCCGCGGTCAGAGCCTCATCGTGTGGGCGATCGCCGAGGGCCGTGCTGCAGCGGCAGGCGTCGACCGTTACTTGATGGGGGAAACGATTCTGCCGAAGCCAATTCCGCCGACTGCCCGTCCGCTCGTCTGACGACGACAAAAGAGAAATTCTTTACGACTTCAATCGCGTGAAGGACAATCATCGATGCTGCCCATCAGCATTGATGCATGTCCTTCGGTCGTCGAATCCTGCCGGTTCTCGCGCTCGTTCTGATCGCCGGCGCATGCGGAGGCTCCGACTCCGTGCAGGACCAAACGGGTTCGTCCTCCTCGATGGCAATGCGTACGAAGAACGCGGCACTCACTTCGTGCCCGTCGAGTGTTGCGGGTGTTGTCACGTGGACAGCCGACGTCGCGGGTGCGCCGGGAACGTGCACCGGAACGTTCATAGCGAATGCAACGTGGACGCCCCCCGCAGGTGTATCGACCGTGACTTATCTCGTAGTCGGCGGCGGTGGCGGCGGCTGGTCGCAGAACACCCAGGTCGCACAGCTCGGTGGTTCCGGTGGTCAGGTGAAGACGGGTTCGATTGCGATCGGTGCCGGAACGGTCTCTGTCGTGGTCGGTGCGGGCGGCGCCGGCGCGACGAACGGCAACGACAGTTCGTTCAGTCAGAGTGGTGTCGCGCTGGTCACTGCGGTGAAGGGGCTGACCAACGCCGGGCCGAATGGTGCGGGTGCGAACGGAACGACCAGTTCAATCACCGGTTCAGCGGTGATCTACGGATCGAGCGGCGGAAAGGGTGGCGGATTCGCCGGCGGCTCGGGTGCAGGAGCCGGTGCGACGACGAACAATGGTTGTGCCGGTGGTGGTTCTGCCCTGCCGAATCGCGGTGGTGGTGGCGGTGGCGGTACGTACTACCTCGTCAACAGCGACGGCTTCACCTTCCCCTGTTACACGGTGGCAGGCGCGGGCGGTTCGGGAATCGTCGTACTTCAATACAGCGCCTTCGGTGTCACTTCGTTCACCTCGTCGGCGACGTCGCCGACGAACTCGACGAATCCGATCGACTGGACACTGACCTTCTCGGCAGCAATCGATCCGGCGTCGTTGACCGCTGCCGATTTTTCGAACGCCGGCACCGCAAGCGGTTGCATCTTCTCGGTCACGTCGGTGTCGTCGACGACCTTCACGGTCACGGCCTCTTCGTGCGGTGACGGCACGATCACGCCACGTCTCGCATCGGGGTCCATCGTGCCCGCCACCGGTGGAACAGGGCCCGGTGCGAATGCCGACGGCACGACCCGCACGATCGACCGCACGGCACCTGTTGCGCCGAGCGGTGTCGACGTCGCAGCCGCATCCGATACGGGTTCGTCGTCGACCGACAACGTGACGAAGGACAACACCCCGACCACGTCAGCGACGCCCGCAGGTGCCGTCAATGGTGATCGAATCACGATGACGGCGTCGAAGGAGGGATCAGCGCCGGTGTCGTGTTCTTACGTTCTGCCCGCAACATCCTGCGACCTCGGAACGTTGTCCGACGGGTCGTGGAACGTGTCGGCCACGCACACCGATGGGGCCGGCAATGAATCGGCGGCATCGTCTCCGATGAACCTCGCCGTCGACACGACCGCCAACGCGGGAACCCCGGACATGCTGTCGCCGTCCGACACGGGAACGTCGTCGAGCGACAACCTGACGAGAGATACGACCCCCGCGATCACGGCCGGTGATGCTGTGGCCGACGGAGACTCGGTGACGGTGGCGGCGACGCAGGGCAGCCAGACGAAGACCTGCACGTACGTGAAGTCGCCGACGGTCAACAGTTGCGATGTCGGCCCTCTTGGGGATGGTGCCTGGGCGATCACGACGTCGGCAACCGACCTTGCGGGCAACACGGCCGGCCCCGCCGGTGGTCTGTCGATCAACGTCGACGGAACCGCCCCTGCGGCCCCTGCGGCTCCCGATCTGTTGCCCGCATCGGATTCGGGGGCATCGAACACCGACAACAAGACGAACGACACGACGCCGGCAATGACGGCCGGAACGATCCCCGATGGATCGACCGTGACGATCAACGGCCTCAAGGCCGACGGCTCGACGGTGTCGTGCACGTACGTTGCATCGCCGACGGTGAACAGCTGTGATCTTCCGACGATGTCGGATGGATCCTGGGCGATGTCGGCCACCGTCACCGATCCGGCGGGCAACACGTCTCCTGCAGGGCCATCGCTGAACGTCGACATCGACGCGTCGGCCCCGGCCGCGCCGAGCGCTGTCGACCTTGTGTCGAGTTCCGACACCGGGGCGTCGTCGACCGACAACGTGACGAATGATGACACTCCGGCCGTGGCGGCAACTACCCCCGACGCTGTCGATGGTGAGAGCATCACCATGACAGCCACGAAGGCCGGATCGGCACCGGTGTCTTGTACCTACGTTCTTCCGGCACGGTCGTGCGACCTCGGTGCTCTGGCCGACGGCACGTGGAGTCTCTCTGCCAAATACACCGACTTGATGGGCAACCAGTCGGCCGCCTCGGCCCCGCTTGCGATCACGATCGACACGTCGGCTGCGCCGGGAACTCCCGACTTGCTGACCGCGTCCGACACCGGTCGTCTCACCAACGACAACGTCACAAGCGATGCGACACCGGCGATCTCTGCCGATGGTGAAGAGAACGGCGATGCCGTGACCGTGACTGCGCGAAAGTCCGACGGCACGACCGCGACGTGTTCGTACACCAAGTCGCCGACGGTCAACAGTTGTGACCTGCCGAACCTGTCGGACGGTGACTGGCGTATCACCACGTCCAAGGTCGATCAGGCGGGCAATGCCTCGCCGGCGTCGGTACCTCTCGACATCACGGTCGACACCGCCGCTCCGGCGGCTCCCGGTGCACCCGATCTTTTGCCCGCTTCGGATTCGGGAACATCGAACACCGACAATCTGACGAACGACGTGACTCCAGCCGTGTCCGGCGGAAACGTTCCCGATGGTTCGACGGTGACGATCAACGGTCGCAAGTCGGACGGAACGACCGTCTCGTGCACCTACGTTGTCTCACCGACTGTGAGCAGTTGCGATTTGCCGACGATGTCCGACGGAAATTGGGCGCTGTCCGCGAACGTCACGGACCCCGCCGGCAACACCTCGCCCGCGGGTCCGGCGCTCGACGTCACGATCGACTCGCTCGCGCCACTGGCCGGGCCGTCGACTTCGGCTGCAAGCAGCCCCGATCTTCTCGCGGCGTCCGACTCGGGGACATCGAGCACCGACAACTTGACGAATGACAACACCCCGGCGGCCTCGATGCCCGGTGCGTCGACCGGCGAATCCGTCGCACTGACGGCTCGCAAGGCGGACGGCACGACGGTCACCTGCTCGTACGTCGTGTCGCCAACCGTGAATTCGTGTGACTTGCCGACGATGTCGGATGGTGCATGGAAGCTGACGGGCACGATCACCGACGCGGCAGGGAACACTTCCGCGGTGTCGCCCGCGCTCGATCTCAACATCGACACCACGCCGCCGACCGCCGCGGCACCCGATCTGCTCCCTGCGTCCGATACTGGTTCCTCGAACACCGACAACATCACCAATGACACGACTCCGGCCGTTTCGTTGCCGGGGGCGGTCGACGGCGAAGAAGTCACCATGACGGCGAAGAAGGCCGACGGCACGTCGGCTTCGTGCACGTACGTGAAGTCGTCGACCGTGTTTTCGTGCAACCTCGAAACGTTGACCGACGGAAGTTGGTTGGTCGATGCCACCGTGAAGGATCAGGCTGGAAACAAGTCGGCCGCCGGTCCGTCGTTGGGACTCGCGATCAACACCAAAAAGCCGGCGACACCCGCGAAGCCCGTGATCCCGACCACGCCGTCGGGCGAGATCTCCGACCCGACACCCACCATCGAGATTCCCGGCATCGCAAACGGTGACACCGCCGCTGCGACAGCGACGAAGGGGAAAGAATCGGTCGGCTGTGTCTTCGTCGGTGCTCCCGGTGTCCGTAGTTGCGATCTGCCACTGCTGACCCCCGGACAATGGTTCGTCTCGGCAAAGGTCACCGACCCCAGTGGCAACACCTCGTCCGAAACAGACGCGGTCGCGATGACCGTCGTTGACCCGGGCCTGCCGGCCAATGCCGTCTCGACGAACACCCTCAGCACCGTCAATGTCGGCGGAACGACGACGGCAACGGCGAAGCTCAAGCCGTCAGAGGTGGGCCAGATTGCCAACGTCGTGTTCGTCGTCCGCAATGCCGATGGCTCGATCGCCCGAACCGCGCGCGTCGCTGCATCAATGCAGTCGGCGACGGTCGCAACGAAGCTCGCAAAGCTTTCGAAGGACCAGCGCATCGAGTCGTACACCGAGAACTGGCTCGGCGTCTCGCGTAACGCGCCCGCCGGCTCCAACGTCATCCGAGCGGCAACGTCGCGGACCACCGACAAGGCCGGCAAGCCGAAGCTGATCGGCTCGAACCTCGGAGTATCCAGGATCATCTTCGATCCCGCATCACCATTCCTCGACTCGGGTGACCGGGCCCAACTCGACCGCATCGTCGCGAAGTTGTCGGGGAAGGGCGGGCTCCTCTTGATCTCCGGCTTCGCCCGCCAGAACCTGACTGACAGCAAGGGTTTCCTCTCGAACCTTTCCCTCGAACGAGCGAAAGCAGTGGCCATGTATCTCTCGGCGCGGGGCGTACGCGCGTGGATTCGCTACCAGGGGTACGGCGCGGTGACGCGACAGGTCGGCACCTACGAGGATCGAAAGGTCGAGATTCGATGGGTGAGCGGCGCAACCGAACTTCCCAAGAGGTGACGGCCGAAACATTGCCCCGTCACCTACGCTGACGGGGCAATGAAAATCGGCCCCCGCATCACGACAATTGCTCTCGGCGTCGTCACGGCGCCGCTGATCGTCCTCGTGCTGTCCGCCTGCGGCGGTGACGTCGGCGGTACGGCCACCACCGTCGTGCCGATCGCACCGACCGACTTTGCGACCATCCCGCCGGTCATCACGACTGCGCCGGCTTCGAACACCACATTGCCGCCGGGGTCGGTTGGTGTCGAGCAGACCTACGTCGTCGAGCTCGGCGACTCGCCGATCAAGTTGGCGACGATGTACGGCATCAGCGTCGAAGAGTTGTTGATGTACAACGGCTGGGTGTCGGTGACCCAGTTCCCGTACCCCGGGCAGTCGCTGCGCATTCCACCCACCGCAAAGACGACGACTGATCAAGCGATGTCGCAGACGACGCTCACGCCACAGGGGCCCGCAGGTCAGGGGTGTGGTTCGCGCCCCGCCGGAACCTACGAAGTGCAACCGGGCGATTCGCTGTCGCTCATCGGTTCCAAGTTCTGCGTGAAAATCGCCGCGTTGATGGCGGCGAACGGCTGGTTCGATTCGAACTCCGTGCAGTTGTTCGCGGGTCAGTCGATCGTCATCCCCGCCGTCGGCCAGTAGTCACCGGAAACAGAACGAAAATAACTTCTTTTGCGTAGGGCCTGTGCCCACGCTTGTCCAGTAGTTCTTCTGCCTACGTTCGGGACATGCGTTTTTCCGGTTCGTTTACTCGGTTGTGTCTTGGATCAATGTTTATCGTTGCGAGTGGGGTCGTCACGCAAGTCTCGACATCGGTTGATGTCGCCAAGGCGGCCGACGGCGCCATCACGGGCACCATTTACCAAGACTTCAATTCGAACGGTACAAACGACACGGCTGTCGCTTCGGGTCAGGCAACGGACATCGGCATCGCAGGCATCACCGTCAAAGCTTTCGACTCGACGGGGGCGCTCGTCGGCGAAACGACGAGTGGCGCCACCGGTACGTACACGCTGTCGATTTCGGGTTCAGCCGCCGCCGCGGTTCGCGTCGAGTTCTCGCTGCCGTCCAGCGGACCCCTCGCTGCGATGAGGCCTTCGTTCGCCGGCACTCAGAACGGCACCACGATCCGCTTTGTCGACATCGGCGCAACCACCGTTGACATCGGATTCAACGTCCCTGGCGAGTTCTGTCAGAACAATCCGAATCTCTCGATCTCCCGGCTTTGCGCCGGTGCAGGGGCCTCGGTCGACTCATCCGCCAGTGCCTGGGTCACCCGCTATGACGGGGGGCCGTATACAACTGCCCACGGATTCTCGGATCGTTATGCGGATTGGTCGGCAACGAAGGTCGCAACGAAATCCGAAACAGGGTCGATTCTCGGTATGACGTGGGACCCGTCGACGCGCAAGGTGTACCACTCGGCCTACGTCCGCCGACATGCTGAACTCTACGAAAGCGGAGGTGTGCCTCGCCCGGCGGCGATCTTCCAGACGACTCCGACAGGCACGACGTCAGCGCAGGGGGTTGGGGGTACGACGTCGTTCTTGGTCGATCTCGAATCGTTGATCGTCGGTGATCAGTTCTCGAACTCCAACGCTGCCGGCCCTGGCTACATCCCGACCAACGCGGTGCGGCAGATCCAGTACATGCCAAACGGGAACACGGCGACGGGTGACGGCGGCGCGGACAATGATGGCGTCGACTCCGACCTCGTCGCGGGCAAGGATGGTGTGTTCGAAGAAGTCGGCAAGGCCGGCATCGGTGACATCGAAACCGATGGTCGGGGCAAGTTGTGGGCCGTCAGTCTGTACGACAAGAACCTCTACCAAGTGACGCTGCCTGCCACGGGCGCTCCGACGGCGATGGTTTCGCTGGGTGACATCACTTCAGGGGTCACCTGCACGAATGGGTCAGGGCGTCCCTTCTCGGTCAAGTTGTGGCGAGGCAGCCTCTATCTGGGTGTTGTGTGCGATGGGGCAGGCGACTTCAACGCCGCCAGTCCGGGAACGTTGAACAACTCCAACGTCACATTTACGATCCGTCGCTACGACCTCGCCGTAGGCACATGGTCGACGGCGTTCGGCCCCCAGCGATTGGATGCAGTTGGGGGAGTCGTCAAGGGCATGTCGGACACTTTCTACGGTCTGAATACGAGAGACAATTGGAATCCGTGGACTGACACCTTCTCGACGGCGAACGACTCCCGTTATCTCACCCGCCCGACTCCGATGCTGTCGGAAATCGAGTTCGATCGAGATGGGTCGATGATCCTTGGTTTCCGTGACCGCAACGGGGACCAGCAAGGAACCAACGACTCTGAAAACCCGGAAGGCGGAAACACGAACTTTCCGACACTCGCCTCGGGTGACATCTATCGCGTGTGTCGCACCGGAAGCGGTTTTTCCGTATCGGATTATGTCTTCGAGGGCGGAGCAGGGTGTCCGCAGTCGAGTGAAACCAATTACGGCACCGAGTTCTACAAGGGCGATGCGTGGAAGCAAAACGCGACTCGGGGGCACGGAGAAATTTCGGCGGGAATGTTGGAGCAAGTCCCGGGCTTTCCGAGCGTCATGATGACCGGCTACGACCCGTATGACGCAGATGGCACCGGCAAGTCCTTCTACTCGGGTGGTGTGCGTTGGTTGAGCAACGCCACGGGAGGAGCCGCCGGCTCGCCGAACTCGGGCAGCGGTGTCATGTTCTACAATTGGGACGGCGAGGTCGGGAACCCCAACAAGATCGGCGGCTTTCTGAAGACGAACGGCATGTCGGACGTCGAAGCGCTGTGTGATCAGGCGCCATTGCAGATCGGCAACCGAGTGTGGATCGACACCGACAAGGACGGGATCCAGGATCCGGGCGAGACACCGGTCGCAGGCGCCACCGTGAGGTTGTACGACGCTGCCGGCACGTTGGTGGGTACCGCGATCACGAACGCATCGGGCGAGTACTACTTCGCAAGCAACGTGACCGAGCCCGCGGCAGGTGATGCGAACAACGTGGGCGGCGGTCTTGCCGTCGACGCGGCGTTCACGGTCAAGCTCGACAATCCGGCCGACTACGCGGTGGGTGGGCCGCTGAATGGCTACAGCTTGACGTCGACAGATTCGACCACGACGGTGGCGACCGATGACGACAACGCAATCGACAACGACAGCGCCCTGGCAGGCGGATCTACGTACGGGGTCGACAGGTTCCCGTCAATTTCGGTGGCTGCGCACGGCCCCGGCGAGAACGACCATACGTTCGACTTCGGCTTCATCACACCGGTTGTCCCGGTGGGTATGGGCAACTACACGTGGATCGACACCGACAAGGACGGCCTGCAGGACGCCGACGAGGCGCCTCTCGCGGGCGTGGTGGTGACGTTGTACAACCCCGACGGCACGGCGGCAAAGAACCTTGCAGGTGGGGCTGCGACGGCGACGACCGATGCGAAGGGCTACTACTTCATCGACAACCTGGCTACGGGCAATTACTACGCCAAGTTCACGTTGCCGGCGAACTACACCTTCACGAAGAAGGGTGACGGCTCGTCGGCTCTCGACTCGAACCCCGACACGGCGACCGGAATCACGCCGGTCTTCACGATTGCGGCATCGGTTTCCGGGGAAACCGTCGCGGACACCGACTCGACGACACTCGCGCAGTTCGTGAACCCGACGATCGATGCGGGCGTCATCTTCAACGGTCCCAAGGTGTCGGTGGGTGATTACGTGTGGTGGGACCTCGACCGTGACGGTATTCAGGACAAGGGGGAGACCCCGATCGCCGGAGTGACGTTGACCATCACGAAGGCCGATGGTTCGCCGGTGACCGACGTGAACGGCAAGCCGGTGACAACCACCGTCACCGATGCGAACGGCAAGTACAGCTTCGACAACCTGCCACCGGGGCAGTACAAGGTCACCGTGACCCCGCCGTCAGGGGCAACGGCGACGAAGGCGGCATCGGGCAAGAGCATCGCCAAGGACTCGTCGACCGGTGCGGCGACCTCGCGGAACATGACGACCGATGGTGATCGTGATCCGACCCTCGACTTCGGTTTCTACAGGCCGAGCGTGTCGCTGGGTAACAGGGTGTGGCGCGACACCAACGGTGACGGAATTCAGAGCCGCGCCGACAAGGGTCTCGGCGGATTCAAGTTGACCCTGCGCACGGTCGACGGGCAGTCGGTCACCGATGTGTACGGGCGCCCGGTGAGACCATTGCGAACGAAGGCCGACGGCAGTTACCTCTTCAAGGATCTACCGCCGGGTCAGTACGTCGTCGAGATCGCCTATCCGAAGGGCTACCTGCCGACCACCGAAGGTCGCCCGGAACGCGGTCTCAACTCATCGACGCTGTACGCGAAGTCGAAGGTGTTGACGGCAGGCCAGTCGGACATCACGTTGGACTTCGGCGTGGTGTCACGCCCGGGCCAGACATTCCGGTTGTTGCCGGCCACCAGATAGTTCGTGGTGGTGGACGTCGTCCAAGTGGGCGGCGTGCACCACTAGATCTTCGTCACCTTGTCCTTGAGGAACTGGTAGTACTCCTCGTCGGTGGTGGCATGTTCGCCGAGAAGGGTGTTGTAATAGAGCAACTGGTTGACGATGACGATGAAGAAGATGCGTTCGTCGTACACCTGCCCCTCGGGCAATCGCGCAACTGTGCTGGCCGACCAGTCCTTCAACAACTTGAAGCGGGCCTGGGCGATGTCCTTCAGCCTTGCCTCGAGGACGGGGTTCGTCGCAGCGACGGCGAGAATCTGGAGGCGGAGCTTGAGGTCGGGGTTGGTGTACGCATCGCTGGGCTTGGGTGCCAACGCAACCAGTTGATCAACGGTGATCGGGCCGGTCGCGGGTAGTGCGGTAGCCAGGCGTTGCGCGGTGCGGTCGAGGATTTCTTCGTACAGGTCGCCGAGCACCTGAGCGAGAAGTCCGTCGCGGTCACCGAAATAGCGGTAGATGATCGACACCGAGTAATGCGCGTTCGCGGCGACTTCGGCGACACGCAGTCCGAGAATTCCGTTCTTCTCGATCTCGGCTCGCGCACTGCGAAGTATCAGGGCACGAGGATCCTCTTGGTTCTCACGATCTGCTTTGCGAGGACGCCCCATCGCTTCGACCATAGACGGGGACCACATGATCAAAAAGGAAAAAGTTTTCCTTTTTGGTGGTTAGTTTCCGAGATCGGGCCAACGACGCTTCTGGCGACGCCGTTGTCCGGCAACACCCGTCTTGCGGTGTTCGTACAGGGCCCACTGTCTGCGCCAGCCCGTGTAGTCGGGGCCGGTGAGGGGCGTTGCGTTGCCGTTTGCGGCGCGGCGACGTGCCGTCCAGAAGTCGGTCGATGATTCGTCGCCGAGCAGCGTGACGGCACGTTCGATGCGTTCGCTGTAGCGACGGGTGTTCTCGCTCTCGTCGGGAAAGAGTGGGGCGCCGAAGACCACACGGGTGTGGCCACGCTTGGGACGTTTCATGCCCTTTCCGAAAATCGCGCCCGTGCCGTCGATGAAGACGGGAACGACGGGGGCGCCGGTCTTCGCGCTGAGGTACGCGGCTCCGGCCTTGAACTCTTGACCCCAGCCGTCGGGTGAACGGCCGCCCTCGGGGTAGATGACGAGGCTCCAGTCGCGGGCGAGGAGACGGCGCAGTTCGTCGGAAGATTTGCGGCTCGTTGTTTCACGGTCGATGGGAATCGCATTCAGGGCGATCGCGGCGAGTGTGCCCTTCACTCGCTTGTCGAAGAAATAGTCGGCGGCCGCGGCAACAACGAGGCGGTCGCGCCAGGGCTTCGGAACGGCGGTGACCATGAGGGGGGTGTCGAGGTGCGAGTGGTGGTTGGGGGCGAATATGACACCGCCGATCGATTCGTTGTTGGCGAGGTCGGTGAGGCGATCGGTGCCTTCGACCTTCGGCCGGGCGAGGAACTGCACCATTCCGGTCACCGGTCCGGCGACGAGGAGGCGTCGAACGAATCGCGAGCCCGGCCCACGGGCAAAGTCGGTGTCGAAGTCGGCGCCGAGCGTGGACTTTTTCGCGGGAACTTCAACGCCGCGCGGCACGCTGGGGGCGCGGTAGGGGAATCCCTTCGTGCGCCACATCTTCACCGGCTTGCGGGCGAGGGCTTCGAGACCTTCGGCGAGTCCAGCGGCGCGTTGGAGTACACGCCGCGAGGCGGCGCTGCGCACTGTCTGCTTCGGGTAGTCACGGGCCATCGCGGGTCGTCTCCTACTTCACGTCCGCGACCATGAGCGGCGGGGTGTGGAGGTGTGTGATGGTCGGGCTGCGACCAACGACGTCGCTGGCGATTTCCAGCGCGTCGTTCAGCGTCGAAGCGGGCGTGAAGCCGAGACGACGGACCGTCGGCGCGTCTCCTCCGACGATGATGACCTTGCCGCAATGTTGCAAGCCATGGCTGCCCCAGTACCACATGTAGAACGGATGCACTCCGTGGTAGGCGTAGCTCGAGCGGTAGAGATGGCGGTACCAGTCGTCCTCCGCGAACTGCTTTTCGAAGCGCGCTTCGAGTTCGTGGGGCACCGTTGTTTCGGTCAACACCTGCTCGAAGAAGTCGATGTAGCTGGGGTGGTGAACGGGGTGGAACTCGTTCGTCGTCGGGTGGGTCATGATGACGACGCCGCCTTCACGCACGAGGGGCTTGCCGCGGTAGAGGTTGAAGAAATAGCCGAGCCCCGTGCACATGACGAGGATCGGGTTCATGATCGAGTTCACGTTGTACGGGCAGATGAAGGGGATTCCCATCGTGAGGATGTCGGTTTGTCCCTGAACCTCGACGAGTTGCTGCTTCCACACGTTCTCTGTGGTGACCTTGTGAACTGCTTCGACCTCGCCGCACTGAATGCTCGTCATGTTGTGCGGTGCTTCGATGCCGTGGAAGATGTTGCGCGCCATGCGCGGAGGCGTTCGGTTCAGACCGGCCTTGGCGGCGACGAACTTGGCGCGATCACGGCCGTTCCATTCCCACTCGCGCTTGGCGAGGAAGTCGAAGGGCTTGGGGAACGTGTCGTTGTTGACGGTGGTCTCGATCTGGAAGATCTTCGGGCCGTGTTTGCGCATGACTTCACCCATGCGCCAGTTGCTCTTGTGCAGTTCGCTCTTGTGGGCGTCCATGAACGAGCGACTGTTCTGCATCGTGTGGGTGTTGTGGTGGTGGCGCAGCGAGCGGTACGAGGCGAGGCCCGTGGCGGTGCTCTTCCACCCACCGTCCATCGCAACCAGGTTGATGTTGACGTACACCAGGAGGTCGCTTTCCGCGGCGCGCTTGTTGATCTCGACCTCTTCGCCGTGGGCGGTTTCGCCGAGAAGCGCGAGGTTGTCGGGGTCTTCGGCGTCGTGCTGGTACAGCATGCCGCGCGGGGCGAAAGCGTCGTAGATACGGTCACCGAGTTGGTGGCGTAGTTCGTCTTCGGTCATGCGACGGTGCAGCGCGAGAGCGGCGATGATGTGCACGTCGTCCACGCCGGCCTCGGCAGCCATGTCGAGAACCGCTTCGATGATGCGCTGGCGAATGTCGGGCCGCGTCATCTTTGGCAGGGGAAGGCTGATGTCGTCGAAAGCGATGGTCAGCTTCATGCCGGGGAACAGCAGCGTTGGTAGTGGGTCCATTTCGATGGGGTTCAACAGCGCATGGTTGATCGCGCCGTCAATGTCGTCGATGACCTTGTGGGGTTCGGGCGCGTAGATGACGCGCGAGCGGTCGGCGGGCAGCTTCTCGAGCGAGAAGTTCTCGCCGCGCCAGAAGAGAATCGGTGGAGTCGAGCGGTCGACTTCGAGGACGAAACCGGGACGTGGCATCAGCGGTTCTCTGCTTTCTTCGATTTGTCGGTCTTGAGAAGTTCGTGGCGCAGGTCGAAGGCGACCTTGATCGCGCCGCGCGGGCCCGCCTCCGCCGCGTGGCGCAACGCGTGTGCGTAGTCGGCGAGTGGGTAGGTAGCCGACAGCAGTCGCTCGGTTTGGAAGGTGCCGGCGAGTTCAATCGCGAGGTCGAAGGTGCGGCGTCGCGACCCGCCGGGGAGTGTTTCGGTTCCGTATGTGTAGGAACCCTTCAGTTCCGTCTCGCGGTGCCAAAGCCCCGTGAGGTCGACGTCGACACGTGCCGGCATACCCATCAAGACGATGCGACCACGTGGGCGTGTGATGTGAATCGAAGTTTCGACGCTGTCGCTGTTACCGACGGCGTCGATTGTGGCGTGTGCGCCCGATGAGAGGTAGTCGCCGACGATGTGGCATCCAACGACGTGACGCACCGTACGGGCAAGCTCGCTCGCCTTCACCACGGTGGTTGCGCCGAGTTCCTTGGCCGCGCGCATTTGGGCGGGGTAGCGGGCACCCACGACGATGTGAGCGTGCGGAGCGAACGCGCGTAGGCCCGCGATCGCACACAGTCCCATCGTTCCCGCACCCTGCACCGCGATCACCGGTGATGCGACGTTACGAACCGATTCGATTGCCTGCAGTGCGGAATGGATACCGCCGGCGAGTGGCTCGATGAGAACTGCGCGTTCGTCGCTCATGTCGTCGGGAATGCGGTGGATCTGCGATTCGTGCGCCACGAGCTCGGTGGCCCACCCTCCGCCGGTCGAGTTGCAAAAGCCGATCTGGATGCCGGGCTCGAGGGGCGGCAATGCAAGGTGCGCGTAGTCGTCGCCGTCGCCCGGTGCCGCACCCTCGAAAGGCAACGCATGCCCGCGCGCGGCGTGGCCGAGTACGGGTTCGATGACGACGCGTTCGCCCGAGTCGAGTTCGCCCACGATTTCGTGGCCGGGAACGAACGGAAAACTCACCCAGTTCTCGAAATACGTTGACGCATGCCCCTCGACCGTGGCGAGGTCGCTGCCGCAGATGCCCGTCAGGCGCGGGTACACGCGGTGCCAGCCCTCACCGGGTAGCGCTGGAGCATCGGTGTCGCCCAGGGTCAACGGACCGATCTTCGCGGCCGAACCGGTGTCCAACCCCGACACGAGGCGCGCGAGCATGAAGCGCCCGGTGTTGCGGTCGATGCGAAGCGCCCTCATCGTTGTCTCTCGTTCATCAAAGGTGCGAGAGGCAGGAGTCTCTTCGGCGCGCCGGCAGCCTTTTCCCATTCCTCGACCAACCAGCCGCGCTTGCGGGCGATTGCAGCCAGACGTGTTTCAGGGTTGACGGCGACGGGATGGCCGACGGCTTCGAGAAGCGGCAGATCGGACGTCGAGTCGGCGTACGCGACGCACTCGTCGAGTGAGTAGCCGTTGGCGTCGCAGTAATCGCTGAGAACCTGTGCGCGGGTCTCGCCGGTCGGTGGAACCTTCGTCAACTGCCCGCTGTAGGTACCGTCGGAGCGAATCGACATTTCTGCGGCAACGATTTCGTCGAACAACGGTCGCAACGACTCGACATTGAACGAGAGCGCGCCGGTGATGAGAATCGTCTTGTGCCCGAGTGCTCGGTGCTCGCGCACGCGGCGGATGGCCGCGGGAAAGGACTTGGCGACGATGATGTGGGTCATCATTTCCATCGCGTCACGCTCGATCTGCTCGACGGGCGCGTCTTCGTAACGACGGTAGAAGTAGCGCAGGAAGTCGCCACGGTCTTTCCGGTCCATGCTGAGCAGCGTCGGTGCCTCGCGCAGGGTTCGCATGACGTAGCGCATGCGCTCGGGGCCGTTCAGATGGCGGGTTGCCAACCATGAGTAGCTCTCGACGACGTTCGAGGCGATCAGCGTGTTTTCCAGGTCGAACGCAGCGACCTGGCGGTTGGGCGACAACACGTTCGAGCGCAATCGGGCGCTGCGGTCGGTCTTCGTTTTGCCCGGCGTCATCTTCACGCGTGCGTGTTCGACTACCGATGGCAGGTGGATGTTCTGCACGTAGTGGTCCCACGACACGGCTCGTGGGTCGAAACAGAACGCGGCCTGATCCGCGGCGTCGAGCTCGTTCCATACCCCGAGCAAATTCTCGACCGAGTAGATCGCTTCGCACTCGGTGTACAGGCCATACAGTTCGACATATTCGAGCGCGCGCTCGATTTCGATTCGACGCTCTTCGAGCTTCGCGCTCCATGTTGCCTGGGTGCCACGTAGAGGCAAAGACTGAAGCAATCGTTCGCCGCGGGTCACCAGTGTCTGGGCACGGTTCAGTTGCTTCTGCACGCGGCCACGGCCGGGAAAGTTCCAGTCGGGCACGACGATGGGCTGGCCCTCGGAATCGTGCACGGGGTGTGCGGTGAACCAGTCGCGAACGTTGTCGACAAGTTGGCTGTAACGAAGAGGGTTCGTGCTGCCCGACGCGACCTGCGTGATGAAGGGGGCATCGGGGCCCTTCGCAGCAACCGCGATGATTGCCGCGACGACGATGTCGACGGGAATGACGTCGATGGTTCCCTCGGGTACGCCGGGGAACTCGCGCAACAAACCACGCGCGTACGAGATGATGACGGGCTCGGCCATTCGGAACCCGCGAATCCAGCCGGGCTTGGGTTCGGCGAGAGCCGACTCGATGATCGAGGGCCGCACGATATTGACGGGGAGGTCGCCCTTGGTTTCGAACACGGCCTGTTCGGCAAGGGCTTTGGTGAACGCGTACGCGTCGGGCCAGCCGACGCTCGCAGCCCGCGAACGGCCTGCCTGCACCAGTTCGCTCTGCACCCACTTGTCGCGCAGTTGTTCGGTCTTCGCCGCAAGGGCCGGCGCCCCTGCTGCGCCGAGTTCGCGTCGAGCGTCGGCACGGAAGCGTTCGAGCGCGTGTGGCGTGCGGCTGGCGGCTTCGATGTCGCCGCGCAGACGCCGCGCCGAGTCGACCTCGGCACGCCAGTCGAGGCCAATGTCGAACGGGCCCTCGGAGACGAGCAACTCGGGCGCGTGGCCACGACGGTTTCCGGCGACGTAGCACGTGCTCACCGCCACGAGATGCGGTTTGGCATCGGATGCCGCGTGCAGTTCGTTCAAGACCGCTGCAAGACGCACAGGGCCGAGGAGGTTCACCTCGACTGCCGAGTCGAGGGGGGAGTCGAATGCCACCGCAGCGGCGGAATGGATGACGATGTCGCACGAAGCGAGTTGCTCGCGACCCGACTCCGAGAGCCCCAGGCCGTCGACCGAAATGTCACCGTCGATCGCGTGCACGCGGCGTGCACACATCGCATCGAAATCTTCGGCTGTGTCCTTCAGCTCGCTGCGCAGGCGATCAAAAGCGTCGTTGTTGAGAATCTCACGCTTCACGCGGCTTGCGGCACCCCGTCGCCCTCCACGCACGATCAGAAAAAGTTCGCATCCGGGGGCACTGCGGAGAAGGCGCTCGACGAGTGCCGTGCCGACGAAACCCGTCGACCCTGTAACGGCAATGCGCCGCCCCGCCAATGACTCCGCAATCATCGGGGTGAGTTCTAGCAGGTTTCTCTACCAATTGGTAGAGGATGTCCGTTAACCTCTGGAAAATGGCCGGAAAGCCCACGCGGGAGCGGATCCTGGAAGAGGCGCTCGACCGTTTCGGCACGTCGGGCATCGATGCCACCAGCCTCGATGACATCGCCCGCGGGGTGGGGGTTGCCAAGCAGACCCTTCTGTATTGGTTTGCGTCGAAAGAAGAATTGGTCGTGGCGGTTCTGCAGCGCGTCGCCGACGAACTTGTCGTCGAAGTGGGGGCGGCGGTGCGCAGTGCCCCACACGGTTTTGCGCGCGTCGAGGCCGCGGTTACGGCGGTGTTCAGGCCCGCCGTGCGGCGACCTGCGTTGCTGGGTTTGGTGCGCGAACTGAACAGGCTGAGCCCGGAACTTGCCGACGCGGTGGTCTTGCGCATGAAGCCGCTCGTCGACCTTGCGGTTGCGTACCTCGAGGCCGAGATGGATGCCGGACGTCTGCGACGTGCCGACGCACGGCTGTTGATGGCCTTCGCATACTCGACGGTTGTCGGCGTTGCGACCGAACCCGTCGCGCTCCGAGCTGTTGGTTGGGCACCTGGCGTTGCGTCGTTGCGCAAGCTGCGCGCGGAACTACTTGCGTTCCTGCGCGCCGCGCTTGCTGCGTGAGCGACGGTCGAGTGCAAGTTCGACCAGACGGTCGATCAACCGGTCGTAGGGGAGGCCCGTGGCTTCCCACATCTTCGGGTACATCGAGATCGGGGTGAAGCCGGGAATCGTGTTCACCTCGTTCAGCAGAAACCCGCGGCCTTTTTCCTCGAAGAAGAAGTCGACACGTGCCATGCCCTCGCAACGCAGTTCACCGTACACACGGGCAGCGAGTTCCCGAACGATGCGCGTCTGGTCGGTGTCGAGAGCCGCGGGAATGATCAGTTGCGCCGAGGCGTTCACGTACTTGTCTTCGTAGTCGTAGAACTCGGCACCGGCGACGATTTCCCCGGGAAGCGACACTTCGGGTGTCACGTTGCCGAGCACCGCCACTTCGATTTCGCGACCGACGATGGCTTCCTCGCAGAGAACCCACTCATCGAAGACGAATGCGTGGCGAATCGCGGCGAGTGCTTCGTCGTGCGTCTTCGCCTTGCGCACTCCAACCGACGACCCCATGTTCGCTGGCTTCACGAACATCGGCAGGCCAACCGACGCGATGATTTCATCCATTTCAGCGTTGTCGAAATGTGGTTCGTGGACGACGCGGAAGTGGGGTTGGGGCAGCCCCGCTGCCGCCACGATCTGTTTTGCCATGGCCTTGTCCATGCACAGTGCGCTCGCCAACACGCCTGCTCCGACGTACGGAAGATTGGCGACTTCGAGCATGCCCTGAACGGTTCCATCCTCGCCGAGTGGGCCGTGCAGCAAGGGCATCACAACGGTGTTGTGTCGCGCAATCTCGGGCAACGTGACTGGGGGCCCTGCGGGTTCCAAACGTCCCGATGAAGTCGAGGCAGGCGAAGCGTCGGCGCGATGCCACGAGCCGTCGCGATCGATGCCGATCGCGGTGATCTCGTACTTGGTTCGGTTGGCGGCGGCGATGACGTGCGCGGCGGTCACGCAACTCACGTCGTGTTCGGCCGATTCACCACCGAACAGCACGACAAGATTGACCTTCGCGCCACTCATGGCCCCGACGGTACTAGCCACCGGAGGTAGCGTCACGGTATGCGGATTCCCGTTGCCGACGCGGCGCGTGCGATGAATGCACGAATTGTCGGCGATCAGTCGGTGGTTTGTACCGGTGTTTCGTACGACTCCAGGGTGCTGACTTCGGGGAATCTTTTCGTCGCGATCGTTGCCGCTCGCGACGGCCATCATTTCGTCGCCGACGCCGTGAATGCAGGTTGTTCGGCGGTGTTGGTCTCGCGCGAACTACCCGATTGCGCGGTGCCACAAATTGTCGTACCCGACACTTCGCTGGGGCTGACCGACCTCGGACGCTGGGCCCGGGGAGTTCTTGCATCGCGCGTCGACGGTCGCGTCGTCGGCATCACCGGTTCGGTTGGCAAGACCACGACGAAGGACTACGTGGCAACGGCACTGCGCACGTGCTTCTCGGTGGGTGCCAGTGAGAAGTCTTTGAACAACGATCAGGGGATGCCGGTCACGTTGTTGAATGCTCCAGACGATGCCGACGCACTCGTGTTGGAGATGGGCATGCGTGGATTCGGCGAGATCGCCCGCCTCGCCGCGCTGGCCCGTCCCGACATCGCGGTCATCACGCGCGTCGGCGAATCGCATGGTGAGCGTGTCGGGGGAATCGACGGCGTGGCGCGCGCGAAGGGTGAACTCATCGAGTCGTTGTCGTCGACGGGAATCGCGATTCTCAACGCCGACGACCCGCGCGTCGTTGCGATGTCCGCTCTCACCGATGCTCGTGTGCTCACCTACGGTTCGGCGGGCAATGCGGACATGCGATACGACGACGTGGTGCAGAACGGAACCGCTGGAGTTTCGTTCCGCTATGCGTCACGCTGGGGAACCGGTATCTGCGAATTGCCAACGCCCGGTATGCACATGGTGTCGAACGCTGTCGCAGCATTGCTGGTTGCGGCAGTCACCGACTGCGACCCGGCGGCCGCTGCCACGGCGTTGGGTCGCTCGCAGCTGTCGCCGATGCGAATGGCGATCCACCGCGTCGGCGGCCTGACGATCATCGACGACTCGTACAACGCGAGCCCCACGTCGGTGATCGCAGCTCTCGAGACGGTGGCTTCGATGCCTGCCGGTCGTCGTATCGCGGTGCTGGGGTTGATGGCCGAGATCGCCGACGCCGAATCGATGCACAGGGCTGTCGCATCACGTGCCGCCGAATTGGGAATCGACGTCGTGACCGTGGGTACCGATCTCTATGGCACGCGTCGGCTCGATGAATCGACCGATCTGGTCGACATGGTGCGAAGCCTGCCCGCAGATTCGGTGGTGCTGTTCAAGGCTTCACGCGTCGTCGGCCTCGACCGGATCGTCGCTCGTCTCGTGGCGCCTAGCATCGGCGCATGACGGCATCAGAGATCGGTCAATTTGTCGCTTCGTTTCTCGGGAACTTCGAAGGCGACCCCGCTGCAAACATCGAGCGACTCGTGGTGCAACCATGCGGGCTCGACGTGGATGACATGTTGGCTGCACTTGGTCACCCCGAAGTCGCTGCTGCGGGCCGCACGTACGGCGTTCAACTGATGGCCGACCTGATGCATCCGACGGACTCGCTGTATTTCGACTCGATCTACGGCGCCTATCGCGGTCAGCGCGACATTCGCGGATGGTTGGTGCCGACGATGGCGTCTGTCAACTTTCTCGACTTTGTACCAACCCACCACGCGCATGTATTCGACGACGGCGCGGGGAAGGCAAGCGTCGATGAGTGGAAGATGATGATCGATCCGACCGCCATCGGCGGCGAAGGTGACCCGATCGAAGTTGGCAAGGGTGTCTCGGTCCGGCGGTATCGGGATGGCTGGATCAATTGGTCATGCGACGTCTACGACACCGGTCCGTTTCGAACCGATCCGAATGCGGGCCTGCCCGACGTCCCCGAAGTGGCGTGGCGCGTTGACCCGACGGTTCCCGAGAGCCGTGCACGGGAGGTCGACTTCGAGGCCGACTGCGCCCGGTTCCATCCGACGGACTGCGAATACCACGACCCGATCTTCGGGACCTTTCGTGGTCGCGAGGAGATCACCAACTGGTTGCTCGACGTGATGCCCAAGTGCGGTGACATCGTGTTTGAACCACTGGGTCCTGTGTTCGACGACGGCAGGGTATTCGTTCAGGAGTGGTTGCAAAAGGCAATCCGCCCCGACGGGTCTCGAGTGGAAATGACGCGGGGAACGAGTGTGCGCAGGTTCCGTGACGGCCAAATCGTGTACGCGGCCGACTACTTCGACACTGCGCCGTTGTCGAAACCCGACGTCCTTGCCGCCGCCGCTGCGTGTGGATCGACGCTTTCGCTCGATGACATCATGCGCTACCGCATGCGGTGACCTCACGCGTCGTCGGGTTCGACCACGTAGTGCGACTTGTCCTCGACTGATCCCTCGAGGCTCTTCACGTTGCACCACCAGGCCAAGATGAGGGCCCAGGCAGCACCGCCGACGAGTACCCAACGTGCGCCGATTGCGTCGATGACCGGGCCGAAGACGAGGTTTCCGATCGGCACCGTGCCACCAAATGCCATGAACCAGAGAGCCATCACTCGGCCACGTTCGTTTGGTGCGAGACGGGATTGCAGGACGGTCATCATTGCGGTGGTCGTGCCGAAATAGGCGATGCCGAGCGGAAATGCGACGACGAATGCGAGGAGTTGCGTGTTCGCCACGCCGAACAAGGCGAGGAACACCGCGAAAGACGCGAATCCGTAGCGGATGATCGTCCGCTTGTCGACGGAGACGAGCACCGTGCCGATGGCAAGTCCGCCGAGTGCGGCGCCGAGGCCCCAAAACGCGTAGAGCCAGCGGTAGGTTGAACCGGTCTCGTCGATTCCGAAGTTGAGACGTGCCACCGCGGGGAAGAGGCCGACGTAGGGAAGCGAGAGAAACGAAAATGTCGCGAGTGTCACGATGAGGCGACCGATGACGCGCCGCTCTCGTGCTATGCGAATGCCCGTCGTCAACTGTCTCCATCCTTCGTCCGAACCAGCGGCGGAGATGTGCGGAATCGTGACCCGCAGCAGCGCAAAGATCACGAAGAGATAGGTGAGCGAGTTGATGAAGAACACCTGCGAGGTGCTGACGCCCCAGTTCGCAAGCAATGCGACGATGATCGGTCCAATCACGCGCGAGCCGTTGATGATCGTCGAGTTGAGCGAGATGGCACCGGAAAGATCCTCGGGTGGAACCAGGCTCGGTAGTGATGCCGACCATGCAGGTGCATTGAGGGCGTTGCCAACACCCACGCCCAGTTGAGCGACGAAGATCCATGTGATGTGCGCATCGTTCGCGGTGAGCGGAAAAAGAAGGAACGAAAACGTCATTTGGATGGTCTGGGTGACGATCAGCCACTTGCGTCGTTCGAAGCGGTCGGCGATGACACCTGCTGGAATCGAGAGCACGAGTAGTGGGCCGAGCTGGGCGAAGATGAAAAGACCAACAAGCGACGCGCGGCCCGTTCGGTTGTAGATGTACGCGGGCAGAACGACGTTCTGCATCCACGTGCCGATATTCGACATGAATGATCCGGCGAACATCAGCCGGAACGCGCGGGACTGAAGCGCGGCACGCACCGTGCCACGCTTGACGTCTGACATCAGTCGGCGAGGATCTCTGCGTACATCGACAGCGTCTGGGGCGGTCCACTGAGAAGGAACGTGGTGATGCAAGTCTCGCGCCACTTCGCCAGTTCGTCCTTGATTTTTGCGACCGGCCCGACCAGCGCAACGTCCTCAACCATCGCGAGCGGAATCGCGGCGGCGGCCTCGGCCTTCTTGCCGGCGAGGTAGAGGTCTTGCACCTTCAGTGCCACGTCTTCGTATCCCATTCGGGCGAACACTTCGAAGTGGAAGTTCGCGCCGCGCGCACCCATGCCACCGGCGTAGAGCGCAAGGAATGGGCGCACGAAGTCGGCGCACTTCTCGGCATCGTCTCCGGGAATGATGAAGAGACCCGACGCAACCTCGAATCGGTCGGCCTTTCCGGCCTCGCCGCTCTTGGCAAAACCCTCACCGAGGCACTTGCGATAGAAGGGGTCTTCTTTCGGCGAGAAAAAGAGTGGCAACCAACCGTCGCAGATTTCGGCGGCAAGTGCGACGTTCTTCGGGCCTTCGGCTCCGAGGAAGATCGGGATCTCCTTGCGCAGCGGATGGATGGTGCTCTTCAGCGGCTTGCCGAGTCCTGCTCCACCCGGGTACGGCATGTCGTAGAACTCGCCGTGGTGGTTGATCGGCGACTCGCGACGGATGATGTCGCGCACGATTCCCACGTACTCGCGCGTACGTGCGAGCGGCTTCGGGTAGGGCTGGCCGTACCAACCTTCGACGACCTGTGGTCCCGAGGCGCCGAGTCCGAGAATGAAGCGGCCGTTGCTGAGGTGGTCGATCGTCATTGCGGCCATCGCGGTGGCGGCGGGCGTACGCGCGCTCATCTGCACGATGCCTGTTCCGAGGCGCACGCGTTCCGTGTGTGCACCCCACCAGGCAAGTGGCGTGAGCGCGTCGCTGCCGTATGCCTCGGCCGTCCACACGGAATCGAAGCCGAGACGATCGGCTTCCTTGATGCCCTCGAGGGCGCCTGCCGGCGGGCCGCTGCCCCAATATCCGGTGTTGTAGCCGAGCTTCAGGTTTTTCTTGGGGGACATGACCACGACGATAGGTCAGTCGCGTGAATCAAGTCGGATCGAACCCGACAGGCAGGGAAGTGGGTCCGAAGATGCCCGCGGTCGCGATCTTGTAGCGGGGCTCGTCGGTGCGACGAATGTTCGGCATGCGCCGCGCCAAGAGCGGAAGGGCTTCTTGTAGTTCGGCGCGTGCGAGCGCAGCGCCGAGGCAGTAGTGGATGCCCGACCCGAAGGTGAGTTGGGGCTGGCTGCTTTCACGGTTCGTCGGGTCGAGGAGGTTGGGGTCGGAAAAGATCGATCCATCACGGTTGGCGGTGGCGAGGGCCGGGAAGACGATCGTGCCGGCGGGGAAGAGAACGTCCCGGTATTCGATGTCGCATGACGCGACGCGGCCGGTTGCGCGCACGGCGCCGTTCAGGCGCATCGTCTCTTCGACGAACCGTGGCGCGGTTGCAGGGTCGTCGGCAAGCAAGCACCACTTGTCGGGATGGTCGATCAGCGTGTCGACGGCCAGCCCGAGCTGGTTTCGTGTGGTGTCGGTGCCACCGACGATGACCGCCTCGACCATCATCACCAACTCTTCGGTGGTCAGCCTGTCCCCGGCTTCTTCCATTGCGATGAGATCGGTGAGCAGGTCGTCGCGCGGTTTGCTGCGACGGTCGGCGATGAGGCCGCGCGTGTACGCATCGAGTTCGTCTTGTGCGGCCATGATCGCGGGCATGTCGACCTTGAAGTTGTTGTCGAACACGCGCAGCACGTCGGTTGCCCAACGGCTGAACAGTTCCCAGTCGGCTTTCGGCGCGCCGAGCAATTCGCAGATGATCGGAATCGGGTAGGGCTCGCAGATGTCGGTGGCGATGTCGGCGGAACCGGACGACGCAACGCGGTCGACGAGGTCGTTGACGACATCGCGCATCGCAGGGCGCAGCGTGTCGGCGCGCCGCGGCGAGAATGCCGGAGCCACGAGACGACGCAGGCGTACGTGTGTGTCGCCTTCCGCGGAGAGGATCGACTCGCGCCGGCGCATCTTGAACTCGGGTGTCGCCTCGGCCGACATCTCGATGACGAGTGGCACCGCACTGTGCCAGCGCTTGTCGCGCAACACGGCGACCACGTCGTCGTAGCGCAGGATCGAATAGCCGATCTCGCCACGCGCCAGCCACGACTGTCGAGCCGCTAGCTGACTCGCGGCAAGTCGTTCGTTGCGATCGTCGCCAAAGCCGACGAATGGAAGGTCGAGGTCGCTGACGGGCGTCGCCATCTCGTCACTTCACCGCATCCGTCGGAGACACGTGCGGCAACCCCAAGGCCTCGGCGACCGGTTGGTTTGTGACCGCACCGCCCGCCACGTTCAGGCCGAAGGCGAGCGACTCATCGGAGGTCACCGCGTCGCGCGGACCTTTTTGTGCAACCGCGATGATGTGGGGAAGCGTCGCATTGGTGAGTGCGTACGTGCTTGTGTGGGGCACCGCACCCGGCATGTTGCCAACCGCGTAGTGGACGACGTCGTGCAGCACGTACGTGGGTTTCGCGTGGGTGGTTTCTCTGGTCGTCTCGATGCAGCCGCCCTGATCGACCGCCACGTCGACGATGACCGCGCCGGGCTTCATCGTCTCGACCATGGCTTCGGAGACGACGACCGGCGCGCGCCCGCCGGCAACCAAAACCGCTCCGATGACGAGGTCGGCCTCGGCAACGGAGCGTTCGATCGCGCCGCGGTTCGATGCGAGCGTCATGATGCGGCCCTTGTGAATTTGGTCGACGTAACGCAGGCGGTCGATGTTCTTGTCGAGGAGAATGACTTCGGCTTCCATGCCCGCCGCGATCCATGCCGCGTTCCACCCGACATTTCCGGCCCCCAACACGACCACGCGCGCGGGCCGCACGCCCGGTGCGCCACCCATGAGAACTCCGCGACCGCCGTGCGTTCGCTCGAGAAAATGCGCGCCCATCTGCGGAGCGAGTCGGCCCGCAACCTCGCTCATCGGGGCGAGCAAAGGCAACTGACGGTCTTTCGTCTGAACGGTTTCGTAGGCGAACGCAGTGGTGCCCGATGCGACGAGGGCCGTCGCAACCTCGGGATACGCCGCGAGGTGAAGGTAGGTGAAGAGCACGAGGTCGCGGCGCATGAAGCCGAATTCCTCGGCCTTTGGTTCCTTGACTTTTACGACCATGTCGCACGCCCATGCATCGGCCGCCGTTGAGACGATGTCGGCACCAGCGGCCACGTAATCGGAGTCGGTGATCGACGCACCGGCGCCCGCGTTCGTTTCGACGTAGACGTTGATGCCGAGGCGCTCGAGTTCGCGCACGCCGTCGGGCGTGAGGGCGACACGTCCCTCGGACTCTTTGATTTCGCGGGGGACTCCGACGGTTTTGATCGTCTGCGCCATGTCCTATTTATACACACGAATTGCTGTGGCAGGATGGCGACATGCAGTCCTTCAGGAACTTCATCAACGGTCAATTTGTCGATGCAAGAAATGGCGAAACAACCGACGTCATCAATCCCGCAACGGGAAAGGCATATGCGAAGGCGGCCCTGTCGGGCGAAGCCGATGTCGATGCCGCCATGGCAGCAGCCGAGGCCGGCTTCGAGGTGTGGCGCGATTCGACGCCCTCCGAGCGCTCTCTTGCATTGTTCCGCATTGCCGACGCGATCGAAGCCCGCGCGGGTGACCTGATCGCCGCCGAGGTCGAGAACACGGGCAAGCCCGTCAGCCTGACCACCAGCGAGGAGATTCCTCCGATGGTCGACCAGATTCGCTTCTTCGCCGGCGCGGCCCGTCACCTCGAGGGCAAGAGCACCGGTGAGTACATGCGCAACATGACCTCGATGATTCGTCGCGAGCCCATCGGTGTGTGTGCGCAGGTCGCGCCGTGGAATTACCCGATGATGATGGCGGTATGGAAGTTCGCTCCGGCAATCGCGGCGGGCAACAGCATCGTGTTGAAGCCCTCCGACACCACGCCGGCAACGACGACAATTCTCGCCGAAATCGCTGCCGAGTTCCTGCCGCCTGGCGTGTTCAATGTCATCTGTGGCGACCGCGACACGGGCCGCGCGATGGTATCGCACCGCACGCCGAGTCTCGTCTCGGTGACGGGCAGCGTCCGCGCCGGCATGGAGGTCGCGCAGGCCGCTGCGGCGAGCCTGAAGCGCGTGCACCTCGAACTTGGTGGCAAGGCACCCGTCGTCGTGTTCGACGACGCCGACATCGAAGCTGCGGCCGCGGGCATCGCCACCGCGGGTCTGTTCAACGCGGGTCAAGACTGCACCGCGGCGACTCGCGTTCTCGCCGCACCGCGGGTGTACTCCGACTTCGTCGCTGCCCTCACCGAAGCGGTGGCCGCATCGAAGACCGGCCAACCGAACGACGACGACGTCCTTTACGGTCCGCTCAACAACGTCAACCAACTGGCTCGCGTCGCGGGCTTCGTTGAACGCGCGCCCTCGCATGCGCGCGTCACCACGGGAGGTAACAAGGTGTCGGGTGACGGTTACTTCTACTCACCGACGGTCGTCGCCGACCTGAGGCAGAACGACGAGATGATTCAGAACGAGATTTTCGGGCCGGTGTTGACGGTGCAGCAGTTCAGTGACGAGGACGAAGCCGTGCGCTGGGCGAATGGTGTCGAGTACGGGCTTGCGTCGTCGGTGTGGACGAAGGATTTCGGACGCGCGATGCGGATGGCAAAGCGACTCGACTTCGGCTGCGTGTGGATCAACACCCACATTCCCGTGGTCGCAGAAATGCCCCACGGCGGTTTCAAGAAGTCGGGCTACGGCAAGGATCTCTCGGCGTACTCGCTCGAGGACTACACGCGCATCAAGCACGTGATGGCAAACCTCGACAGTTAGTGAACGCCGTGCCCCGGACTCGGCGTTCAGTGAACGCCGTATGTATACGTCTGCTTGGCGATGTCGAGGTAGACGAAGGTCTCGGTCGTGACGACTCCGTGAACGGCGCGTATCGCGTTGGTGACGGCGAGAAGTTCTGACTCGTCGCGCACCACGACCTCGGCGAGAAAATCGAACTTGCCTGCGGTGACCACGAGGTATTCGATCGTTTCGATTGCGCGCAGCGTCTCGCCGATGCCGTCGGTGGGGCCCGTCGTGGAAATGCCGATCAACGCCATGCGGCGCCGGCCAACCATCAGCGGGTTGGTGACTGCGGCAACCTGGATGACGCCGCTCGTGATGAGGCGCTGAACGCGCTGGCGCACGGCGGCCTCCGACAGACCGACGGCTGCGCCGAGTTGCGTGTAGGGGAGACGACCGTCGGCTTGCAACCGTTCGATGATGCGTTGGTCGGTGGCGTCGAGCCGCACCGGACCACTCTGCGGTGTGGGTGCTGACGAGTCGGTCATCACGGCTGATCGTACGCCCGGTGTTACGCTCGTCCCAATGTCTGGGGAGAGGGACACAAGGTGAGGGACACAAGGTGAGGGATACAAGGTGAGGGCATCAAGGTGAAGGACGATGCTTCGCCTGCCGTCGATAGTGGTGTGAACGCCAACGTCATTCGCCTCGACCAGGTACGCAAGCAGTACGGGTCGTTCGTAGCGGTCGACAATGCCGACTTTTCGATCGGTCGCGGAGAATTTTTCGCGATGCTCGGCCCGTCGGGCTGCGGCAAAACCACCACCCTCAAGATGATCGCCGGTTTCGAACAGCCGTCGTCGGGACGGGTGTTGCTCGAGGGTGTCGACGTCTCGACGGTGCCTCCGTACAAGCGCAACGTCAACACCGTCTTCCAGCAGTACGCACTGTTCCCGCACATGACCGTTGCCGACAACATTGCCTTCGGGCCGCGCAGCAAGAAGCTCGAAGAAGCCGAAACAAAAAGGCGCGTCTCCGACATGCTCGACGTCGTGCGCCTCTCCGAGTTCGCCAATCGACGTCCGGCGCAGTTGTCGGGCGGGCAGCAACAGCGCGTCGCGCTTGCCCGAGCCCTCGTCAACTACCCGAGTGCGTTGCTGCTCGACGAGCCACTCGCCGCGCTCGACCTCAAGCTGCGCGAGGCGATGCAGATCGAGTTGAAGCGCATCCAGCGCGAAGTCGAGATCACCTTCGTCTTCGTCACCCACGATCAGGGTGAGGCGCTGACGATGAGCGACCGCATTGCGGTCATGAGTCAGGGCGTTGTCGAACAAATCGGCACCGCAACCGACATCTACAAGCGTCCTCAATCGCTGTTCGTTGCCGGGTTCATCGGCTCGGCCAACCTTCTTCCGGCCGTGGTTGCGCAATCCGACTCCGCGGGTGCGTCGTTCGACTTCTGGGGAGGTGGGCGAATCACCGTCAAGTCCGACCACGTGAACACCGATGTGGCTTTGACCTCCGGTGAACAAGTCACCGTCATGTTGCGCCCTGAGCACCTGCACGTGTCGGCGACCCAGCCCGCCGGTGAGGCGCTGTCCGCGACGGTCACCGACATCGTGTTCCAGGGAGCCTCCGTGCGCGTGGTTGCGCGCCTGGCGAACGACACCGAGGTGACCGCACTCGTGGCCGGCGATGCCGACCTGCCCTTCCTGCGGCCCGACTCGACCATCTGGCTGTCGTGGGGCCCTGATGCCCCGTTCGTCCTCGACGGCTGGCCGAGCGTGGCGGGCGCAACCACCACGAATGTCGACTCGATCGAGGCGTCGCTGTAGGGCGCCGGCGAATCCGAATAATCTCTCTACAACCACCCAGGAAAGGCAGAACCATGGCAGCCAAGTTGAATCGTCGTCAGTTCCTCATTCGATCGGGCATGGCAGGTGCCGGTGCGCTGTCGCTCCCCGCGCTTCTCGCTGCGTGCGGCGGCGATGACGGTGGCGGCGGAGGCGGCAACTCTCTCTTTTTCGAGAACTGGCCGCTGTACATCGACGAAGAAACGGTCAAGTTGTTCCAAGAGGCGAGCGGTGTGTCGCTGAAATACACCGAGGCCTACAACGACAACAACGAATACTTCGCCAAGGTTCAGCCTTCGCTCTCGAAGGGCGACAAGATCGACCCCGACATCATCGCCCCCACGTTCTGGATGGCTGCGCGCTTCGTGCAGTTGGGGTGGGCCCAGAAGCTGCCCGTCGACAAGATTCCCAACATCGCCAATCTGCGCGACGACTTGAAGGGCCAACCCTGGGACAAAGATCAGGAGTACAACCTGCCTTGGCAGACGGGTATCGCAGGTATCGCTTACAACATGAAGACAACGGGCCGCGAGCTGAAGAGCGTCGAAGACCTCTTTGATCCCGCCTTCAAGGGCAAGATCGGCATGCTCACCGAGATGCGCGACACGATGGGTCTCGTCCTCATGGGTCTCGGCAAAAACATCTCGCAGATCAGCACATTCGACGAGGCAGCCGACGCATTCGACAAGGTCGAAAAGGCCAAGAACGACGGACAGATCCGTGCCTTCACCGGCAACGACTACGTCGACGATCTCAGCGCCGGAAACTTCGCGGCATGTGTCGCCTGGTCGGGCGACGTGTTGCAGCTGACGAAGGACAACCCCGACGTGAAATTCATCATTCCTGAAGAGGGTGGCACCAACTGGTTCGACACCATGATCTGGGTCAAGGGGTCCGAGAACGGCGACGCAGTTGCGAAGTGGATGGACTACGTCTACGACCCGGTGAATGCGGCCAAGATCACCGCGTACGTGCAGTACATGTCGCCGGTCAAGGGTGTACAGGACGAACTCGTGAAGCTTGGCGGCGAAGCCGCGGCTCTCGCGGAAGATCCGCTCTTGTTCCCCGACGACGCAACAGTTGCGCGCCTGCAGAGTTGGGGAGCGCTCGCCGAAGAGGAAGAAGCCAAGTTCGACGAGGCGTTCGCCTCGATCACCGGCGCCTGATCGGGATCCCGATACACACGTGAACGCAACGGCCCGACTCGCCACGGTCGCATCGCGACCCGAGCGCGTCGGGCTCGGCGTCATGTTTGCCCTGTCACTCGGCGCGATTGCCCTCGGCGCCGGCTGGGTGACGGGGCCGTCATCGGCGGTCGTCGCGGCGGCGATGTTGGCAACGGTCATCGGTCTCGTCATGGTGGCCTTTGTCGGCGGGCTCGAGACACGACGGGCGCTCGCGCCTTACGGACTTCTCAAGCCCGGCATTCTGTGGCTCAGCCTGTTCTTTCTTGCGCCACTGTGGTCGATGGTTGTCATGTCGCTGTCCAGCAAGGAGAGCCGGTTCGACTTCTTTCCATCGTTCACATGGGAGTGGGACAACTACCGAGTTGCCCTCACGGATTTCCGACCGCAGTTCCTGCGCAGTTTCGGCTACGCGGGCATTGCAACTCTGCTGACGATCCTCATCGGGTTCCCGTTGGCATACGTGATCGCATTCCGGGGCGGCAGGTACCGCAACATCCTCCTTGGCCTCGTCGTGATCCCTTTCTTCACGTCGTACCTCATCAGAACGCTCGCGTGGGGCAACATCCTCGCCGACGAGGGGCCGGTTGTGTCCATCATCGACAACCTGGGACTCACGGGTGTCCTCGAGTCGTTGAACATCATGGACAACGGAAAACTGTTGAACACACCCGCGGCCGTCATCGGTGGTCTCACCTACAACTTCCTGCCGTTCATGGTCTTGCCCATCTACGTCAGCCTCGAAAAGATCGACTCGCGCCTCGTCGATGCGGCGATGGACCTCTATTCATCGGCATCCGCCGCATTCCGCAAAATCGTCGTACCGCTGGCCCTTCCCGGCATCTTCGCGGGCAGCCTTCTCGTGTTCATCCCGGCGGCAGGTGACTTCGTGAACGCACAATTCCTCGGCAACCCGCAAACGACGATGATCGGCAACTCGATTCAAGACCAGTTCCTACGGCAGTTGAATTATCCGGTCGCATCGGCGATGTCGTTCGTCTTGATGTTCATCATCACGATTGCCGTTCTCATCTACACCAAGTTCATGGGGACAGAGGATCTGGCGTGAGACAGATCCTCGATGAAGGTGGATCTGGCGTGAGACAGATCCTCGATGAGTTGGTTTCGGCGTGACGGCGTTTTCGCGGCGGCAACGCATCGGTCAGCGGTTGATCAACGGTGTGGCGGGCCTCGGCCTCTTCTACATCTTCCTGCCGATCCTTGTGATCGTGATCTTCTCGTTCAACGCACCGAAGGGCAAGTACAACATCAAGTGGCAGGGCTTCACCCTCGACAACTGGGCAAAACCGTTTGCCGAGTCGGAACTGACGAGCGCGCTGTGGGTGAGTCTGCGTATCGCCCTCATCTCCACGTTCTGCGCAACGATTCTCGGCTCGCTGATTGCTCTCGCCCTCAGCCGTTACAAGTTCAAGGGCAGCGGCGGAATCAATCTCTTTCTCGTGTTGCCCCTTACATCGCCGGAAATCGTTCTCGGTTCGTCACTTGCGACCCTGTTCCTGAACAGGGGCGTCGACTTCGGCTACGTCACGGTGATCATCGCCCACATCATGTTCCAGATTTCGTTCGTCGCCGTGACGGTTCGTGCGCGCATCCGTGGTTTCGACTGGACACTCGAACAGGCGGCGATGGATCTTGGCGCCACGCCATCTCGGGCGTTCTGGAAAATCACGTTCCCGCTGATCCTCCCCGGCATCCTCGCCGCGGCGTTGTTGTCGTTCGCGCTGTCGATCGACGACTTCATCATCACGTTCTTCAATGCGGGTTCTCTCGTCACGTTCCCGTTGCAGATCTTCGGTGCGTCGCGCGTGAAGATTCCACCGCAGATCAACGTCCTTGCCACGATGCTTCTCATTGTCAGCGTCGGCCTGATGGTGGCGGGCACCGTGATCGGCAACCGCCGGCAGCGCAAACTCGCCGGCAACTGACCAAAGTAGCCGAATGCCCGAATCACCCGCCATCGCCGTCGGACCCGATTCGGCCCCCGACTGGGTGCGTGATGCCGTCGTTGCGGGCGGGGGAGAGCTCGTCGAAGTCGGACGCGCGCACGGCCTTGTTTGGGCATCGCCCACCGCGGCGCAGGAGCTCGGTGATGTTCTCGACGCAAACCCGCACATCGAGTGGGTGCAACTTCCCTGGGCCGGGGTCGAACGGTTCGTGCACCTTGTCGACGAATCACGCCGATGGACCTGTGGCAAGGGTGTGTACGCCGAACCGGTGGCCGAGCACGCGCTGGCGCTGTTGCTGGCCGGCATGCGCAACGTCGGCGATTACGCACGGCAACGAGCATGGTCGGGGCCGGTCGGGCGCAACCTTCTCGGGGCAAATGTGACCATCCTCGGTGCGGGTGGCATCACCACTTCACTCGTGCGACTACTCACACCATTCGACTGTCACATCACCGTCGTGCGCAACATGCCCGAGCACTTCCCGGGAGCCGACACCGTGATGACAAGCGTGAACCTCATCGACGCCCTCGTCGGCGCTGATGCAGTTGTCGTGGCGCTCGCACTGACACCCGACACCGACGGCATTCTCAGCCGTGGTGAGTTCGAGCAGATGGAGCGTCACGCATGGGTCGTGAACGTCGGCCGAGGCCGCCACATCGTCACCGCCGACCTTGTATGGGCGCTGCGTGAGGGGGTCATCGGAGGCGCGGCGCTCGACGTCACGGATCCCGAACCGCTGCCGGCGGACCATCCGTTGTGGTCAATGCCGAACTGCATCATCACGCCACACGTCGGCAACACCCCCGAGATGGCGGTGCCGTTGTTGTCGGAACGCATCAGTGAAAACGTCCGCCGTTTTGCGACGGGCACCGAGCTGATTGGTGCGATCCACCCCGAACTCGGCTATTGATGTTCGTGTGAACCGGCGTACCGACCACTACGACGTCCTCGGGGTGTCCCGAAACGCGAGTGCAAAAGCCATCAAGGCCGCGTACCGGCGCCGCATGCGTGAATTACATCCCGACACCGCAAAACAAACGGTCGACACCGAGACAATTGCCGCGGTGTCCCGCGCGTGGAGCGTTCTCTCCGACCCGCAGAAGCGCGCCGTGTACGACGGCGAGCGCGACGTGTCGATGCCGACCGACAGGCCGGCGAGGCCCGTCAGGTTCGACGTTGCTCCCGCGAAGTTTCCCTGGCGATTCGTGCTCACGCTCATCGCCATCGGTACTGCGGCCATTCTCGTCGTTGCCGCCTTCACCGAGCCGTCCGAACCGGGTGGTCCCGACAACCTCTTGCAGTCGGGGTCGTGCGTCGACCTGGCCGCCGACGGCACGGCCAGCGAAGTACGTTGCGACGGCCCGCACGATGCCGTGGTGCGCAGCCTCATTGCCTATGACTCCGCGTGTCCGTCGGACACCGAATCGTTCCTCGATCGTCAGGGAATGGGTCGCGCCTGCGTGGTTCGTGCTTCGGCCCAGGTCACATCGGGCGGCTGAACCGATAGCCTCAGGGCTCACCCGTAAAGGGGCGATTAGCTCAGTTGGCAGAGCGCCACGTTCACACCGTGGAGGTCATCGGTTCGAGCCCGGTATCGCCCACCAAAGCAGGATGGCGCGCAGTCGTTGCGTGCCCCACTAATTTTCTGGTGTGCCACGACTGTGCGAGCGACCCGGATGTTCCGCGCCCGCCACCGTTGCCTATGGCTTCGACACAGCCGACTTGATGGTGTGGCTGAGCCCATTCGAGCCCGAGGAAAAGGCGCGCCCCTACGGCACCGGAATTCTGTGTCGCCGTCATGCCGACGCGCTGGCGGTGCCCCGTGGCTGGCACGTCGACGACCGGCGCGAGGCGGTGCCGCGGTTGTTCAAAACGACGGCGGTCGAAGAGCCCGCCGAAACGGTCACGACCAGCGTGCGGCCGATTCGCGAGAAGCAGACCGCAGAAAAACGGACCAGAGAAAGAGTGGCGCCGGCCGCCGAACTTTTCGATGCAGCCGTGGACGATTCCGAACCCGTGCTCGACGAAACGCAGGCGATGCCGTGGTCACCCACGTTGATCACAGACGTCGCCGATGTCACGTCCGAGGTCGAGCCGACCCGCGGCGGCTTGTTGTCGCGGGCATTCGGCAACAAAGACCGTCGCGAAAGAAACTGAGAGCCGAGTGCGCACGGAGGCAACGCTCGAAGCCCCCACCTCTTTGACGCGCTTGCGTCCGTTCGTGGTCGATCTGGGCGAGTACCCGAAGTGGATGCCACTCGTGCACCGCGCAACCGTGGCGGGGCCGGGCGCGTGGGATGTCGAGCTGCGCGCAAAGGTTGGGCCGTTCGCGCGGTCGAAGCGACTGCGCATGGAGCGCACCACCGACTCGCCGCAATTGATCGTGTTCGAACGCAAGGAACACGACGGCCGCGAACATGCGCCGTGGCGCATGACGTGCACGATGGTTGAAAAGGGCGATTCGGTCGTGATGCGCGTCGAGCTGTACTACGGCGGAACGCTGTGGACCGGCGGGATTCTCGAGCGGGTGTTGGCCGACCACATCGAGCGTGGCCGCGAAAACCTGCGTGCGCTCGTCAGCCCGGCCGGGCGCTGAAACGCCCGTCGTCGCGGCGGACCACCTGCAACGGGAAGTCGAAGGTTTCCGACAAGAGTTCGTTCGTGAGCGTCGTCGCGATGGGCCCGTTGGCGATCGGTTTACCGCGCTTCAGGGCCAGCAGGTGAGTTGCTCGAGTGGGAATTTCGTCGACGTGGTGGGTGACGATGGCGGTGGCGAGGTTGGGACCGGATGCGATCGTTTCGTCGATGGCGCGAACGAGTTGCTCGCGTCCGCCGAGGTCGAGCCGACCGCTCGGTTCGTCGAGAAGAACCACCGCGGGGTCGTTCATGCGTGTGCGGGCGAGAAATACACGTTGCTGTTCCCCCGACGAGAGCGTCGAGATTTCGCGGTCCGACAGGTGCGCGACGCCGAGTTGTTCGAGGCACGCGACGGATCGGGCGCGATCGGCGTCGTCGTATGTGTGCCACCACGGTTCGAGTGCCGCATGCTTGGCGGTCATCACGACTTCGAAGGCGCGCAGTTGGGGGCGCAACTCGGTGGCAAAGGCCGCCGACATGTAGGCCACGCGGCGGCGAAGTGATCGAACGTCGGTGGTGCCGAGGCGCTCGCCGGCCACGACGACCTCGCCGGCGCTGGGATGCAGGTACAGCGCCGCAATGCGCATGAGAGAGGTTTTCCCCGACCCGTTCGCTCCGAGGATGATCCAGTGCTCACCCGGCAGAACCGTCCACGTGACGTCGTCGAGGATGGCCGTCGCGTCGCGATGAAGCGAAATGTTGCGTAGTTCGAGAGCAGACGACACCGAGCGTGAAGGGTAACGTTTCGGCGTGGCGGAATCGTCTGACTCGATACTGCGAAACACGCTCGGCGACGTCATGCGCAGCGCGGGAGTTGCAGGCGACGTGACATCGGTCGAACGTCTGACGGGCGGCGCTTCGCGCGAGACGTGGCGTTTTTCGGTCGGCCGTGATTCCTTCGTGTTGCAGCGTCAGCGCCCGGGTTCGCCACGCGACATGCACGTCGAGGTTGCGGTGCTCGAGGCCGCGCATTCGCTGGGCGTGCCAACCGCGGAGGTGGTGACAAGTTCGCGCGGACTGACGACGAACCCGTTGGGTGAGCCGTTCATGGTGATGCGAGCCGTCGAGGGGGAAACGATCGCCCGCAAAATTCTGCGTGATGACGCGTTCGCAGAAGCTCGGCCGGTGTTGGCAGCGCAGATCGGACGGGCAATGGCCCAGATCCACCGCATCGACCACGGCGCAATCGAAGGTCTCGACGGTGAAGATCAGGTGGCAAAGTACGTGCAGCTGATGGACGAATCGGGTCAGTCGCACCCGGCGTTCGAAATCGCGTTCCGTTGGCTCGAAGCGAACCGACCGGCACCACGTGATTGGTGTCTGGTTCACGGGGATTTTCGTCTGGGCAACGTGATCGTCGGCCGTCACGGCCTGAGTGCCGTGCTCGACTGGGAACTCGCACACATCGGCAATCCGGCGGAAGACCTCGGGTGGGTGTGCGTGCGTGCATGGCGGTTCGGCGGTGGCAAGCCGGTGGCGGGAGTCGGTGACTACACGGAATTGCTCGATGCATACGAGGCCGAGTCGGGAGTGCGCATCGACGAACGCGAATTGCGGTGGTGGGAACTCTTGGGAACGGTGAAGTGGGGACTCATGTGCATTTCGCAGGCTGCATACCACCTGAATGGCGTGGTCCGCAGTCACGAACTGGCGGCAATCGGTCGTCGTGTGTGCGAGAACGAATACGACGCGTTGATGACGATTCGCGAACTGTCGGCGGGGGCGAAGTGACCGCCCCGCACGATCCGCCTACAGCGGCACAGTTGATCGAGGCAGTGCGTGAGTGGCTCGAGAGCCAGGTCATGCCCAGCGCCTCGGGGGCGATGCAATTCCATGCGCGTGTTGCGGTGAACGTTCTGGCAATGGTGGAACGCGAGATCGAGCTCGGCCCGGCGCAGCACGAGCGTCATGCCGCAGGTTTGCGCCAACTGGGCTGTGCAGACGATGCGGACCTTGCGCGCCGAATCCGTGCGGGTGGTTTCGACGATGATGGAGCCGTGCGCACCGATGTCGAAGCGTTCGTGTTCGACTCGGTCGTCGACAAACTGCGCGTGGCGAACCCGAAGTACCTGCGCTGAGGCGTCTCAGTCGTCGGCGCGGCCGAAGCGCACGGGCGTGATGGTTTGACCCGCGGCAAGTTGGCCGCATGCAGCGTCGATGTCGGTTCCCCTGTTGCGGCGTACCGTCGCGTTGACGCCGAGCGAGACGAGGGTGTCGGCGAATTCCCGCACGCGTTGCGGAGACGACCCGCGGGTCGGCCAACCCGGCGTGGGGTTCAGCGGAATCAGATTCACGTGCGCATTCGGGCGCAGGCGTTTGCAAAGTCTGGCAAGTTCGTTCGCATCGCGCCGTGTGTCGTTCACGCGGTCGATCAGCGCCCATTCGAAACTGACGCGACGGTGGCGTTCGTTGAGGTAGTCGTTGCACGCGGCGACAAGTTCGTCGATCGGGTAGCGCTTGTTGATGGGGACCAATTCGTTGCGCAGGTCGTCACGCGCGGCGTGAAGAGACACCGCGAGGTTGACGGGCAGCGGCCACTTGGTCAGTTGGCGAATGCCGGGGATGATGCCGACGGTGCTGATGGTGAGATGGCGCGCCGAGATGCCGATGTCGTCGTGGATGCGTTCGACGGCGGTTCGTGTTGCAACTTCGTTGGCGAGCGGCTCGCCCATGCCCATGAAGACGATGTTCGACACACGACGGTTCATTTCCTTCGCGCGACGTGCGGCCTTCACGACCTGTTCAACTATCTCACCGGTACTGAGGTGGCGGTTGAAACCGGCCTGTCCCGTCGCACAGAATCCGCACGCCATCGCGCAACCTGCCTGCGTGCTGACGCACACCGTTGCGCGGTCGGGATAAAGCATGAGAACGGTCTCGATGGGGTGGCCACCGTCGCGCAGAGTCCAGAGGAACTTGACGGTGTCGCCGGTGGCGTCGGTGCTTTCGGTCTTCCACGCCAGAGACTCGGGGAGCGCGGATGCAAGTTCGTTGCGCGCGGCGACGGGAAGATTCGTGATGTCCGCGGGTGCGCGCAACTGCTCGTAAAGGGCCTGCCAGACCTGCTTCACCCGGTACGCGGGCTGGCCGCCAAGCACCCGGGCGATGTCGTCGGCGGTGGCGTCGTAGAGGGTGGTGTTCACCTGACGTCGCCCACGAACGCGCGCTCACGGTACACCGGAGCAAAACCGAGCTTGCGGTACATGTTCACGGCCGCATCGTTGTTGGTGTCGACGTAGAGCATGCCCGTCGTTGCACCGTGTGCCGCGAGCCAATCGAGACCCGCGATCGTGAGCTGTGATCCGAGACCACGTCCCGCGAATGCCGGATCCGTCGCGATGACGTAAATCTCGCCGACCGAGCCGGGGTGCATCTTCGTCCAGCAGAACCCGGCGATCGCACCGTCGATTTCGGCGATGCGGAATCCGTCGGCATCGAACCATGGTTCGCGAGTGCGTGCAGTGAGGGTGTCAATGTCCCAGTCGCCTTGTTCGGCATGGCTGGCAAAGGCGCGGTTGTTGACGTCGAGCCACGCCGCGGCATCGTCGGGAAACGAAAAGCCTCGCGTGAAGCCGGATTCGATTCGGTTGGAAATATCGCTGTCGAGCGGGAGCGGCCGTCGCATCTGGAACAGTTCGCGACCCGGGTGCATGCCCACTTTCTCGGCAAGTTCGAAGTAGATCGCAGATGGTTCGAACACCCACC
>VFQT010000939.1_pt1 | contig 38373 bp, 25 predicted proteins | sample 3512381 | NCBI WGS metagenome assembly VFQT01 (sample SAMN10412376, study PRJNA504923) | tailings metagenome | isolation source: Relicate 2 Philex TSF3 active mining site | place: Philippines: Tuba, Benguet | collected 2017-08-29 | reverse complement strand
CGCTCCCCGCACCGTGATGTCCTGATCGGGGAACTCGTCCCGGGCGATCTCACTGGCGCTATAGATGGATGCACCGTCTTCATTGACCAGGAACACGGGTAACCCGAGCGACAAGCCCTTGATGAACTGCTCCGTCTCCCGTCCGGCCGTGCCGTCGCCGATGGCGATGGCCTGCGCCCCAAACTTCTCCACCAGGTGCCTGACCGTATGCTCAGCCGAGTAAATTTTGCCGGGCTCGTGGATATATATGACATCCGTCGTGAGCAGGTCGCCCTTCTCATCCAGGCAGACCGTCTTACAACCTGTCCGATAGCCCGGGTCTATCGCCAGCAGACGCTTACCGCCCAGGGGGCTCGACAGGAGCAACTGACGAAGGTTTTCGGCAAATACATTGATCGCTTCCTCATCTCCCCGCTGCTTCAGCGCGGTCCGCATCTCCGTTTCCAGGCCCGGCTGCAGCAGTCGCTTGTAACTGTCGCGTATGGCTTTTTTGACATGCGCAGATGCGTCGTTGGAAGCCGTAAGGATCTTTCTTTCCAGCAGATCCAGCGCATCCTGTTCTGCCGGTTCGATGGTGATGCGCAGGAATCCTTCCAGAAAACCGCGCAATACGGCCAAAATTCGATGTGATGGGATCTTATGAATGGGTTCGCTGTATTCGAAATAGTCGCGGAACTTGGCAGCTTCTGTCTCCTTTTCGGGGATCAGCCGGCTGACCAGGTCTGCCTTGTCTTCAAACAGTTTCCGGACGGCAGCACGGATATCGGCATCCTCGCTGAATTTTTCCGCAAGGATATCCCGGGCGCCCTGCAGGGCTTCTTCCGGCGTCTTAACATGCTCGTTCAGGAATCCCTGTGCCTCCTGGATGGGGTCCAAACCCGGCTGCTGTTCCAGCAGGAGGAGCGCCAGCGGCTCCAGTCCATGCTCCCGGGCTACGGAGGCTTTGGTCTTCCGCTTGGGCTTGAAGGGCAGGTAGATATCCTCGAGTTCCGACAGCGTGGTGGCCTTGTCGAGTTTCTCCATGATCGCCTCGGTCATCTTCCCCTGTTCGGTGATGCTCTTGATGATGGCGGCTTTGCGTTCATCGAACTCTGCCATCCGCTTCGCCTCGTCCTGCACCTGCTGGATGGCCACTTCATCCATTGCGCCGGTCTTGTCCTTCCGGTAACGGGCGATGAAAGGGACGGTACCCCCCTCGTCAAACAGCTGAAGGACGGCTTCCACATGGATGGTACGCAGGCTCAACTTGCCGGCGATCGCTGCAGCATACTGGTTCATATCACTCAAAGGTTGTTAGGAAAGGGGGCGAAAGTAAGCCGCTCGTCAGAAAGAAAAAAGTTTGAAAATTGAGAGGGGATGCTCAAAGCCGGAGGACCTTCTCGGGATGGGTTTCGGCTTCTTTCAGCACGATGGATTTGATCAGTTCGTTTCCGGGATAAGGGGTCACCTGTTCCCTGATGGTGGCGGGATCCGCCTGGTCGACGGGTTCCCTGACATATCCCATTCCGACGAATTCTCCCTTTTCCATCATCATGACCGTGTGCTCTTCGGTCGTGCGCCCGGGTTCGAATAGCGCGAAACTTGGCAGGCGCTGATCGAGCGCGGCGATGGCCTCCCGCACCCGTTCATTATAGGATTCAAAGGATTCATCGCCCCGACAGACTCCCTTGCAATAGCCCTCGCCGATGCCGATGCATTCGTCGTGGCTCTTCTGCAAAAAGGCATGCCGCGGACAAAGCCCGGCTTCCCGCACCCAGCTGCGCAGCATGGCGTAGCCGGCATTCAGATTGGGTACCGACAGGATTGGGATCAGATGCCTCCGCTTGCGTTCCAGGGTCAGGCGCAGCAATCCCCGTCGATCCTCGTAGGCATAGATCCCAAAGGGAAATTCCATGCGTTTCTGGCTGTAATTGAACATCGGCCAGAGCCGTTTGATCTCAATGCTTTCCATCACACTGGCCACCAGCGCGGAGCCCAGGGGCTGGCAGCTGATGCGGTGCACTTTTCGGATGAACTCCTGTTTACGACGGCCTGTCCCGTTGTTGGAAAAATGACTCACCACCCGCTTGCGCAGGTTGACGGCCTTGCCGACATAGATCACCTTGTCCTTCGCGTCGTGGAAATAATAAACACCGGGCGCATGGGGCAGTTGGTCGATCTGGCCGGCATCCATGTGCAGGGGCAGATAGGCTTCCCGGCTGCCAGTGCGCAACATGGCCGCGATATGCCCTTCGGTATCCGCCGCGAGGATCCGATCGAACAGCACGGAAGTGGCCTGTGCATCTCCGATGGCCCGGTGGCGGCCTTCGACCGGGATGCCGAGCGACCTGCATAAATTCCCCAGACTGTAACTGGGCAGTCCGGGCAGCACTTTCCGGCTGAGTCTGACGGTACAAAGTTTTTGCTCCGTCAGATCGAAGCCGGCCTGTTCCAGGTGATATTTAACAAAAGAATAATCAAAGTTCACGTTGTGGGCCACAAAAATGCGACCCTTCAGCAGGTTGAACACCTTATCGGCGATCTCCCCGAAAGGAGGTGCACTCGCGACCATGGCATCCGTGATGCCCGTCAGCGACGCCACGTAGCGCGGGATGGGATATCCGGGCTGTACAAGGGTCGTGTATCGTCCTTCCTCCTGCACCCCGTCATGCAGGATCACGGCGATCTCCGTGATGCCGTTGGCGTTGGCATGCCCACCCGTCGTTTCGATGTCCACGATCGCATACATACCATAAAAATACGCCATCGCTACATACGCACATCACACCATTGCTAATTTTTTTGGCAATTCTCTTCGCTCCCCCCGTCCTAGCTGTAAAGCCATTGACCACCATGACGCGAAAAAAATACAAGGTCCTTCGGCCAATTCAATAAAGAGTATGAATTAAACGGGGCGGCCTCAGGATGACAAATTTATGTGGACTGTTTCTGCGCGAAGAACCCCTACAAATCGTCATCCTATGATTGTTTTATGAGGAAAACAAACCACCACTGGATGTCATTCCGATGCCTCCGAGGAACCTTGCCTTGAAGATATAGTGGGTATGAAGCGGTAAAAATGTATAATGATCCGGTATGCAAAAAGGCAAGGTTCCTCGCTCCGCTCGGAATGACAAAGTGGTGGTGGGACTGTCATCTAATGTTTGATTTATTATAAAACGTACCTCCACCGGCTGTCATCCTATGTTTGTTTTATGAGGAAAACGTACCTCCACCGGCTGTCATCCTTCGGCCTCCGAAGGACCTTGTATTGGCTGTTATCCCTCTGTAAAATAATCCTTCACGGTCCTGCGCAACTCCGTGATCCGCATCTTATCGGCCGGTCGGTTCTCAAACTCCACACCGGCAAAGGATTTGCGTCGCATGATCTCGCGTTGCAACGCATGACGGGCATCGCCCGGCCCCAGGATCAACAGGGATGAAGGTTTCTTAAGATTGGCGATCACAGAACGGACAAACTTCCGGTATTCGAGATTGAACCGCGCCTGATCCGACCGCTCGCGGTTGAGCGTCTGCCGGAAAAGCCCGGTCTTGCTGGTCTCCTCTCCCGCAAATCGCCTGCGGACACCCAGCCCCGAATCCATGGTCTCCTGCTTCAGCTGACCCATTGGGTCCACATAAAGTAAAATAGCCTTGCGGTGATCGATCCAGATGCCGTAGCGATGGGTTTCCAATGTCTTTTTCATATGCAGAGGTTGATGCGGAGGACACGCCCACGCATCTGCAATGTACCATCCATGACACCCTGGAAACCATGACCATGGTCAGTCGTAAATTGCAGGATCCATAAGAACCCTCAGGCATCTCCGGTATCATCCTGCCGGGCATCAGGCGGGACCAGACCGGTCTTCCGGAGCGGGACAACAGATCTGATACGGAGATCGGTCTGTGGGAACGGAATCTCAATACCATTTTCGGAGAAGGAATCATGGATATCCTGCAACAGCTTACTTTTTAACAGGGTTGCCCTGTCAAATTCGTTTGTCCAGGCAAGTATGCGGAAAGTTACAGCACTGGCCGCAAACTCATGTACCAGGATCAAAGGTTCAGGATCCTTTGCCACGTCAGATTCAGAAGAGATGACCTCACTTATAACGGTTCTTACCCGCTCCAGATCACTGCCGTAACTGACACCCACCATCAATTCCACCCGCCTGGAGTTATTATTGTCATGCGTCCAGTTGATCAACTGCTGTGTAATGAACTCTCCATTCGGAACAATGATCACGGCCCCGTCGTACGTAGCGATCTTGCTGCTGCGGATGCCGATCTCCCGGACCGTACCGATGCGCGTGCCGATCTCGATCACATCCCCTATCTGCATGGGCTTCTCGAAGGCCAGCATAATGCCCGACATAAGATTGCTCACTACGTTCTGCAGACCAAAACCAATACCCACCCCCAGCGAACCCAGTATGATCGTGAGCCGGTCCGTCGGAATGCCCGCTGCCGCAATGGCCAGCATGAAGCCTATAACGATGATGCCTAACCGAAGCAGCAACACACCAGAGCCTGAACGCCCGCGGCGCCCCGGTCCCGCCTCTGTTTCACCCACCCGGAAGAAGTAATTCACCAGACCGGCGATCGTGAACGAAAACCACAGGACGATGATAAATACAAGTATACTTCCGAAGGTAAATCCAAACTCTCCGAGCGCACGCTGTTCCGATAAAAAACCGCTCACCCACTCCATGACCACGTCCAGCAGGTTGAGACTCCAGGCAAAAGCCAGCACCCAAAGCACCAAGGTCACCACCCGCAAGATCCGCTCCAGACCTGATCGGAATCGATCAAATCCGATCACTGCAGAGATCCTCGAATGACGCCGCGCTTCCAGCTGCAGATACAAGGATTCCATGAAGATGTCCTTGATGATCTGCAAGGCCAGCAGCAGGGTGATGCTGAGCACGGAAGAGGATGAAAATGTCCGCGCCATCTGAAGACGGCCGCCCGTGTTCATAAAGGCTGCCAGCAAGTTCATGGCCATGAATACCAGGATCGATTCATCCATCAGCGTGTGGTATCTGGTGTGCTCCTTCTTGACCTCCCGATACAGGAAAACCCCGAGCCATAATGCAAACAGATTCAATGAAAGTAATATGAACCGTTCACTGCGGCTGTCATCCTGCAGCAGTCCGTCTATGGCCAGGATCAGGAACAATACCATCGTACCCGTCCAGGCCCGGCGGAATCGCCTCGACCAGTCTCGCCACCGGATCAATGTGGCAAACATCATCATGAGCGACCAACTGCAGATCACAAAACCCATGGGCGGATTTTGCATCAGAAAAGGGAGCAAGGTGAAAAAGGCCAGCATTACAGATAGGCCGGCAGATCGTACCAAAAAATGCAGTGAAGTCCTGGCACGTACCTCTCCATCCCGTTTCAAACGCCACATGTTGTATAATATCCAACCATAGAGCAACATGGATATCAACAAAATGGTCAACAACCGGGTCATATTGCGGGATAAAAAGAATTTGATCTGATCGGTAGCATGCCCAATACCATCTCGCCAGGCCGCATACAACCCCGGACGAACCATTTCCTCCTCTTTCTCCCAGAGATAGGGCACATCCCGCTTGAAAAATCTCGATTGCAGATCTTTCAGCCGAAAATCAACGCCCTCCAGCATATCGGAACAATTGAAATAGACGGCGGATACTCGATTCTGAAGCAATCCGACCGACCGCATCTGACGATCGAGTATTTTATCGGTCTTATAATAGCGGTCCATCAGGGGATCGAGTTGATCATAATATCTCCTGCGAAGCTCCGCATCAGCCGGAATGACCTTCAAACCGGGATCCCTGACGGCTTCCTTAAGTTCGGTATCCATATCGATCAACGATCGACTGTATGCCTGCAACCGATCCTGGTATCCCTTAAGTTGCTTCTCTATCTGCTGAAGGGTCACTTTTTCCGAATGCAGGTTTCGGAGATTGGCGCGTCGGATGGACTTCTCCATCCCACGTTCCAGTTCGGCAAGCATCTCCTCGAGCTCAGGCAGCGAACGGCTGATCTCCACCGTGTCAAATCCCCGCTTCAGTACACCCATATCCTTATTCAGCATCAGCGTCAGGTTCTCCAGCCGAAGCATGAGTCCGCTGACCGTGGTATCGGAATAGACGATGCCGCCGCGCGTTGCCCCTGCCGGACGGGAGGTCTTGCGAATGGTATCCGTCTCCCTTCCACGGGCAGTACTGTCTTTCTGCGGGTCCTGTGCCATCGCACCAAACCGGCAGATGATCAACAACATGCATCCCGACATGAACTTCATCAGATGGCCCTTCGTCATCTCTCGGATTTTGGCGGAAAGTTAGATTTTTTCAGCGGGATTGAAGGGTGGGAGCCCATCCCCCCTCGCGCGGGAATGCTTACCTTTGCTACCCAAACTGATGTCTCCCGCATGGAACTGAGCAAGAATTTCGATTTCAACAGTGCCGCCGATAAATGGTATGCCCACTGGAACGCCGCCGGCTATTTTCACAGCACACCAGATGACCGTGAACCCTTCACTGTGGTCATCCCGCCGCCCAATGTCACCGGCATCCTCCACATGGGGCACTGCCTGAACAATACCATCCAGGACATCCTCGTACGACGCGCCCGGATGCGCGGCTTCAACGCCTGCTGGGTGCCGGGCACCGACCACGCCTCCATCGCCACTGAAGCCAAGGTCGTGCAGATGCTCCGCGAACGCGGGATCCAGAAGGCGAGCCTCTCCCGCGAAGAGTTCCTGAAATATGCCTGGGAATGGAAGGAGAAATACGGCGGGATCATCCTCAGCCAGCTGAAGAAACTGGGATGCAGCCTCGACTGGGAACGCACGCATTTCACGATGGATCCAGACTACTACCGATCGGTGATCCACGTGTTCAATGATTTTTACAACAAAGGATATATCTACCGCGGCAAACGGATGATCAACTGGGATCCGCGGGCGAAGACCGCCCTGAGCGATGAAGAGGTGATCTTCAAGGAGGTACAGTCAAAACTCTACCACCTGCGCTATGCGATCGAAACCGCTGACGGACAGCCCTCGGCTTCCGAGTTCATCACCATCGCCACCGTCCGCCCGGAGACGATCCTGGGCGACAGCGCCATTGCGGTGCATCCCGACGACGAACGTTACCGTCACCTCGTCGGCAAGCATGCCTTCGTCCCCCTGATCGGCCGCCGCATCCCCGTCATCGCCGACGAATATGTGGCGATGGACTTCGGCACCGGTGCCCTGAAGATCACGCCGGCACATGACATGAACGACTACCAGCTCGGCCAGAAACATGGCCTGGAAGTCATCGACATCCTGAACGACGACGGCACGCTGAACGAAGCGGCTACCCTGTTCGTCGGCCTCGACCGCTTCGAGGCACGCAAGCGGATCGTCCCTGAACTGGAAGCCGCCGGACACCTGGTGAAGATCGAAGAATATACCAACCAGGTCGGCTTCTCAGAACGTACGGATGTGGTGGTAGAACCCCGGCTATCGCTGCAGTGGTGGGTGGACATGAAAAAGATCTACGCCCCGGCCCTGAAAGCCGTCGCCAATGATGAGATCCGCTTCCATCCGGCCAAATACAAGAACCTCTACCGCCACTGGATGGAGAACATCAAGGACTGGTGCATCTCGCGCCAGCTCTGGTGGGGCCATCAGATCCCTGCCTGGTACGACGCGGAAGGACGCTTCGTCGTGGCCACGGATGAAGCCGAAGCGATCCGCAAATTCAAAGAAACTCATGGCATCGAGGATCCGGTCCTGCGTCAGGATGAAGACTGCCTCGACACCTGGTTCTCTTCCTGGCTCTGGCCCATCGAAGTCTTTAAAGGCATCTCCAACCCCGGCAACCCCGAGATCAAATATTACTATCCGACCCACACCCTCGTCACCGCTCCGGAGATCATCTTCTTTTGGGTGGCCAGGATGATCATGGCCGGCTACGAATACATGGACGAGAAACCTTTCAAGGAAGTCTACTTCACCGGCATCGTGCGCGACAAACAGGGCCGGAAAATGAGTAAGCAACTCGGCAATTCTCCCGACCTGCTGCAGATGATCGATGATATAGGTGCAGACGCCGTACGGTTCGGCATCCTCATCTCCTCCCCCGCCGGTAACGACCTGCTCTGGGATCAGTCGTCCAACGAACAGGGCCGCAACTTCATCAACAAGATCTGGAACGCCCTGAAGCTGGTGCAGATGTGGAAAGACCGCGGCGTGATCGTGACTGATGCTCAGACCTCTGCGGATGCCGACTGGCCGAATCGCTGGTTCGAAGCGCGCCTCGGCGAAGTGCGCCTGGAAGTGGACAGACTGATGGAGCAATACCGCCTCAGTGAGGCCCTGAAAACCATCTACTCGCTGATCTGGGATGATTTCTGCAGCTGGTATCTGGAATGGATCAAACCCGCACCGGAACAACTCATCCGCGACACCCATCTCGAAGCGGCCACCGGTTTCTTAGAATCCCTGATGGAGATGCTCCATCCCTTCATGCCCTTCCTCACCGAGGAAGTATACCACCTGCTGCGCCATCGTGCCGACGGTGATGATCTCTGCGTCCGTCAGACGGATACGAGTGTGGTCATCCGCCCGGATGCCAACACCCTTTCCGCCGGCGAACTCCTGAAATCCGCCATTTCCGGTATCCGCGACGCGCGCAACAAAGCACGCCTTAAGCCACGCGACAGCATCCGGCTTGCCTGCATCTCCAATGCACAGGAAACGCTGACCGTCGTCTCAGGCATCCTCTGCCGGCAGGTCAATGCGGCCTCGCTGACATTCGCGGATGAGTCCGTATCCGGCGCCATCCCCGTCGTGATCGGAAAGGACCGCTTCTTCATCCTCTCAGAACATGCTCAGGACGATGGTGCGCAAAGGGCAGAGATGGAAAAGGAACTGGTCTATCTGACAGGCTTCCTCGAATCGGTAGAGAAGAAACTCTCCAACGAGCGCTTCATACAAAATGCCAAACCAGAAGTGATCGAGAACGAACGGAAGAAGCAAGCCGACGCTCAGATGAAGATCGCCACACTCAGAGAAGGACTGGCAAACCTCGGAGCGTAATGATAGATATGATACCAACGGTCATGGATAAGTGAAGATAACGGTCAGGCATACACGAAAATCCGGAACGCGAAGCACATGGACATACGAAACAACATCCTGGAGACGATCGGCAATACGCCGATGATCAGATTGAACCGCGTCACGAAAGACCTCCCCTGCACGGTACTTGCCAAGGTGGATTATTTCAATCCGGGCAATTCCATCAAGGATCGCATGGCCCTGAAGATGGTGGAAGTAGCAGAGCGCGACGGACGTTTGAAGCCCGGTGGTACCATCATCGAAGGTACTTCCGGCAATACGGGCATGGGCCTCGCATTGGCCGCGATCGTCAAGGGATACAAGTGCATTTTTGCCACGACTGATAAGCAGTCGAAAGAGAAAGTGGATATCCTCAGGGCCGTCGGCGCTGAAGTGATCGTATGTCCTACCAATGTCGAGCCGGATGATCCGATGAGTTATTACTCTGTGTCCAAGCGCCTCGCCCGCGAGATCCCGAATTCATTTCACTGCAACCAATACGACAACCTGGCCAACCGGCTGGCACATTACGAATCCACCGGCCCGGAGATTTGGAAACAGACCGATGGGCGGATCACACATTTTGTATGCACCGCAGGGACAGGTGGGACAGTCACCGGCACGGCTCAATATCTCAAGGAAAAAAATCCGAACATTCAGGTTTGGGCCATCGATGTGTACGGATCATTGCTGACAAAATACTTCCGCACCGGAGAAATAGATATGAATGAGGTCCACCCTTATATTTCAGAAGGGTTCGGAGAGGACTTCGTACCAGAGAATTACGACATGTCGGTGATCGACCATTTCGAGCAGGTGACCGACCGCGACGGTGCCATCATGGCCCGCCGCATCGCCAAGGAAGAAGGGCTTTTCTGCGGCTACAGTGCCGGCAGCTGCCTGCAGGGATTGATGCAACTGAAGGATAGGCTGAAGCCTGAGGATGTGGTCGTCTGCGTGTTTCACGACCACGGCAGTCGGTATGTAGGCAAGATCTACAATGACCAGTGGATGATGGAACGCGGCTTCCTGGAAGTGAAGACCTTCCGCGACATCGTCAACGGGCGTGGATCCAGGCAACGTCTGATCACCCTCGGTCCGGAAGACACGGTCGCCAAAGCCGTGGATCTGATGAAGAAATTCGACATCGAACATATCCCTGTGCTCAAGGATGGTGCTCAGATCGGAACCATCAGTGAAAATGGACTTTTCCTGCGGGTGTTCTCCAATCCGGATATTCGCAACGAGCATGTCGGCCATCTGATGGAAGAGCCCTATCCTGAAGTGGATTTCAACACCCCCGTAGAACGCCTGAGCACGCTCATCACCCGCGAGAACGGTGCGGTGCTGAGCCGCGACGAAGCAGGGAACTACCAGATCGTCACGAAGTATGATATCCTGCAGGCGATGACGAAATAAGGCCAAACACTCATCCTGGTCATCACTTGGTGTCTTATTTACTTTGCGGTTGAAGGCTTTCGAGGGCGATCATCGTATTTCTACGCAACCTCAACATCGAATTCCTACGCATAAGCCCGCGGTACATTTCCCCGTTTTCGCCTAGGATAATACTATCAAAATCAAGTATATCTGCTCTTGTCGGCGAAGCCCCTCCAAGGTAATTTTGTGTCAGAAGTTGATCGGGACGGACAGCGACTCCAACCGACCAATATCCAAAGAAAAAAACCATCCGAACAAGAGATTTCCAATTCCTACGAAACCGGTGGCTGAAACTTTCGGTCAACTTCTTCCTACATCCAATCCCTGCGAAAGCCCCGTATCCAACCCTGTGTAAATCCCGGGAGCAACATCCCCACACAACAACATCCAAAGAGAAACCGACCGGCTAGCCGGATATCGAATCCGTTCCCTTGAAAGACCTGTGCGCCGTCCTATTGAAAGCCGATCCAATCCCCTGAAAACCAGCCGGTAAAGACATTTACCCGATCGATCCGATAACCTGATGATCAACCACCACATTCCTATGCCTGAACCACGCCAAATCCAATCCTAACCAAAGACCTGTTCAGTACCCAGCCACAAAAAGGATCCCGGTATCCGAAAGACCGCAACCAAGGTCCTCAAACCATCCAAATTGACGACCCGTTGCACAGGAATCCAACTCCTGTCAGAAAGACCGGCTGAAACCTGAACACAAGCTTGATCCCGGGGAAAACCCCGGGATCTTTTATTGAAGGATATTTCATCCGGATCGGTCTTCATCCGGCAATTTTCGTTGTTCCGAATCATGATACAAGTAGATAGCTGTAAGCCCTTATTTCGTATTTTTGTTCTTCAAACTGTTTATGATATCAGGCCATTCCCGGACGCATGAAGCAGGGTCGAACGGAGTGAACAGCGGAAGGCCTGCCTAAATCAGGATCAAATGACCCAGGAATACGAACCGTTCGACGGCTTTGAAGCATCCTCCAGTGGAAAGTCTGATGCCGCAGGCAGTTGGTTCAAACGCATTAAAAAAGGCATCAGTACCTCCACGGCAGAAAAAAAAGAAGCTCCAGACGGACTTTGGACACGTTGTCCGCAGTGTAAATACACCTGCACGATCCTTGAACTCAAGGAGAACCTGCACGTTTGCCCTTCCTGCGAGTATCACCACCGCATCGGAAGCGCGGACTACTTCGAGATCCTGTTCGACGACCGACTGTGGGAGGAGCTCTTTGCCGGAGTTCGTTCCGTTGATCAACTCGGCTTTCAGGATCTCAAACCCTATAAAAAACGACTGGAGGAGGCCTATTTCAAAACAGGCTTGAATGACTCCATCTCGGTCGCACAAGGCAAGGTGAACCAGGAGGAACTGGTCGTCTGCTGTATGGATTTCAACTTCATCGGCGGATCACTGGGCAGTGTGATGGGTGAAAAGATCGCCCGGGCCGCAGATCACTGCCGCACTCATCGCATCCCCCTGCTGATCATCAGCAAGAGCGGTGGCGCCCGGATGATGGAAAGCGCCTATTCCCTCATGCAGCTCCCGAAAACCCTCGGAAAGCTTGCGCAACTCGCTCAGGAGGGCATCCCCTACATCTCTCTCTGCACAGATCCAACCTATGGGGGCACCACCGCCTCCTTCGCCATGATGGGTGATGTCAACATCGGAGAACCCGGCGCCCTGATCGGCTTCGCCGGCCCGAGGGTGATTAAGGAAACCATCAAAAAGGACCTGCCCGAAGGCTTCCAGAGCTCCGAGTTCGTCATGGAGCACGGCTTCCTTGACATGATCGTTTCCCGCAAGGAATTGAAAGACACCATCGCGACCCTCCTGCTGCATTTCCGCAACTGAGAGGGCTTCCGTCACACGCTAAACCGGTCCGAGCATGGAGATCAGGAACCGTTCCGCATTCCACGAATATTTCATCGAGGACAAATACGATGCGGGCATGGTATTGACCGGTACGGAGGTGAAAGCCCTGCGCAGCGGAAAAGCCAGTTTCAACGACAGTTTCTGCACCATCGACCGGGAAGAGGTATGGCTGCGCAACCTGCACATCTCCGAATACGAATACGGGACCTACGCCAACCACCCGCCCATGCGGGAACGCAAACTGCTCCTGAGAAAACGTGAGATCAGAAAACTCGTCAATAAACTCAAGGACAAAGGCTACACCCTCATCCCCCTGAAAATCTGGTTCAATGACAAGGGATTCGCCAAGATCCAGATCGGCCTCGCCAAGGGCAAGAAACTGCATGATAAACGCGCCTCCATCAAGGAACGAGAAGCCAAACGCGAGCTCAAACGTTTCATTCGATAACCCTGTATTCCTTCGCGCCCTTGCGGTAAAACCTTCACCGCCAGGAAACAAAGACGATATGAACAGCCAATACAAGGTCCTTCGGCCAAATTTATGTCAGGCTGGAATTAAATGGTTAGGCCTCAGGATGACTGGTGGGGGGGACGGTCCCCTTCTATTTGAGCACCCAATAATTTGACAAGTCGTGGCTTCGGTGAGCAAGCATAATATGCTGTATTTCAATAAAAAAACGACTCCCCAGGCTGTCATCCTATGTTTGTTTTATGAGGAAAACGCACCACCCCCGGCTGTTATCCTGAGGCCGACCGCTATATTTTAAACGACCTGCAAAGTCGGCCGAAGGACCTTGTATTCCTTCGCGCACTTGCGGTAAAACCTTTACCGCCAGGAAACAAAGACGATATGAACAGCCAATACAAGGACCATCGAAAAAAAGAAGGATGTTGCTTGCAGGTTCATGTACGACTAGAAAAGCTCCTGCTGCGGACTGTCCGTTTTATGTACCCACGTAAATTCGGTACTCTTCGAGAAATCCGTCAACTTGCTGCCTACGGCCTTCCAACCCATCACCTCAACGAAGTCGTATAGTTTCACCTTCGTTTCGCGGGCCTGAGCACCACGGCCTGCCTTGATCAGCACCACCGGCATATCTACCGTGGTCACGGCCTCCAGGTAATTACCTTCCGCCTCCCGGATGAACTGGAATCGATTGTTCAGGGTCGTCGTCTCGATCCGGAATCGCTTGACATTGAACTGCTGTTTCTCATTGTCGAGATAGATCGCGGTGATCAGGCGCTTCGGATCGAACTTCTCAATATGCACAATCAGATCCGCATCGAAACGCTGGGTGAGTTCCGTATCCCGCAATTCGTAACTGCCGTCCTGAAAGAATACCAGCAGCCTGTCCTCCGCTTCAAAGCTGCCCAGGTACTGACCGCGCTCCTCCGTATTCAGTCGCCCGAGTTTGTCATCGAACCAGATCTTGCGGGCACCCAGCGTGGACCTGCCGGCTTCCTTGAACTTGACATTTTTGATCGGATACTTTGTGACCTGGTTGCCCAGCACACTGCGCCCTTTGATGTCCAGTTCCTCGAAGTAGAATTCAAATACCTTGTTGCGGGCGGAACAATTCGGACTCAGCACGACCGATACAACTTCCGCCTCACCGTTCGGATTCACACTGAAATAATTGACCTTGCTGCGATCGGATCCCTTGGTGAGATCATAGTCCTTGTCGCGGGTGATGCCCGTCACATTGAACCGCTTGGCGAAGGAAGTACCCGTCGCTCCGTCAGTGTAGATCATATTGTAGGTCATCCGCTCGTCGCTCTTGTTGAAGACGGCGACATGGATGATATCCTTGCCCACATAAACTTTGTCGCCGGCCCGGAAAACCTTCATGATCCCCCGACGGGTGAAGGCGATGATATCATCCAGATCGGAGCAGTCGCACACGAACTCTTCCTTCTTTAATCCTGTTCCTACAAATCCTTCCGAACGGTTCACATAGAGCTTGGCGTTGGCGATGACCACCTGGCGTGCCTGGATCACATCAAAGGGACGGATCTCGGTGCGACGCTGACGGTCCTTTCCATATCGCTCACGGAGTCCTTCGAAATAGGAAACGGCATAATCGGTGAGATTGGCCAGGTGGTGCTGGGTATCAGCGATCTCCTTTTCTATGCCACGGATCTGGTCGATGAGTTCATCGATATCGAGGCGATAAATGCGGCGCACCGGCTTTTCGGTGAGCTTGAGGATATCCTCCCGGACGACATCCCGCTTCAGCAGTTTCCTGAAGGGCTTGAAGGCCTTGTCGATGGATTCAATGACCAGCTCCCAGGTTTCATGCTTCTTCTCCAGTTCCTTGTAGATCTTCTCTTCGAAGAAGATCTTTTCGAGCGATGTGTAATGCCATTTGGCTTCGAGCTCTTCCAACCGGATCTCCAGTTCGCGCTGCAGCAAGTCTCGGGTTTTATCCGTCGAAATACGCAACAGGTCCGATACGCCGATGAATACCGGGCGGTTGTCGACGATCACACAGGCGTTCGGAGCGATGCTCACTTCGCAGTCGGTGAAGGCGTAGAGTGCATCGATGGTGATGTCCGGGGAAATCCCAGGCGCCAGTTCCACATTGATCTCCACTTCTGCCGCTGTGTTGTCGGTTACTTTTTTGATCTTGATCTTGCCCTGATCGTTGGCCTTGACGATCGAATCCATCAGCTGGGTGGTCGTCACACCATAGGGGACATCCCGGATCACGATGTTCTTCTTATCGATCTCTTCGATATGTGCCCGACAACGGATCCGTCCGCCGCGCTTGCCATCATTGTAGGCTCCGGCATCGATCATGCCGCCGGTGAGGAAATCGGGCAGCAGCTCGAATTTCTTTCCGCGCAGGTACTTGATCGAGGCATCGATCAGTTCATTGAAATTATGGGGCAGGATCTTGGTGGAAAGTCCCACTGCGATGCCGTCGGCACCCTGCGCGAGCAGGAGCGGGAATTTCATCGGAAGGGTGACGGGCTCCTTCTTGCGGCCGTCGTAACTCAGCTGCCATTCGGTGGTCTTGTGATTGAAGGCCACTTCGAGGGCGAACTTGCTGAGCCGGGCCTCGATGTATCGGGCGGCGGCAGCATCATCACCCGTACGGACATCTCCCCAGTTGCCCTGGGTATCGATGAGCAGGTTCTTTTGTCCCAGATTCACCAGGGCATCCTGGATGCTGGCGTCACCATGCGGATGATACTGCATCGTCTGGCCGATGATGTTCGCCGCCTTGTTGAGGCGCCCATCGTCCATTTCCTTCATGGCATGGAGGATGCGTCGCTGCACGGGTTTCAGGCCGTCTTCTATGGCCGGCACCGCCCGTTCCAGGATCACGTATGATGCGTAGTCCAGGAAACAGTTCTTGTACTGGCCGTGGACACCGGACTCAATGACGGTGACTTTCGGTAATCTGTGTTTCGCGTTGGACATGTCTCTGATAAGTTTATGGATGCGCCGCTGATGATGAAGGCGCCTGGCCTGGCAGTCTGACTTCGAACTCCTTCATGGCGCCCAGGGTCCCCTGCCATTCGATGCGGCCCGATGTCGCCATGGTCTTGAGTCTCCACAGCAGGTAGGCATCTCCGGTGGTTTCCTTTCCTTTGTTGAGGAATTGTGTGATCACCCGGGAGGCTTTCTGCCATTCGCCCGTCATGAAGCCCAACAGACCGTCGTCGTAGAAGTCTTCTCCCTTGCGTGCGAGTTTCTTGCCCCCTTCGAGCAAGCGAATACCGGCAGGCTCATGGCAATGACGCTGCCATTCATCCGGATCGATCTCGAATTCGCTCAGGGTGATGGGCCGGGCCAGTTTCCTGGCCTTGAGGAATTCCTTCGGCTGGATCTGATGCAACCACTGTGGATAGAAGATATTTCCTTTTTCGTTGATGAACGGGAGGTTGTTCAGATAGAGGATGAACACCCTGCCCTGAAAGGCAGACAACTGGCTCATCAGCCAGTAATATCCGCTCACATCATGCTTGTTCTGGGCGGCCCAGATCCAGATGAGTTCCTCCGGGTCGGCGGTCATTCGTTCATTCAATCCGGCCACCGTCCTGGGATCGTTGACAATGTCCTGGTCCACCAGCCCATCGAAATCGCCTCCTGCCAGTACCATGCGCCACCAGTCGCGACGGGCGTTGATACCGCCCTCGGTATTGAGTTCCGCCAGCGGACCAACGGCATACTCATCCTTGATCTCAACGATGTCACCGGCCATGGCAGGCTCCATGTCCAGCGCCTGTTGCAGTACGGCGACATCCGCTGTATTGAAAACTATGTGAATCATATATGTATCAACATAAATGTAAGCCGGCTAAGACCGGGATGGGACGGACTACATCATTATTTTGGTCGTCTCTACGCCTTCAGCGCTTCAGGCTCCTCATCCACCACGTCAAGCTCTATTCGTAGGTTCTGTACGATGAAATCCTGACGGTCGGGCGTATTCTTTCCCATATAATATTCCAGCAGATGCTGGATCTGGGCGTGCTGTTCAAGGAACACAGGCTGTTTGCGGATATCAGGTCCGATGAACTTCCCGAACTCATCCGGGGAGATCTCACCAAGGCCCTTGAAGCGGGTGATCTCCGACTTGGCCCCCAGTTTTTTGACGGCCTCCTTCTTCTCCTGTTCGCTGTAGCAGTAGATCGTCTGCTGCTTGGTGCGCACGCGGAAAAGCGGCGTATCGAGAATGTACACGTGTCCGTCGCGCACCAGGTCGGGGAAGAACTGCAGGAAAAAGGTCATCAGCAGCAGCCGGATATGCATCCCATCAACGTCAGCATCGGTGGCGATGATGATGTTCGTGTACCGGAGTCCCTCGATCCCTTCCTCGATGTTGAGGGCATGTTGCAGGAGGTTGAATTCCTCGTTCTCATACACGATCTTCTTGGTCAGACCGTAGCAGTTGAGCGGCTTACCGCGGAGTGAGAACACAGCCTGTGTCTCCACATCCCTCGACTTGGTGATCGATCCACTGGCAGAGTCACCTTCGGTGATGAAAATGGTCGTGATAAGTTGCTTGGCGGCATAGGCCTCCCTGCCTTTTACCGGCGGCTCGTCATTGCGGTGTATGCGGCAATCGCGCAGTTTGCGGTTATGCAGATTTGCTTTCTTGGCCCGCTCGTTGGCCAGTTTCTTGATGCCTGCCAGCTCCTTGCGCTCCCGCTCGCTCTGCTCGATGCGCTTCTTCAGCGACTCGGCGACGGCCGGATTCTTATGCAGGAAATTGTCGAGTTCCTTGCCCAGGAAGTCGTACATGAAATTCTTCATGCTCGGTCCACCTTCATAGACCACCTGGGACCCCAGTTTTGTCTTGGTCTGTGATTCGAAGACGGGCTCCTGCACCCGCACCGAGATGGCCGCAACAATGCTCTGGCGGATGTCGGAGGTATCGTAATCCTTCTTGAAGAACTCCCGGATGGTGCGCACGAACGCGTCCCGGAAGGCGATGACATGCGTACCGCCCTGGGTCGTGTACTGCCCGTTCACAAAACTATAGAGATCCTCACCATAATCGTTGTTATGGGTGAAGGCGATCTCCACATCCGTCCCTTTCAGATGTACGATGGGATAGCGGATCTCTTCTTCGTTGGTCTTGCGCAGAAGCAGGTCAAGCAGACCATTACGGCTGACGAATTTCTTGCCGTTATAGTTGATGATCAGTCCGGCATTCAGGTAGCAGTAGTTCCAGAGCTGATGCTCGATGAACTCCGGTATGAAATGAAAATTCCGGAAGATCCCGTCGTCCGGGATGAAGGTCACCATCGTACCGTTGGCCGCTTCCGACTTCGCTTCCTTGTGTTCCTTGACCAGCACACCCCGATCGAATTCAGCCGTCTTTTCCCGCCCTTCGCGGAAGGCCGTCACTTTGAAGTATTCACTGAGGGCGTTGACCGCTTTGGTACCGACCCCGTTGAGCCCGACGGATTTCTGGAAGACCTTGCTGTCATATTTCGCACCGGTGTTGATCTTGCTGACGACATCGACGACCTTGCCCAAAGGAATGCCCCGACCGTAGTCACGGATCATAATGGTCTTGCCATCGATCCTCAGATCGATCTGCTTACCATAGCCCATCGTGTGTTCGTCGATGCAGTTGTCAAGCACCTCCTTCAACAACACGTAAATGCCGTCATCGGCACTGCTGCCATCGCCGAGCTTGCCGATGTACATGCCCGGCCTCAATCGGATATGCTCACGCCAGTCGAGACTTCGTATGGAGTCCTCAGTATATTCGAAGATATTGGGATCTTGCTCTTTCGCCATATGGTGCAGATTGAACCTTTGCCTGTCTGTTTGCAAAACTAATTATTTTAGCAAATCAGACCGCGGGCAAAGATAACAAATGAGCATCAAGCCATGATGAACAGATATTCATATCTGAGACGAGCATACCCCCGGTCAGATATTTACCCTGAAATCAGGGGGTGGATCGGGGTTTTTTCAGGAAAAAGTCGTATATTTGCATACAAACAAGCACTAATGGACAAGAGAATATACACCCTGATCTTCCTCTTCGTGATCTATTTTCTGATCGCCATCACCATGTTGTTCTTCCCTACTGCTCAGAAGTTCCTGACCGGCATGCTCTTCGGCGCTACAGGTCTGGGACTGTTCTATATGTTCTTCGGTCTCTGGCTGCTCGAGCGCAAGGACTGATCATAGATCTCCACCTCATTGCCAAAACCCTTCCCAACGGAAGGGTTTTTTGTTTTCGTCTGAATGCTTCAGGCGTCATGTCGGGGCATATCATTGTACAACGGGCCGTCTAGCCACGCAGGTCAGCAGGTGGAATGTCAGAACCCGCTTTGGTAGCACCGCCGGTTATCAGACCCAAGGAATCTCTGTGGGTTGAACAACAGGCAGACAGATCATTCCGAAAATGAATGAAACTAATTTTTGTGGCGACCGGCTGTATGTAGTTTCCATGCACCCAGCATAACGCCAAAGAGTAAGAGAAGGGACAACCCTGTATTTACTTTTGCTTCGATACGAACGGGACTGTGGGGAGTTGCTGCCATCACCCTTGTGATGAGGAACGTCATATGGAATACGACGAACAGAATGGTAAACCTGAATTTCATGGTGTTTTATTTAGCACCATGAAGATCCGAAAAAAAACGGTCGACCAATAAGGCCGACCGGAAAATAATATAACGATGTACAATGTCTAAGGTTTTAATACTGTTCGTCCGATCTTGACCCGCTCGATATCCTTACGGTCGAGCCATTCGCGACGCTTGCCGCCGGTGGCGAACATAGTGGCCTGATCGTCGTAGTATGGACTCAACGGATGGCCCGACTGACCGGTGGGGTTTGCACTGAATCGGTCTTCAGTTCTACCAAAATCGATGATCCTGCGCAGGGCCGGTCCGCTGCTGACATGGTACTCACCCGTGGAGTCGAGTGGAAAATCTAGGTTATTGATGGTTTCCTGACCACCAGGCACATCAAAAGACCCAACATTGAACAGCCTGGGACCTATGAAAGGGATGGCACCCAGGGGATGCTTATGTTCCAGCTTATGTACCAGCTCCCAATACCATTGATCAACTTCGGTTCCCATTTGATTTTCGAGTTTGCATGCCGCTTCATCGAAAGCCTTGGTCAAGATCTCCCTGCGGCTTTCCTTGACTGGGGTCTGACAGTCATCCCACCACCTCGAACTGTCATTCAAGAAAAGAGATCGGGTATTACGTTTTAGGGTGAGGCTGTTCAAAAAGGAACTGAAGGCGTCATGGCCCAGTTCATCACGTAATGCATCGCGATAAATGGTATAAATGAACTTATAATAAATCGTCGGTTCGATATCTGTCAATTCATGCGAACCGTCCCAGGCGGAGAGCACATGATAGGGAGCCATTGCTTCCGGCCGTAGTTTGGTCGTGTCGATCAGCGGCATGAGATGACGGATGATCTCAGGGTAGGTGGAACTTGTATGATCATTGATGACCTCCCGCATGGAGGCTTCGGTCCAGTCATTCCGGTCGTTGAATAACAGCTCTTCGATCCTTCGGGCACGGTTGGAAGGGACATAATAGCCCGCTACAGGCCCGGCACCCATGTCCTCCGGCTGATTATTGGCCGTGTAGAGTACGCCCCTGGCAGGATTGAGGATCTGGGGATTCATGTCAAAAGGCAGCCAGCCGGTCGGGTCGTCTGCGCCGGAAGCGCCGTCCAGGATCAGGTTCGGATTGACATGTGCGGGGCGGATCGGCAGTTTCCCGGCCGCCCACCAGGCGATGTCTCCGGTGGTATCTGCCCACATGATATTCAGTCCGGGGGAGGTCAACAGGCTGACGGCCGCTCTCGCCTCCGGCACCCGCTTTGCATGGGAGAGTTTGTAAAAGGCCTCGAGGTGGGTGGACGGAAACTGATCGTGGATCCACCACATGGCGATCGGATCGGTATATTCACGGATCCCGTCGAAGGCACCGTTAAGGATGGGCCCATGCCGGGATCTCTTCACTTCCAGCACCACATCATCACCTCCCTTGACCTTGATGATCTCCTTACGGACCAGCAGATCTTCCCAGTGATCCTTGTTCCATACCTGGTTGACATTTTCGGGATTAAGTTTTTCGCGGAAGAAATCCATGTCGTCATTCTCGAACATGGTGATGCCCCATCCGGCCGCATCATGGTGCCCCAGGGCGGGGACGGGGGTGCCCGCCAGGAAATTCCCATAGATGCTGAATCCCGGACACTCCAAATGCGCCTCATACCAGACAGAAGGTTGGGCGAAGGCAATGTGGGTATCATTGGCGAGGATGGGCTTGCCGGATTTCGTCTTCTTTCCGGATACCACCCAGCCGTTGGAGCCGGAATAGGTAGGATAGGGCAGATTTTTGGCCACATCCCCGGCCTTGTCTGCCATCTCCGTGAAAACCAGGGCGAGTGCGCGGTCAGCCTGAGATCCTCCCGGCTGCACCGGGACCTGCCAGCTGCTATCCGGCCAGTTGCTGAAGATATCTTTCAGGTAGTCGGTGCCCCAGCGACTGGCGATCGTCGTGGCTACCGCCTCGGCCTTAAAGGCTCCGGTGAAAGAATATCCCATGTAGGAAACGATCACCTCGACATCCTCCAGGGTGAACGGTGTCCCCTGAATGCCAAGGATGCTGAATTCTACGGGCTTTTTACCGTGCGCGACATAGTGGTTGACGCCCCGCAGATAAGCGAGCGCCGCCTGTACATAAGGTTTCGTGGTATCACTCATCAGGATGGCCACGCTGCTGCGGGCATGCTCGCGAAAACCCATGGTCCTGAAAAGTCTGTCGGTGGAGAGCGTCTTGTCCCCAAAGACCTCGGACAATCGACCATCTGCAAGCCGTCGGATCATTTCCATCTGAAATAACCGATCCTGAGCGTGCACATAACCGAGCGCCATGAACAGGTCCCGCTCATTTTGAGCATAGATGTGGGGGATGGCATGGTCATCGAAGAACACCTCCACCGGCTGGGACAACCCCGGAAGCCTGAGTGCTGCATTGTAATCCGGCCGGGATGATCTCATCCAGAAAAAGCCGACCAGTGTTGCTATCAATACAAGGAGCAGGAGTCCAATGACCAAATTCCTCAGCAAACGCATAAGGGAGCAATTGAAAAATGAAGGTATGTGGTGTTTGCGGGCCCAATGATCCATCAGGCGCAGGAGGTTTTCAGCGATGGGTCTTGCAGACCGTCATTTTTCACAAGATCAGGATGAAAACGAAAATATACCCGTTTTCTGCATAATACAATAGCCCGTTTCGGTTTCCAAGAATTTTTCGATGACTGGCGCCGCCATCATTTGTTCCAATGGAAGGTCAGACTGTGTGTACCCTCGGCCAGTCCCAGTTTGGACATGCCTGCATTGCTGAGGCGAGCCTGCAATCCCTCATTTTCACGGATGGGCGGAAGGTCCCCCAGGACCTTGGCATAGATGGTGCCTCCTCCGGCGGGGTCGGAGATCTTTACGACCGTCCCGGCTTCCACGCCGTTCATCAGCACATAATACTTACCGTCATTCCAGCCACTCGTGCTTTTGAAGGAGGCGCCCGGTCCGCTCACCGTGACGACCTGCCCTGTTTTAGCCTGTTCAATGAATAGTCCGGTGAAGAACCCGGTTCCGGAAGGCAGGGATGTGGCCGGTTCGGTGCGCGTGGCGGGAGCTGCAGGGGCGGCAACCGGCTTCACGGGCTCCGTCTTTGGAGCAGTTACCGGCTCGGTATTGGCAGGAGGCACCGGGGTGACAGGAACGGCTGGCATTGCCGGCGTGGCCTGTGCTGTGGTTGAAACGGGAGGCGTAACTGCCTGACCTGCGAAGGCAGACTGGCTTTTCTTGACCTTCAGATAGCCAACGACCAGCCGCATGCCGGGCCTGATGGCATCTGACGGGAGGTTGCTCATCCGTTTGACGGCCTCTGTCCCTACCTTGTTATAAAGTTGTCCGATGCGATAGAGCCCCTCCCCCTGTTGGACGACATGACTGACCGGGATGAAGGCCTCATCTGACGCGGGTTTACCTGACTGCACGAAATTGTCTGTAGTCAGGGGGATGTTCAGTGTCTGACCGATGTTCAGGGATTTATCGATCTTCAGTCCGTTAGCAGTAGCGATCTCCGCCGGCCGCAGATTGAAATTGCGGGCAACACTGTACCAATTCTCCTTAGCGACCACCTGGTGACGTATGACCGGCTTACCATTCTCGATGACGGCCACAGGCCCGGTCTGAGCAACGGATATGAAGCCGGTCATGGCGCATAGAAAAAAGGACAGCAATCTCAACATGGTTTTCAAGTTATATGGACCGGCATCTTTCCGGAAATATGAGATGTAGTAAAATTATGGAATTCAATCCATCTGCGGCAGTTTGAGTATCAGGATGATGGCCCTGCTGACCGGATGCGCCAATCCATCGGGTAATAGTTATTGGCCCGATGTCCGATGGCCTTCAGCCAACCAAGGGGCAGGCCCTGGTAGCGCATCAGGTTCCATCCTTCCATCGCATCCGGCGGCCGGATATTATCCCTGCGCAGATAGCAAACAGCCTCCTCTTTTGACAGTTCCACACCCGGCAGATCCGACCTCAGGGCCGTGGACATGGCCAGTTCATGCTCCGGGTTCATTTTTCCCTTCATGATCCTGCCCAAGAGCAGGCCGGACTTCCGAAGGGATAGTCCCCCCGCCAGGATCTGTTGATGGGCGGCGATCTCCCCGGGAATGGCCATCCAGCCTTCCTCGTGTTCCCGGTACAAAAACCGTTCCGAACTCATCAGCCAGTCACCGGCACCCGGCATGGACTGTGCGGACCAGGCCGACCTTCTTCCCGGATCGGGAGCAGCCGTTCCTTCTCCCCTTTTCTTGCGCAGGAGGGCCAGGAAAAAGCCCTCTCCTGCCCTTTCGCCCGGATAGAACCGATAACCGGTCGCTCCGGTATTCTGTGCAGACGTGCGATGAATGTCCCAGTCAGCCGGCACCTCCATTGTGATCGATTCCATTCCCATATCTTCCACCAGCCAGTCGAGGACATCCTCGTTCTCTTCCCGGGAATAGGAACAGGTCGAATAGGCCAGGATGCCTCCTTCCAACAGCGCGGGCAGGGCATCTGCCAGGATCCGCTGCTGACGCTGGCTGCAGAGTTCCACATGACGGGGCGACCATTCCTTCACCGCTTCCGGGTCGCGGCGGAACAACCCGCTGCCACTGCAGGGAGCGTCCACCACCATCACATCGAAAGACTCCGTGAGCCGGCCGATGCGGGCGGGATCGTCCTGAGAGATGAACACATGCGGCATCCCCCACTTGACGGTATTTTCATACAACACCGGAACGCGACTGCGGATGATCTCATTCGACAACAGAGAAGATATAAATGGCAGGGTGGCCAGATGAGTCGACTTCCCTCCGGGGGCAGCACAAAGATCCACGGCCCGAAGTCCGGACATTCCCTGACAAACTAACGTCAATGCATAACCGAGGAACATACTGGCCGCTTCCTGCACATAATACGCGCCGGCATGAAATGCAGGATCGAAGGTAAAGGCAGGCCTGGGTTGGATGCCGAAGGCCTCATCACACCAGGGGATCTTGGAGAAGGTGAAATCTCCGATCCGATCCCTGCACAGTCCCTGAACCCTTGCAGTTCTTTGCTCCGGAGGAGATTTCAGCGGATGGAAACGGATGGAAGCCTGGGATGGGATGTCATGATGCGCATACAGGAAGGATTCCCGGTCAAAGCCGGGCAGACCCTCGAGGGAGTCCAGCAATGCCGTGGGAAGTGACTGCATCGATCAGGACATTTGTAAGGGAACTCAGATGCTTTTCACCTCTGCCAGCAGATCCTGCAATGCCTTCTTGGCATCGCCGAAGAGCATGGAGGTACGCGGCTGAAAGAAGAGTTGGTTTTCAATACCTGCGTAACCGGGTTTCATGCTGCGCTTATTTACGATGACGGTCTTTGCCTCCTCCACTTCAAGGATGGGCATGCCATAGATCGGAGAAGCGGGATCGGTCTTGGCGGCAGGGTTCACAACATCATTGGCGCCCAATACAAGCACGACATCGGTCGTCTTGAACTCGTCGTTGGCCTGTTCCATTTCCAGGAGTTTATCATAACTCACGTCTGATTCGGCGAGCAGTACGTTCATATGACCGGGCATGCGGCCGGCCACCGGATGGATGGCATATTTGACTTCAACGCCCCGGGCTTCCAGGGTTTTCTCCAATTCGTGGCAGACGTGCTGGGCCTGGGCGACCGCCAGTCCGTAGCCCGGCACGATCATGACCCTGTTGGCATAGGCCATGACCATCGCGGCGTCACTTACATTGATCTCTTTATAAGTACCCCCTGCGGCACTCTGAGCCTGTCCGGCTGCAGCACCTCCTCCGAAGGATCCGATGAGCACATTCAACAGCGAACGGTTCATCGCCTTGCACATGAGGATGGTCAGCAGTGTACCGGCTGCACCTACCAGAATACCCCCGGTGAGCATCACCTGGTTGTCGTACAGAAAGCCGCCACAGGCCGCCGCGACGCCGGTGAAGGAGTTCAGCAGGGAGATCACTACCGGCATATCGGCTCCGCCGATGGGCATGACAAAAGACACGCCGTAGAGCAGGGCCAGCAGCAGGAGCAGATGAAAATACCAGTACATGTCACCGGGGAGGCCAACGACCATCCAGGTGGCGAGACCAGCAACGAGCAGGATGGATACGTTATTCAGGAACTGCTGCCCCTTGAATGCAAAATCCTTTACCTTCCCATTGAGCTTGCCCCACGCGATCATACTGCCGGAGAAAGACACTGAGCCAATAATGAGGCCCAGCAGGATGATCAGCAGTTTGAGCCGGTCCATGAACACTGGGTCACCGCCTTCGGCATGCCAGAGGTGATCAAATTCCACAATGGATATGAGTGCGGCACAGGCGCCACCCATGCCGTTGAACAGGCTCACCATCTCCGGCATGGCGGTCATCTTCACTTTTTTCGCCGCCAGGGTACCGACGACAGATCCGATCAGCAATCCGCCGAAGATCCATTCATAGTTTCCCAATGGCTTACCATCTGAGCCTTCGTACAGAAAGATGGTGCCAAAGATGGCGAGGCCCATGCCGGCCGCGGCGGTGAGGTTGCCGTTACGGGCAGTCGCCGGGTTCGACAGCATCTTGAGGCCCGTGATGAAGGTGACCGATGCCAGCAGATAGATGATCGTCAGGATATGCGCTTCCATTGATGTATGTTTTCGACGGGGATCCACAGACCCCGGCCGTTTGTATGTTTATTTTTTCTTGCGGAACATCTCCAGCATCCGGTCGGTCACCACAAAACCGCCCACTACGTTGAGGGTGCCGAGCACTACGGCCAGGAATCCAAGTACCAGTGCGGGAATATTATCGGATGCCGCCTGTCCCATGACGATGATGGCACCGATGATGACCACCCCGTGGATGGCATTGGCGCCACTCATCAGCGGGGTGTGCAGCACGCTGGGTACGCGGCCGATCACTTCGATCCCGACGAAGATCATGAGGATGACGATGAACACCATCTGCTGGTGAGCGGAGATCCATTGAAGCAATTGAGACATGACGATCAGGTTTTAATTATCTGTTGGACTGCATCGGTCAGGAGGCCATATAAATCAGGCCGGTACACGGGTGCCCTTGACCAGATCATCGTTGATGTCCGGATCAACGCGGCCGTCCTTATCGATGAACAGAGACAAGAAGTTGACGATGTTCTTTCCGTAGAGTCGGCTGGCGTCGTAGGGCATGGTGGCGGGCAGGTTCCCGTTCCCCACGATGTACACGCCGTTGTGGACCACCGTTTCGCGGTCTTTCGTGAAGGGCGTGTTACCGCCAGTCGCGGCTGCGAGGTCGATGATGACGGAGCCTGTCCGCATGGTGGCCAGCATGGCTTCCGTGATCAGGATCGGGGCTTTCTTCCCGGGGATCTGCGCGGTGGTGATGATGATATCAGATTTCGCTACGCTTTCGGCGATCCGCGCCTGCTGGCGTTGCTTGTACTCTTCGGTTTGCTCAACGGCATATCCACCGGCAGCGGATGCGTCGGCAGCGCCTTCTACTTCCACGAATTTGGCACCCAGGCTCATGACTTCCTCTTTCACGGCCGGCCGGGTATCGAAGACTTCCACCACGGCACCTAGGCGTCGGCCGGTGGCGATGGCCTGCAACCCTGCAACGCCGGCCCCCAGAATGAGCATCTTGGCCGGCGGAATGCTGCCGGCAGCCGTCATGAACATGGGAAAATATCTGCCGTAGGTATTTGCAGCCGTGAGCACCGCCTTGTAACCGGCGATGTTGGCCTGGCTGCTGAGGATGTCCATCGTTTGGGCGCGCGTCGTGCGGGGCAGGCGCTCCATGCTGAAGACGACCACGCCGGCATCGGTAAGGGCCTTCATCTCGGTCGGATACAGCAGCGACTGGTACATGCCGACCATGATGCGGCCCGCGGCTGGCATGGTATCCGGACGATGGATCGATAGAACGATGTCGGCAGCGGTAAGGATCTCCGTGGCGGAATGCAAACGGGCACCGGCTTCGACATAAGCCTCATCGGTACAGAACGCGGAAAGACCGGCGCCGGGTTCGACCCATACCTCCCAGCCTTTTTTCACCACCGCAGCCACTGTTTCCGCCAGCAGGGAGACGCGTGTCTCCGGGCTTTTTTCCTTCAGAACCCCTACGACCATAAGGTTTTTATTGAAGGTGCAAAGGTACGACAATTTCCACCGAAAACGTTGGAAATCGGGCAGGACAGTTCAGGATGGTTGAGCAGGGATCAATAGCGGATGCTCACATGAAGGGGTTCCCGGAAGGCCGTCCGGAAGCAAACGATGCCCACGAAAAAAAGGTCGATGGTGCAGGTGACACCGGGCGCACGACGGATATCCGACCAGGCATCTTCCATTTCCCGGCTCCAGTGGATGTCGTCAAAGACATAAATGCAATCCTCACCGGTGCGCTCCCTGCAAGCGTTGAAATACTTCATGGTGGGTGCATACCGGTGATTGCCATCGAAAAAGATCAGATCGGGGGTCATCATGTCGAGCGCCTGTGTGAGGGTCTGGTCGAAATCTCCGCATAAGGACCGGACATTCTTTAAGCCCAGGACCTCGAAGTTCGCTTCAGCCGTCTTGAGGATGGCGGGTGCCCCCTCCAGGGTCAGCAGTTCCTGTACACATGGGGCCGAAGCCATATAGGCAGAGCTCAACCCCAGGGAGGTGCCGAGTTCGAGTACGTTTCGGGCGCCGTAATGTGTTGCGATGCGGTGCAGCAGACGTCCATATTTCGGGGGTTTTGCCGCCATGCGGGCGATATCCCCGATCCGGCGAAGGTTGCGGTTGTCGGATACCGATCCTGCCCCCAGGTCGAGGACGGGGATCATGGTGCGATCACGCTTCAAGCGGCTGCGCAGGTCTTCGATCCAGCCGAAGATGCCCGGACTGTCCGTGGCATTGAGGACTTTTTCCGTGAAGTCGTACAGAAATGGGGAATGTATGCCATGCCCCCGGCCATTGGCGGCGGTCAGCAGGTAATGAAGATATTTGAAAGCCAGTTGGTGAGCGGGATACACGCGATGTATTTAAGGATGGGAGGATGCGGCGCGTTTCCGCTCCCATCGCTGGATGGTGAACGCAAAAGCGTGCTTTTCATCCTGCGGGAAAGGCTGGGCGGATGTCAGGTTCCAGATCTCAGGCTCAAATCCACGGAAATGGGCATCCGCATCCGGAAAGGTGGCATGGACGCGGGTCAGCAGGATCCGATCCGCCAGGGGCATGGCCAGGGCGTAGATCTCGGCGCCGCCGGCGATGAAAAGTTCGCGGCAGTTGGTCTCCCGGGCCCAGGCGATGGCGGCATCCAGACTGGATACATGCCGGAGATCGGGCAGGCGGTCTGAAGTCGTGTCCGGCTGTCGGCTGATCACGATATTGAACCGTCCGGGCAGGGGCCGGCTGCCCATCGACTGGAAGGTCTTCCGACCCATGGCCACCGGCATCCCCCAGGTCGTATTCTTGAAGAAACGCATATCCTGCGGGAGTTTCCAAAGAAGGTCATTATCCCGGCCGATGGCGTCGTCTTCGCCGGCAGCCACGATGAGGGTGATCAGGGGGGATGTGGGTTGTTGCATGATGCAGGTTTTCACACGGCCACCGGCGCCTTGATGGCCGGATGCGGGTCATATCCTTCGAGGCTGAAATGCTCGTAGCGAAAGGCGAACAGGTCCTTCACCGTCGGATCGATGCGCATGACCGGCAGGGGCCTGGGGTCCCGTGTCAGCTGCAGGCGGGCCTGCTCAAAATGGTTACTGTACAGATGCACATCCCCGAAGGTATGCACGAAGTCGCCCGGACGGAGGTCACAAACCTGGGCGATCATCATCGTCAGCAAGGCATAGGATGCGATGTTGAAGGGCACGCCCAGGAATACATCGGCCGAACGCTGGTAGAGCTGGCAGGAGAGTTTTCCGTCTGCCACGTAGAACTGGAACAGCGCGTGGCAAGGCATCAGGGCCATCTTTGGAAGTTCCGCCACATTCCAGGCGCTGACGATCATCCGGCGGCTGTCAGGATTGCGGCGGATCTGATCTACTACTTCAGCGATCTGGTCAACGGTTTTGCCGTCTGCCCCTTCCCAGGAGCGCCATTGTTTTCCGTACACGGGACCGAGATCACCATGGGCATCGGCCCATTCATCCCAGATCCGCACACCATGTTCCTTCAGGTAACCGATATTGGTGCTGCCCTGCAGGAACCAAAGCAGTTCATGGATGATGCTTTTGACGTGCAGTTTCTTGGTGGTGAGCAGCGGGAATCCTTCAGAAAGATCGAACCTCAGCTGATGACCGAAGATGCTTCGGGTACCCGTGCCGGTCCGGTCCGACTTATCGGTACCGTGTTCCATGATGTGGCGTAAAAGATCCAGATAGGCCTGCATGGACGCAAGATAACTAAGATTGATTTTTTATGTGCAGGCGTTTTTCAGCCACCCCGATCAATGATGGGCGGCTTACCGGGCGACAGAGCCATACGACGGGTCACACAGCTCGGGATCTCATCCGGATGATGCGTGACATAGAGCAGGGTCTTCCCTGTTTTCCGGCAGAGCCGGTCCACCAGATGATTGAAGCGCAGGGTTTCCGCTTCGTCCAGTCCCTGGCAGGGCTCATCGAGCACCAGCATGGGCGGTTGCTTGACAAGGGCGCGGGTCAGCAGTACCAGCCGCTGTTCTCCATCCGACAGATTGGCGAAAGGCCGTTCAGCCAGGTGAGCAATGCCGGTCGCAGCCATCCATCGCTGCACGAGGTCAAGCTGTGCGGGATTCGGTTTTCGGAACAACCCGATGGTGTCGAACAGTCCCGACGCCACGACCTGTCCGGCCTGGCTGCCGGTCTCAAAATAATGATGCAGTTCCGGGGACACGAATCCGATCATCTTCTTGATGTCCCAGATCGATTCACCCGAACCACGCGGGCGATCGAAGAGGCTAATGCGGTTGGCAAAGGCTTGGGGGTTATCGCCGCAAACGAGACTGAGCAGGGTGGATTTCCCCGCGCCATTGGGGCCGGAAATGCTCCAGCATTCACCGCGCCGGATGGTCCAGTCGAGGCCGGAGAGGATGACCTTTTCGCCATACGCCACATGCAATCCTTCGATGCGGACGGCTTCGTCGAAGTGCGGAAAATCGAAGGCTGCGGGGATTTCCTCCGGAGCCGAACCGTTGTGTTGGAGTGCATCAACGCGCAAGGCCTGCCGCCAGGTCTCGTAGGCCGCCGCATCTGCAAAGGGCAACAGTCTCCCGCCTTCCAGGCGATACATATGGGTGACGCAATCCGGCAGCGAAGCGGGGCCGGTGACGATCAGGATGCGTTTGCCGGCGCCGCAGAGGTCTGCGAGTGTCTGGTCAAGGGCGGCCCTGGCCCCCACATCAAGCCCCGTGAAGGGGTTGTCGAGCAGCAGGATGTCTGCCCCCTCCATCATCGCACGGGCGAGCTGAAAGCGCTTGTGTTCGCCATTGGAGAGCTGGATCAGCGGGGTTTCCAGCCGATGGGCGATGCCCACATGTTCCAGCGCATCTTCCATCTTCATGTGAGGTTGCATGACCCGGGAGAGTTCCTCCCGAACGGTCCACGCATCCTGGGCATCCATCGAATTGAAGCGTTGCTGGTAATAAAAGGAAGAGATGTTCGAACGGTTGTGAAAGCGATGCTGACGTTCGATGACGGACCTGCGCAGCTCTCCTGACTCCTCGAAAGAAATCGTTCCGGTATGCCAGACCCTGCCGGCGAGTGAACGGATGAGGGTGGTCTTGCCACAGCCGGTGGCTCCCGCGATCAGCATGCAGGTGCCGGCGGGAAGTTGGAAGGAGATATTGTCCAGCAACAGGCGTGCGCCCTGGCGAACGGACAGGTGACTGACTATCATGTGGAACAAAGGTATGAACGGCGCCGCGGATCTTCGACAAGTGACCGGATGTTAGCCATGCGCAATGTACCTTCGCAGATAAATTATTAAAAAATGCAGAAGCACATCAAACCGCTGCTGACCGGCATGCTGGCGTTGACGACCCTCGGGGTGTCGGCGCAGGCAAAACGGGTGGAGCAGGTTGTCCGCAAGGGCGGAGAGATCGTCATACCTTACGAAAAGTACGTCCTGCCCAACGGGCTGACACTGGTGGTGCATGAAGATCATAGTGATCCGATCGTACACGTCGATGTCACCTACCACGTAGGCAGCGCCCGTGAAGAGATCGGCAAGTCAGGCTTCGCGCATTTCTTCGAACACATGATGTTCCAGGGCAGCGATAACGTGGAAAAAGGCCAGCATTTCAAGGTCATCACCGAAGCAGGTGGTACGCTGAACGGTTCCACCAACCGCGACCGTACAAACTATTACGAAACCGTCCCGAGCAACCAGCTGGAGAAGATGCTTTGGCTGGAATCCGACCGGATGGGCTATCTCCTCGACGCCGTTACCCAGGAGAAATTCGAGAACCAGCGCAGCACGGTGAAGAACGAGCGCGGTCAGAACTACGACAACCGTCCGTACGGTCTGATCCAGGAGTACGCTTCCAAGAATATGTATCCGTACGGCCATCCTTACAGCTGGCTTACGATCGGATACGTAGAAGATCTGAACCGGGTGAATGTAAACGACCTGAAGAACTTCTTCCTGCGCTGGTATGGCCCGAACAACGCCACGATCACGATCGGTGGCGATGTGAAGACGGCAGAGGTCGTGAAACTGGTGGAGAAGTATTTCGGCAAGATCCCCAAGGGTCCGGCGGTGGAAAAGACGAAGCTGGAGCCGGTGAAGCTTGCTTCAGACCGCTATGTATCCTACGTAGATAACTACGCACGCATTCCCCTGCTGGTGAAGGTATTTCCGACCGTGCCGGACTACCATCCGGACATGGCTGCGCTGTCTTGCCTGGCTTCTGTTATCGGACAGGGCAAGAATTCGGTGATGTACCAGGAACTGATCAAGACGCAGAAGGTGCTTCAGGCCAGTGGTTTCAGCCAGCAATCGGAACTGGCGGGAGAATTCTTCTTCCAGCTGGTCCCCTACCCCGGTCGTTCGCTGGCGCAGCTGGACAGTATGTTCGCGGCCACACTCAAGACCTTCGAAGCTCGTGGCGTGACGGATGAGGACATCGCCCGTTTCAAAGGCGGTATCGAATCACAGTATGTGAATCGCCTTCAGAGTGTGAGTGGTAAGGTTACACAACTTGCCGCTTTCCAAACCTATACGGGCACCCCCAACCAGATCGGCAAGCAATTGCAGCAATACCTCGCCGTAACAAAGCAAGACGTCATGCGGGTGTACGAGCAGTATATCAAAGGTCGTCCGAGCGTAACGGTCAGCGTACTGACGAAGGGCCAGGAGAAGCTGATCGCAGCGGCGGACAACTACAAGGTTGACACCACCGGTTACAAAGCACCTTCTTATGGTTACGAAGGTTTGGCCTACCGCAAAGTGAAGGATTTCGACCGCAGCAAGGTGCCTGGTAACGGACCGAACCCGGTAGTGAAGGTGCCGCCGGTATGGCGCAAGGATCTGCCCAACGGCATCCGCATGATCGGTACGCGGAATGATGAGATCCCTACTGTAACGTTGTTCGTAAGCATCCCCGGCGGGCATCTGGCCCAGGCATCCTCCCTCGATAAAGCTGGACTTGCTTCGATGACTGCCGCTATGTTGAATGAGGATACCAAGAATTTCTCGGCCGAGCAGATGTCGGTGGAATTGCAGAAACTGGGCAGTTCGGTCTCTGTATCCAGCGATTTCGACGGCATGAATTTCACCGTTCAAACCCTCAAGAAGAACCTCAAGCAGACGCTTGACCTGCTGGAGGAGCGCATGTTCCGTCCCAATTTCACCCAGTCGGCCTTCGATCGGCTGCAAAAGCAGGCCCTCGAAGGATTCAAGCAGCAGAAATCCCAGCCGGCGGCCATCGCCAGCACAGTTTGGGACAAGCTGAATTTCGGAAAGGATAATATCCTGGGGGTAAGTGAAGACGGTACAGAAGCCTCCGTAAAGTCGCTGAAACTCGCTGATGTTCAGTCTTACTATGAGCAATACATGTCCAGTCGCGGCGCCAAGGTGGTTGTGGTGGGCGACATCACGGAAGCAGAGATCATGCCTAGCCTGGCATTCCTCAACAACCTGCCCGACCGCAAGATCGAACTGCCGACGCCGGGTGCAGCCCCTGCTGTGACCAAGACGCGGATCTATCTGATCGACGTCCCCAAGGCGGCGCAAACGGAATTCCGTGTCGGCGGGGTGACGGGGCTGAAGTATGACGCGACCGGCGAATATTATCGCGCCAACCTGATGAACTATCCGCTCGGAGGTTCTTTCAACAGCATCCTGAACTACAATCTGCGCGAAACTAAGGGTTGGACCTATGGGGCGCGTTCCGGCTTCAATGGCGATCGCTATACAGGCAGTTTCACCTTCAGTTCCGGTATCCGCGCCGATGCGACGGACTCCGCGTTGAGTGACCTGATGCGCGATATGAAGGCCTATGCCACCAATGGCGTGAAGCAGGAAGACCTTGACTTCACGAAAAAGGCCATTGGTCAGCGTGACGCGCTGCTGTACGAAACCGGCATTCAGAAAGCGGGCTTCATCAGTCGCCTGCTCGAATACGATCTGCCCGGAAACTATGTGGAGCAGCAGGCACAGATCCTGGCCAATATGACCAAGGCCGAGATCGATGCCCTGGCACGCAAGTGGATCAACCCCGACCGTATGAACATCCTGCTGGTGGGTGACAAGGCGAAGATCCTGCCTGGCCTTCAGAAGTTCGGACTGGAGATCATCGAACTGGATGTCGATGGCAATCCAAAGAAATAAATATAAGTTTCGATCAAATAAAAAACCCCGATCATTTGGTCGGGGTTTTTTATTTGATGATTTATCATCACTTTCATTTCATCACTTCGCCGATCACCTTTCCGATCGTACCACTTGGCATCTGAATGCGCAGCATGGCCGCCAGCGTCGGGGCGATGTCTGTCATATAGGTTTCGCGGTAGGTCTTACCCTGCTTTACACCCCAGCCCATGAACACCAGCGGGATATGCGAATCATATGCATACCATGAGCCATGCGTGGTGCCGGTGGCTCCACCTGCAAAAAAATGAGGCTTCAGGATCACCTGGATATCTCCTCCCCTTTTACGATTGCTGCCCTGCAGAAAACGTTCCTTGACCACGGTGGGCAGGTTGGCAGCGCTGATGTCATGATTGTCGAAAGCCAGGAGGATCTGCGGATCCTTGTTGAGTTCCTCGATCATGAAGGATCGAAGGGCCGCGCGATCGACCTTCAGCGAATCCATCAATTTGTAGTTGAGGTAGATTTGATAATTGTCATAGTCCAGGATCGGTGCTTTCACTCCGAAGCGCTGTTCTACCGATGCTTCCAGCCCCTTTCTGTTCCAGGCAGCCACTTCTGCCGGGATCTTATTGTTCTTCAGATAACCGGGCACATGGGCCACGGCATGGTCCGCCGTGATGAAGGTCAGCCAGTTGCCCTTGCCCACCTTCTGATCCAGCATATCGAAGAAATCCGCCAGATCCCGATCCAGTCGGAGATAGGTGTCCTCGATCTCGATGCTGTTCGGACCGAAGGTATGTCCGATGTAATCCGGAGAAGAAAGACTCACGGCGAGGAAGTCGGTGACATCATCCTTGCCCATTTCCTCTGCCAGAATGGCTTCCTTCGCAAAGGACAGCGTCAGGGTCGATCCTTGCGGGGTCGTGGAGATGGCGCCGTAGTTCTTTCCGGCAAACTGGGCAAGTGCGTACGGGAATGTTGGTTTGGGGACGTTGTTCGGACGACCTTCCCAGGGCCGGTCATCTGCATCGCTTTGCGTGTAAGTACCGATGGGATAGAGTGTGTTCCAGTCCAGCCGGAGCAAGGAATCCACCACTTTCCGTTCGTTGAAGCGGGTGGCCCATGCGGGGAGTTGATTCATGTAATAGGTGCTGGTCACCCAATGACCACTGCCCGGATCGAACCAGTAGGCCGCATTGGCGGAATGCCCGGCCGGCAGGATGCCTCCCCGGTCCTTGATGGCAATGCCGATCACCTTGGAGCGGAAGTTGGTCGCCAGGCGGAGCTCGTCGGTGATGGTGGTCGTCCACAGGTTGCGGGGCGACATCGGCTTCGCAGAAGCAGCGCCCCCGATGGTCTTCACGCCGGCATCTTCGACACAATATACCCCCCTGCCAAGGTCACGCTCATACCATTCATTGCCCATGATGCCATTGATCGCAGGCGTCGAGCCGGTGTACACAGAGGCATGCCCCGCCGCCGTTACGGTCTGCGCATAAGGGATGAACGTATTCTCACAGGCGAAGCCTTCCCGCAACATGCGTTTCAGCCCCTTCTCCCCATATCTTGCGTTGAAGCGATAGAAATAATCCCAGCGCATCTGGTCGACCATGATGCCCACCACCAGTTTCGGGGCGGCGGGTTCCTTCTTCACGGCCGCTGACTGGGCACTGGCCAGCATCGGCAACGCGATCATCAAACTGTTAAAGATCCTCTTCATGTCCCTGTATTTAGATATGAACAAATGTACCGGAATTGACCATTTCTAGTATGTTACCACACCAAAACCGAGGCTGACCATCGAAAAAAAGGGATAAAAGGCCCGAATTTCGTACCTTTACAATGCATTAAATCTTTGTTAATGGCTGATATTTTCGAAAGACTGCTCAAGAACTACGGCCCCATCGGTCAGCACCGCGAAAGGGCACATGGATATTTCGCATTCCCCAAGCTGGAAGGAGACATCGGCAGCCGCATGATGTTCCGCGGTAAGGAAAAGATCGTCTGGAGTTTGAACAACTACCTCGGACTGGCCAACCATCCCGAAGTACGCAAAGCGGATGCCGATGCTTCCGCTGAGTTCGGACTTGCCTATCCCATGGGTGCAAGGATGATGAGCGGCAACAGCAACCATCACGAACAGTTAGAGCGTGAACTGGCTGCTTTCGAAGGAAAGGAAGATGCCATCCTGTTCAACTTCGGATACCAGGGCATCATGAGCATGATCGATGCGCTCTGCAGTCGCCACGACGTGATCGTGTACGATGCAGAAAGCCATGCCTGCATCATCGATGGATTGCGTATGCACCCGGGACATCGTTTCGTGTTCAAGCACAACGATGTGGAAGATTGTGAAAAGCAACTCGCCCGTGCTCAGGCACTGATCGACAAACAGAACGCCGGCGGCATCCTGCTCATTACCGAAGGTGTATTCGGCATGGCCGGAGACCAAGGCAAACTGAAAGAGATCGCGGCCCTGCGTCAGAAATATCCGTTCCGCATGCTTGTCGATGACGCACACGGCTTTGGTACCCTCGGAAAGACAGGTGCCGGCGCCGGAGAAGAACAAGGCGTACAGGATGAGATCGACATCTACTTCTCGACCTTTGCCAAATCCATGGCCTCCATCGGCGCCTTCGCTGCAGGCCCGAAGAATATCATCGACTACATCCGCTACAATATCCGCAGTCAGATCTTCGCCAAGTCGCTGCCCATGCCCCTGGTCATCGGTAACCTGAAGCGCCTGGAACTGCTGCGCAACCATCCGGAGCTGAAGGATAAACTCTGGGAAAACGCACTGAAACTCCAGAACGGACTGAAGGCCAAAGGATTCGATATCGGAAAAACGGATTCTGTCGTGACCCCCGTGTACATGAAAGGCGGAGTAGAGGAAGCCACCGCGATGGTGACAGACCTGCGCGAGAACTACAATATCTTCTGCTCCATCGTAGTGTACCCCGTCATCCCGAAAGGACATATCATCTACCGACTGATCCCGACAGCCGTTCATACAGACGAAGAGATCGCCCTGACCCTGACGGCCTTCGAGGAAACCAAGCAGAAGCTTGACGCCGGAGCATATAAAGTATCAGAGATACCGGAAATGTCTGAAGCACGCTGATCTTGAACATATACAGATCCACAGAATCCCGCGCAAAACGCGGGATTTTTTTTGTGAAATACCCGGATGGTTTGAGGCGCCAAAAAAGTCAGGGATGGGTTAAAAAGAAAGAGGGCCGGATAGAAATCCAGCCCTGTTTTAAATCCAATATCCTATGAAAAACCGTAGTATTAACGCCCTCGGGCATCTTTTTATTGCATGTTCCCTTTCAGATTTCAGCTGAATAACCCGAACATTTTACCCAATCGACTGAATACCAGTAATCAATGGAGATCGATTATTTTTACCCCGGAGATAACCTTCTGGTGTTGCGATTGTTCTCATTGCTGAACGGATCTCAAATAGGACAAGATGCGAAAAATTCTGGTAGCGGCCACGGGAGCAAGCGGTTCCATCTATTTCAGGATGGTGCTCGACAAACTGGCGAAAGCAAGTGCGCAATGGGACGAAGTGTCTGTGGTCATGTCCGATAATGCCCGGGATGTATGGAAGACAGAACTCGGAACAGAGGGCTGGCAAGACTATCCCTTCCGATATTTTTCCAAAACTGATTTTTCCGCGCCTTTTGCTTCAGGTTCCGGTAAGTATGATACGATGATCGTGGTACCCTGCTCGATGGGAACCCTCTCCCGCATCGCCACCGGAGCCTCAAATGACCTGATCACCCGGGCAGCTGATGTTGTTCTCAAGGAACGCAGGAAACTGATCTGTGTGGTTCGGGAGACGCCCTACAACCTCATCCATATCCGTAATATGGAGGCAGTCACCCTTGCAGGCGGGATCATCTGTCCTGCAACCCCTTCCTTCTACAGCCGGCCCCAAACCCTGGAAGAAGCCGTCGCCACCGTGGCCGATCGCGTACTCGACCTCGCCGGCATCGACATCAGCACCTATCGCTGGGGTAACTGAACCATCCCCCCTGCTGTTTCCGCCGCGACTTCGCGGTCAAAAACCTAAACCCTCCAAGACCTGGCAGCTCTCCAAGACCTGGCAGCTCCCCAAGGGTTG